>OHDW01000339.1_pt1 | contig 11777 bp, 10 predicted proteins | sample 1567131 | NCBI WGS metagenome assembly OHDW01 (sample SAMEA3879508, study PRJEB24766) | human gut metagenome | biome: human-associated habitat; feature: feces | place: USA | collected 1985/1987
GGAAGGCTGGTGCCCTGGCCATTGTGCTACACCCGCGTACGCCCTCCGCTCAAATCGTCAGCTCGATTATATTAGCATATACCACCGGCATCTGTCAAGAAAAAAATCGAAATTCTGCCGTAAATATCTGCGAATCCCCAGCGCATACCCCGCCGCTCCTCAGGGGCACGGAAAAAGGGCGGCCGCGCCGCCCTTTTTCCTATCCCGCTCTATATCTGGCCGCTCCGCAGGTAACGGTAGTCCATCCGCATGATGTTGCGGATTAGCGGCACGCACAGCACCGCGTCGGCGGCGATCCACGCCATGGGATCGGCGGCACACAGCGCGTAAAACGCCAGCGGAGGCGCGGAGGCGCTGACCATGCCGCCTGCCACAGCGGCGGGCAGCAGCAGGCACACGGCGATCCGCGCCACCAGCTCCGCCGCACCGGCGCCCAGCACAAAGGACGGCCGTCCGATGCCCTGTACACAGTTGCGGATGAGGAAAACGCCGCCCAAAAACGGGTACATGGCAAAATCCACATAGAGGAGCGCATTGCCAAAGCGCACCGTCTCCGCCGTCACCTTATCGGCGCTGAGGAACACATGGAAGTAGAGGTCGTTGACAGTCAGCAGCATACCGAGGCCCACGCCGCACAACACGATAACGCCCATGACGATCATGCTCTGGAGCGTACCCTTTTTGATGCGGTCATACCGTCCCGCTCCCAGATTCTGGGCGGTGAAGCTGGTCATGGCCGTACCCAGCGCGTTCATGGGCGTCATCATCAGATTGGACAGCTTATTGGCCGCGCCGAAGCCGTTCTGGGCGGCGCTGGACACCATGCGCCCATCCAGCATATCGAACTTCACCACCACGCTCTGCATGACGATGATGCCGATGGCCAGCACGGAGAATTGCAGTCCCAGCGGGATACCCCGGCTCACATGGCGGCGCACATCGTACATCGTGATGCGCCAGTCCTCCCGCTTCAGGCGGATCTCCGGATAGCGGGCAAAGGCGTAGCAGAAGCAGGCCACGGTGCTGATGAGCTGGGCGGATACGGTGGCAGCCGCCGCGCCCGCCACGCCCCAGTGGAATTTCAGGATGAACAGCAGATCCAGCCCTACGTTCAGCAGGGTGGAAAACAGCAGGAACAGCAGCGGCGTTACGGAGTCGCCCATGCTCCGCAGGAAGGAGCAGATGAAGTTGTAAAACAGCTGCGCGCCGATGCCCACGAAGATGATAAAGCAGTAGGTGTAGGCGGCGCGGTAGACCTCCGCGTCCTTCGGCGTCACGTTGATCCACGCCAGCATGGGATTCAGCAGGAGCAGCGCCAGCGTCGTCAAAATCACCGTCAGTGCGGCGGACAGGATGATCTGGGTGGCAAGGCTGCGGCGGACGCCAGCGTTGTTCTGGGCGCCCACATGGCAGGAGGTCACCACGCAGAAGCCGGCGCTGACGCCAAAGGCGAATTGCAGGAAGATAAACACCAGCGCGTTCGTATCGTTGACGCCCGCCACCTCCTGCGCCGTCAGCGTCTGTCCCACGATGGCCGCGTCGCTGATGGAATAGACCTGCTGGAGCAGATAGGACAGGATCACCGGCAGGGAGAAGATCAGGATGGTTTTCCAGCAGGAGCCCTGCGTCAGATCCAGCGGGCGGAAAAGTTGGATATTTGTCTTTTTTTCAGCCATAAACGGCACCTCCTCCACGGTTTTCTTTCCAGAAAGCGTATAATATCCCCGAATACGCAAAATGTCAATAGGCAGAATATACGATACCTGTCCGCCATCCCCCCTACCCCCTTGTGCGAAATTCTCGTTCGCTGTATAATGTTTTATCTTTTATGGTATGGTGGAGGGCGCATATGGACGGAAAGACCCGGCGCACGCGGAAAAACACGGCGATGCTTGTCATATTGGCTGTCGCGGTGGTGCTGGCCGCCTTCGCCTGCGTGCTGGTGGGCTCGTCCCACATGACCGTGGCGGCGTGCTTCGATGCCCTGCTGGGCCGCACCGGCGGTGCGGCGGCGCGGATCATCTGGAACATCCGCATCCCCCGTCTGCTGGCAGCGCTGATCGCCGGGGCGGGACTGTCCGTGTCGGGTCTCGTCATGCAGACCACGCTGGGCAACGCCATGGCCTCCCCGTCTACGCTGGGCGTGTCCAACGCGGCGGTGTTCGGCGCCAACCTGTCCATCATCGCCTTTTCCGGCGGCTTTCTCTCCACCGGCAACAACCTGTCCAACTACGGAGTGGGCGTCAGCCCCTTCGCCACGTCGCTGCTGGCATTTCTGTTCGCCGCCGCGTCCATCCTGCTGATTCTGGGACTGTGCCGCCTGCGGTCGTTTTCCCCCAATGTGGTGGTGCTGGCCGGTATCGCCGTGGGCGCCATGTGGACGGCGGCCACCACCGTCCTGCAATTCTACGCCACGGACGTGGGGCTGTCGGCGGCGGTGATCTGGAGCTTCGGCGATCTGGGCCGCGCCACCTACCGCACGGACTGGATCATGCTGGCGGTGGTAGCCGCCGGTACGGTCTTCTTCATGCTGCTGGCGTGGCGCTACAACGCGCTGCTCAGCGGCGGTGACACCGCCGGAACGCTGGGCGTCAACGTGGCGCTGCTGCGGTTCGTGTCGCTGCTGACCGCCTCCGTCATGACGGCGGTGTGCGTGTCGTTTCTGGGCATCATCGGCTTTGTGGGCATCATCTGCCCCCATACCGTCAAGCGCCTCATGGGGCAGGATCACCGCTGGTCCATCCCCGCCTCCGCCCTCAGCGGCAGCCTGTTGCTGCTGCTGGCGGATCTGCTGTCCCGCAGTCTGGGCAGCGGCTCGGCGCTGCCGGTAGGCGCCATCACCTCCCTGCTGGGCGCGCCGTTTTTCCTGACCATCATCTTCGCCAGAAGGGAGGCGACGCCATGCTGACCGTGGAGCATCTGACCTATCGATACAGCCGCCACGGCGCCCCGGTGCTGCGGGGCGTGGATCTGACGCTGGAAAGCGGCGAGATCGGTATCCTGCTGGGCTGCAACGGCTCCGGCAAGACCACGCTGTTCAAGAACCTGCTGGGCATCTGTACCCCCGACTCCGGCTCCATCCGCTTCGACGGACAGGAGCTGACCGCCCTGTCCCGCCGCCGCCGGGCGCAGTACATCGCCTATGTGCCGCAGGACATCCGGTTCGGGGAGCTGACGGTGTTCGACTCCGTGCTGTTGGGGCGGCTGTCCCGCTTCGGCTTACAGGCCGAACCCGCAGACCGCGCCGCCGCCGCGCGGGTGCTGGCGGATATGGGACTTGCCCCGCTGGCAGCGCGCAGCGTAGCGGAGCTGTCCGGCGGCGAGCGGCAGAAGGTAGCCATCGCCCGGGCGCTGGCGCAGGAGCCGCGGCTGCTGGTGCTGGACGAGCCCACCGGCAATCTGGACGTTTCCAACGAGCATCTGCTGATGCGCGAGGCAAAAAAAGCGGCTCAGGAGCGGCATATCGCCGTCCTGAGCTCGCTGCACGACCTGAATCAGGCTCTCGCCTTCGGGGATCGGTTTTTCTTTTTGAAGGATGGCGTCATCCGCTACGCCGTCGCCCGGGACGCCGTCACGGAGGATATGCTCTGCGACGTGTTCGGGGCGGCGCTGCGCCTGCGGGAGGTGGACGGCACACGGGTCGTCCTGCATGGCCACGGCAACTGACAACTCACACCCGCCGCCACAGCATCCGGTTGTCGGCAAACTCCGCCGTCACGCGCTCCGTCTCCTTCAGCCACGTCAGATAGGAGCGCACCGTGGCGCCCACCAGCGCGTACTGCTCAAAGGTCATGGCCATGCCGTACCGGTCGAACAGCGCCTTCAGCAGCTCCTCAAAGGTCTGCGGCGCGGCGCACAGCGCCGTGATGGCGTCGCCTACCTCCTGCACCGTGTCGATGTTGTACTGGGCCAGCGGCGCGATGTCCTCCGTCACCTCCGCGTGGGCGGGGACGAACGCCTTGGCGGTCATGGTCTTGACCGTCTCCAGCGTGGCGAGGTACGCGCCCACATCGTAGATGTAGCCGATGCGGTACTTCTCCAGTGTCTCCTGGCTGGATACGCAGTCCGCCAGATACACCACGTCGTCCGGTGTACGGAAGCCCACCATATCCATACAGTGGCCGGGCAGCGGCAGCAGCCGGAAGCCCTCCGGCAGCACGTCCGCCGTCAGATAGGCCGCGTCGCTCTCCTGCGCCATGAGGAACTTGTGGCGCAGCTCCTTGGGCGGGCAGCCGCCGTACAGCATGGACGGCTCCAGCACCGTGTGGCGGGTAACGGCGCACTCCGCGCCGGGGGCATAGAGCCTGCACCCCGTCTGGCTCTGGAGATACCGGTTCCCGCCGATATGGTCGGCGTGGGAGTGGGTATTGTAGATGGCGGTCAAGTGCCAGCCGTTTTTCTCCATAAGCTGCCGGGCCTTGCGGCCGGCATCCTTGTCGCTGCCGCTGTCGATGAGGCACACGTCCGTGTCGTTCAGCCGCACAAGACCAATCTTGGCGGGACTCTGCACATAATAGCTGCTGCCGGATACCTGAATAAGCTCGTACATCACAAGACCCTCCTGCCGTATGTTTTCCTTATTATAAAATATCTGCCGCCGCCGCGCAAGTGTGCGGCGGCGAAAAACCAGCCGTTTTGCGGCGTCACCCCGATTTGCGGTGGACTTTCCCCTCTTTCGGTGGTAGGATAGAGACACATTATAAAAGCGGCTGCGCGGCGTTCCCGCCGGTGCAGCGCGCCCGCAAAGGAGAGGGGCAGTCATGGAAACGGATATCAAACTGACAAAGCTGGCGTCCTGCGCCGGCTGCGGCGCCAAGGTAGGCGCCGGTACACTGGTGCAGCTGCTGGAGGGCTTCCGCACCCACAGCGACCCCCGTCTGCTGGTGGGCTATGACCGCTCCGACGACGCCAGCGTCTACTATCTGGACGAGAACACGGCACTGGTGCAGACCACCGACTTCTTCCCGCCCATCGTGGACGACCCCTTCCTGTACGGGCAGATCGCCGCCGCCAACGCCATCAGCGACGTGTACGCCATGGGCGGTGAGCCCAAGCTGGCGCTGAACATCCTGTGCCTGCCGGAGTCCATGCCCCGGGAAATGGTGCAGGAGCTGCTGCGGGGCGGCTACGACAAGGCGTATGAGGCCGGCGCCATCATCACCGGCGGCCACACCATCCACGGCGCGGAGCCCATCTATGGGCTGGCGGTGTCCGGCTTCGTCCACCCGAAGAAGATCCTGACCAACAGTGGCGCACGTCCCGGCGATGTGCTGCTGCTGACAAAGCCGCTGGGCGTGGGCGTATTGACCACCGCCGCCAAGGCGGGACTGGCGGACGGCGCGGTGATGGACCGCATCTACCGCCAGATGGCCACGCTGAACAAGGCGGCGCGGGACATCATGGTGAAATACCGCGTCCACAGCTGCACGGACGTGACGGGCTTCGCCCTGCTGGGACACAGCTTCGAGATGGCGCAGGGCAGCGGCTGTACCGTCCACATCCGGACGGCGGACGTCCCCTATCATCCGGAGGCATGGGAACCGGCGCGCATGGGGCTTCTCCCCGCCGGCGCCTACCGCAACCGGGCATATGCCGAAGCGGGCGTCACCGTCCATGGCAGCGTCAGCCGCACCATGCAGGATCTGCTGTATGATCCCCAGACCAGCGGCGGCCTTCTCATGGCCGTGGCGGAGGAGGACGCAGAGGCCTGCCTGCGGGAGCTGCGGGACACCATCCCCGCCGCGGCCGCCGTGGGCTACGTCACAGAGAAGCAGGACAACTGGATCATCTTGGAATAGCGGAAGAGACGGACGCAGCTGCGTCCGTCCCTTTTTTCCTATGTGCGCCGGTAAGCCGTGGGCAGCAGGCCGAACTGCTCCTTGAAGGCCGCCGTGAATTTGCTCTGGCTCTCGTAGCCCACCTGTCCGGCGATCTCCGCCACGCTCATGTCCGTCTCCCGCAGCAGCGCCGCCGCCTTTTCCATGCGATGCTCCTTCATGTGAGCCGCCAGCGAGCTGCCGTAGACCTCCTTGAACACGGTTTTCAGCGTGGTGGGGTTGATGAGATACTGCCGGGCCAGCTCCTCGATGGTCACCCGCTGCTCCATATGCTCGGTCAGGTGGTCGTGGATCTCCCGGATGATCTTCACCTGTTCCGCCTCCTCCCGCCACCGGGGACACGCCACATCCATCACCTGCTCGATCATCTCGTGGAGCAAGCGGCTCTGGGTCGTGTCGGCGGCGCGGTAATACACCTCCCGCCCGTCCCGGCGGCTGGACAGCAGGCCGCTGTCCTTCAGCACCCGCAGGTGGTGGGACACGGCGGGGCTGGACATCTCCACCATGTCCGCGATATTCACCACACACTCCTCGCAGTGGCACAGCAGCCAGAAAATGCGGATGCGGCTGGGGTCGCCCAGCTGCCGGAAGATGTCCGCGACGCTCTGGAAATGCGCCTCGCCGCGGAGCAGCTCCCGCATGGCGGCGGTGTGGTTCTGCTCCTCCCCGTGGTCGTGGGGCAGGCCGGTATGCTCCATATCTCTTCCTCCCTTTCGCCCAAACGGAAATGCTTTTCGCCGCTTTGGGCATCTCTGCGGCGAAGCCGTTGACTTTCCTGTCTGTCCGCATTATACTACGGCCATAATAATTAAACAAGCGCTTAATGATTTATCTGTGTGAAAGGAGCATCCCCATGAAAAAGACCTATGCCATTGAAGTGGACTGCGCCAACTGCGCCAACCTGATGGAGGAGGCCGCCGGGAAGACCGAGGGCGTGGCCTCCGCCGTGGTGAATTTCATGACCCAGAAGATGATCGTGGAGTTCGCCGAGGACGCCGACCCCAAGCAGGTCATGAAAAAGGTGCTGAAGGCCTGCAAAAAGGTGGAGCCTGACTGCGAGATCGAGCTGTAAGCCCACCGGCGGACATCCCCCGCGCCTGCGGCGAACGGGGTGTTTTTCCCGGAGGGCGGGCATCCTACCATGAAAGGAGCGGGTCACACATGACAAAAAAGCAGAAAAAGATGCTGGTACGCATCATCCTCACGGCGGTGATGCTGGCGGCGCTGTACGTGATCCCCGTCACCGGCTGGCTGCGGCTGGCGCTGTATCTGGCGGTCTACGCCGTCATCGGCTACGACATTATGAAGAAGGCCGGACAGGGCATCCTCAACGGCAGGGTATTCGACGAGAACTTCCTGATGGCTGTGGCCACTATCGGCGCCTTCGCGCTGGCCATCTATGAAAAAAGCGGCGACTACAACGAAGCCATCGCCGTCATGCTGTTTTACCAGATCGGCGAGCTGTTCCAGAGCTACGCCGTGGGCAAGAGCCGCAGGAACATCAGCGCCCTGATGGACATCCGTCCCGACTACGCCAATATTGAGCAGGACGGACAGCTGGTGCAGGTGGACCCGGATGAGGTGTCCATCGGCACGGTCATCGTGGTGCAGCCCGGCGAGAAGATCCCCCTTGACGGCATCGTTGCGGAGGGCAGTTCCACCCTGAACACCAGCGCCCTCACCGGCGAGAGCCTGCCCCGGGACGCCCACGAGGGCGACGAGGTCATCAGCGGCTGCATCAACATGACCGGCGTCCTGAAGATCCGCACCACCAAGGTGTTTGGCGAGTCCACCGTGTCCAAAATTCTGGAGCTGGTGGAGAACTCCAGTTCCCGCAAGTCCCGCTCCGAGGACTTTATCGCCAAGTTTGCCCGCATCTACACCCCCGTCGTGTGTTACAGTGCGCTGGCGCTGGCACTGCTGCTGGTCGTTGCCCTGCCCGCCGCCTACTGCCTGTCCCGCTTTTACTTCAAGGGGCGCAAGGTACTGAATACCCTGTTCATGGCGGGCCTGTTCATCAACGTGAACTACATCGTGGTGCCCATCTTTTTGATGCTGCGGGACAGCGATGTGTGGCTGAAAGGCCATTTCGGCAGCGGCTTTCTGCTGAACAATCTGGTGGTGCTGGCGGTGGTATACGCCGCCACCGCGCTGCCCTTTACCATCTACCTGCTGTCGGGCTACTTTGCCACCCTGCCCCACGATTTTGAGGAGGCCGCCTACATCGACGGTGCAAGCTACTTTTCCACCATGACCCGCATCATCTTCCCCATGGCAAAGCCCTCCATCATCACCATCATCCTGTTCAACTTCCTGTCCTTCTGGAACGAGTATATCATCTCCATGACCCTGATGAGCTCCACCAAGGCACCCCGCACCCTGCCGGTGGGTCTTTTGAACCTGATGCAGGCGCAGCAGAGCGCCGCCCAGTACGGTACCATGTACGCAGGCCTTGTGCTGGTGATGCTGCCCACCCTGATTTTGTACATCTGCGTGCAGCGGCAGCTGACGCAGGGCATGACCGTGGGCGGCCTGAAAGGTTAAGGTGACAGACGATGAAAGCATATTGGAAAAACCATCCCGCCCTGCGCATGATCCTGATGCTGGTGCTGTTCGTACTGGCACTGGTGCTGGTGGTGTCCGGCTGGAAAATGACCGGGCAGCTGGCAGGGCTTGGCATCATGCTGGTTGGCGTAGCGCTGCTGCTGGCTGTGCTGGCGCTGTATAACGCCGCCTACGATTGACCCCCTACGATTCAAAGAGAGGTAAAGGAGAGTTTCCCATGGACGAATTGAGAAAGACCGGGCGCGTGACCATTCCCACAGACCTGGACGTTGTGCCCGAAACGCTGGAGATCTTAAAAAAGTGGGGTGCTGATGCCATCCGCGACTGCGACGGCACCGACTTCCCGCAGCAGCTCAAGGATGCGGACGCCAAGATCTACTCCACCTACTATACCACCCGCAAGGACAACGCATGGGCAAAGGCAAACCCGGACGAGGTACAGCAGTGCTACATCATGACCGGCTTTTACACCGCCCCCGGCGACACCGTGACCATCCCGCTGATGAAGGGCATCAGCCCGGAGCTGATGCAGGTGAACACCAACGACGACATCACCCGCTGGTGGGAGGTCATGGATCGAACCACCGGTCAGCCCGTGCCGCCGGAGCAGTGGAGCTACGCCGACGGTAGCGTAACCGTGCAGGCCGTGCCGTTCCATGAGTATACCGTCAGTTTTCTGGCTTACCTCATCTGGGACCCGGTGCATATGTACAACGCTACCACCAACGGCTGGACGAATTTTGAGCACCAGATCACCTTTGACGTGCGTCAGCCCAAGACCCACAAGTATTCCATGGAGCGCCTGCGCAAGTTCATTGCAGAGCACCCCTATGTTGACGTCATCCGCTACACCACCTTCTTCCACCAGTTCACCCTGATCTTCGACGAGCTGAAGCGGGAGAAGTTCGTGGACTGGTATGGATACTCTGCTTCGGTCAGCCCTTATATCCTCAACCAGTTTGAGCAGGAAGTGGGCTACAAGTTCCGCCCGGAGTACATCATCGATCAGGGCTACTATAACAACCAGTACCGGGTGCCCAGCAAGGAATTTCGGGATTTTCAGGCCTTCCAGCGCCGCGAGGTGGCAAAGCTTGCCAAGGAGATGGTGGACATCACCCACGCGTGCGGGTGCGAAGCCATGATGTTCCTCGGCGATCACTGGATCGGCACCGAACCTTTCATGCCGGAGTTCAAGACCATCGGACTGGATGCCGTAGTGGGCAGCGTGGGCAACGGCTCCACCCTGCGCCTGATCTCTGACATTGAGGGCGTGAAGTACACCGAGGGCCGTTTCCTGCCGTACTTCTTCCCCGACACCTTCCACGAGGGCGGCGACCCGGTGCGGGAAGCCAAGGAGAACTGGGTTACAGCCCGCCGCGCTATCCTGCGCAAGCCCATCGACCGCATCGGCTATGGCGGCTATCTGAAACTGGCCTTGCAGTTCCCGGAGTTCGTGGACTACGTGGAGAGCGTCTGCAACGAGTTCCGCGAACTGTACGAGAACATCAAGGGCACCACACCCTACTGTGTCAAGCGAGTGGCCGTGCTGAACTGTTGGGGTAAAATGCGGGCTTGGGGCTGTCACATGGTGCATCACGCCCTCTATTACAAGCAGAACTATAGCTATGCCGGTGTCATTGAGATGCTGTCCGGTGCGCCCTTTGATGTGAAGTTTATCAGCTTTGAGGATATCAAGAACGACCCGCATCTGCTGGATTCGTTGGATGTCATTATCAATGTCGGCGATGCCGACACCGCACACACCGGCGGCATCTGGTGGGAAGACCCGGAGATCTCCTCCGCTATCCGCAAGTTCGTCTGGAACGGCGGCGGCTTTATCGGCGTGGGTGAGCCTTCCGGTCACCCGTATCAGGGCCACATTCTCCAGCTTGCCAGCGTGCTGGGCGTGGAGGAAGAAAACGGCTTCACCCTGAACTACGACAAGTACAACTGGGAAGAACACCCGGACCACTTCATTCTGCAGGATGCCGACCGGCCCATCGACTTTGGCGAGGGCAAGAGGAATATTTATGCGCTGGAAGGCACCGAAGTGCTGGTGCAGCGAAACAAAGAAGTGCAGATGGCCGCCCACGACTTCGGCAAGGGTCGTGCCGTGTACATCAGCGGTGTGCCTTACAGTTTTGCCAACAGCCGCACCCTTTACCGCGCTATCTTGTGGAGCGCCCACAGCGAGGAGGAGCTGCATACATGGTTCAGCTCCAATTATAATGTAGAAGTTCACGCCTACGTCAAGAACGGCAAGTACTGCGTGGTGAACAACACGTACGAGCCGCAGGACACCACCGTTTACACCACAGACGGCAGCAGCTTTGCTCTGCATCTGGATGCCAACGAGATCAAGTGGTATGAGATCTAAGTTCTCCTTTTCATAAACGAACACAACGGGCAGCTCTGTTACCAGAGCCGCCCGTTGTGTTTGCTGTATCTGCCGATAACTCAACCTGTGTCAATCGAACGCTGCAATGGAGATGGCTGGAAACGCAGAAATTCAGTAATGCGAGCGTAATAGACCTGCAGAAAAAAGAAACTGACGAATTATCGCCTTTACACAGACTTGAAGTTGAATCCGGGCAACGTGAACGCATGGCTCAAACACAACGATTCCAGCAAAATGAGCCTCGACTGTGCACGAAAAATTTATCAATACGCAAAAGAATAGGATAGAGCATAGAAAAGCCCCCGGCGCCCTGCCAATTGCCAGCAGGACACCGGGGGACTTATGCGTTGAAGTTTATTGCTCTTCCGTTTCGGCCTTGGTCTGATCGAGGAAGGCTTTGATCTTGTCGATCTGAATCTGGGCCACGGCGCGGCCGGTCTCGTAGACGCGGCGGAGCTGAGCGGGGTCGCGTTCCATCGCGCCGATCTCCAGCGGGATGGGCGGGCGGATGACGTAGTCCACGCCGGACGTCTCCAGCATGGAGATGTAGCTCAAAGTCTCGTTGTAGCGCTCGTGGCGGTCGGCTACGGCCTCCACAAAGGCCGGGTAGCGCAGATACCGCGCCCGGATGGCAGGCAGCATGGGGTTCTTCTTCTTGACGAAGCCCTTGGGCTGGGTCAGGATGATGAGGTTGCGCTTGTAGCCGATGGACTCAAAAAAGCGGATGGGGATGGAGTCGGCCACGCCGCCGTCCAGCAGGCCGTAATGGCCGATCTTGACGATCTTTGCGGCCAGTGGCATGGATGCCGAGGCTTCCATCCAGCGCACATCCTCGGCGTCGCCCGTGCGGCACTTGTGGTAGATGGGCTCACCGGTGCGCACATCGGTGCACACCACAAAAAAGTCCATGGGGTTCTCCCGGAAAGCCTTGGAGTCAAAGATGTCCAGCTTTTCCGGTACGGTGTGGTAGCAGAACT
>OHDW01000340.1_pt1 | contig 11762 bp, 10 predicted proteins | sample 1567131 | NCBI WGS metagenome assembly OHDW01 (sample SAMEA3879508, study PRJEB24766) | human gut metagenome | biome: human-associated habitat; feature: feces | place: USA | collected 1985/1987
CTCCTCCCCAGTAACCTACTGGGCCTCCTGCTGATCCTACTAGGGCAGATCCAATTGTGCCGGCATAACACTTAACCCATCCGCCACCTTCAACGTTTGCAAGTGCCTCGAGATCGAGTGTTTCAAAATTGTTCATTGTTTGTGTTGTCATTCTAACAACCTCCTAAAATATCATTTTTTAGCTTTTTCTCTCAAGCTAATTATAGGTTGCAAGGCAACAAAAAAGTAGTGACATGGATGTCACTACTCGATTTTGATTTTTAAGAAATCTTTTCGAATATAGAATCAATGCTCTAAACTAGCTTACTCTCCTTGCATTGCACCTGCTTGTAGGCTGTACATCTTGTGGTAGGTGCCGCCGAGGGCTAGGAGCTCCTCATGGCTACCGTGTTCGATGATGCGGCCCTTGTCTAAGACATAGATACAGTTGGCATCTTGGATTGTTGATAGGCGGTGGGCAATGGCAATGGTTGTGCGTCCTCTACGCATTTTTGCTAGAGAATTTTGGACAATAGCCTCTGTCTCTGAATCAATATTGGCTGTCGCTTCATCCAAAATCAAGATTTTAGGCTGGCTAGCAACGGTTCTAGCAAAGGCTAGAAGCTGGCGTTGGCCAGTTGAAAAACTTGAACCTCTTTCAGAAACTGGAGCATCATAGCCTTCTGGAAGTTTGTCGATAAAGTGATTGGCATCCACAAACTCAGCGGCGGCTTTAATCTCTTCATCAGTTAAATCCTGATACATGGCAATATTAGATTTGACTGTACCATGATAGAGAAAGGGTTCCTGAAGGACAAGACCAATGTTATTACGCAGCTCTGCCTGACTATAATCGCGAATATCCACACCGTCAAGAAGAACCCGCCCTGATTGGAACTCATAGAAACGCATAAACACGTTGATAATAGAGGATTTTCCGGAACCTGTCGAACCGACAAAGGCGATGGTTTCTCCTTTATTGACAGAGAAAGATATATTATCCAAAATCTGGTGCTTGCCATCATAGGAGAAGGAGACATTTTCAAAGCGAATATTCCCCTCAGTAACCTTGGTATCTGTGTCTCTCTGCTCAGGCTCATAGGTGCGCTCGTCAATCAAGGCGAAGACCCGACCTGCTGAGACCATAGAGGTTTGCAAGGTTGAGAAGTTTTGCGTCACTTCAATCAAGGGATCAAAGAGGCGGTTAATGTACTGGATAAAGGCATACATGGTCCCCGCTGTGATACCCATATAGATGCCACGATAGCCAAAATAGGCCATAAGAACCGCATAGCCTAGGAGCTTCAGTAAGCTCATAGCTGGGCGTAGAAAGAGAGAATCCAGTGACATGGAACGGCTAGCATAAATCAGGTGCTCCTCATTGATGGCATCAAACTCTTTTTTGAGACGTTTCTCTTGGTTAAAGGCCTGAATGATGCGAATCCCTTCGATACTCTCTGACAGTTTAGCATTTATATCTGAAAGCAAGGCTCTGGTCTTTTCAATGATGACCACTGATTTTTTGCGGTAAAGGTTAACCAAGAGAACAATCAGAGGAAGAAAGAGGACAGTAAGCCCGGTCAAACGAATATCCAACATCATCATGGTGTAAAGGGTGGTAACAAAGATAAAGATAGCCGAAATAAAGCTAGACAGAATCCCTGAAAACATCTCACTAATAGTCTCTGTATCATTGGTTAAGCGAGAAACGATAGATCCTGCTGGAGTTTTGTCAAAGTAGGACATACCCAGTTTCTCCATATTGGCAAAGGCATCTCGGCGAATATCCCTGACAATACTGTAGGACACACGCGCAAAAAAGAGATTTCCAAAATACTGGACTAGCGTCTGCAAGAGATAAAGACCATAGTACCCAATCAGAATCATACTTGCTGCCTGATTCATATCATGGAGATAGTGGTCGATAAAATAAGAGGCTACAAGGGGAATGATACTCTTGATAACCGTTGTAGACAAGAGAAAGGCCAAAGCTAGAAAGGTCAAGAATTTGTAAGGCTTGAGATAAGTTAAAAGACGCTTAAACACAGACCATTGGTTTTGATTAGGCATTGGCTTCTCCTCCTTCCATTTCTAACTGTTGAGAGTCATAGGTCTTGGCATACCAACCACCCTGAGCTAGCAAATCCTCATGACAGCCACGTTCAATGATACGACCATCCTGCATGACTAAGATAAGGTCAGCGTGCACCACCGCACTTAGACGATGGGCAGTAATGATAGTCGTCTTGTCCTTTCGGGTATGTTTTAGATTGTCAATAATAGCATGCTCTGTCTTGGCGTCCACTGCCGATAGGGAGTCGTCCAAAATCAAAATATCTGGATCCAAAATCATGGCCCGACTCATGGCCAGACGTTGTTTCTGACCACCTGATAGGCTAACACCCTTTTCACCAATGATCGTTTCAAAACCTTCAGGCATATCCTTGATATCATCATAAACTTGAGCCAACTTAGTCGCTTCTTCCACCTTTTCAAAGGCGAGGTCAGGATTACCAAAGCGGACATTGTCTAAAATGGAACTGGCAAAGAGAAACTGGTCTTGAGGAACATAGCCCATCAAGCTACGCAAGTCTGACAGGCGATAGTCTCGGATGTCATGGCTATTCAAATAGATGGCTCCTTGAGTAACATCGTACTCCCGCAATAGCAACTTGACAAGGGCGGTCTTTCCTGAACCAGTCTGTCCAACTAAACCAAGGGTTTGCCCCTTGTCCAAGGTGAAATGAATATCTCTCAAAGTATCCTCATCCTCAAAGGCAAAGCGGTCAATCGCATATTCTAAGCGACCATTTTCAATACTTGGGAGAGGGTGCGCAGGATCTTGAACATCTGATTCCTGCTCCAGAAGATTTTCAATACGTTGGTAGGACACATTTCCCCTCTGTGTGATATTAAAGAGGAAGCCAATGGCCATCAGAGGCCAAACCAGCATGTCCAAATAGGTAATGAAGGTTACCAAATTTCCGACCGTTATCTGACCAGCCTGAATCATAAAGGCACCGACAAGAAGGGTCAAAACATAGGATGAGCCAACAAAAAGTAAGACCAAAGGATCAAAAAGGCTGTCATACTTCATGGTATGTATATTCTTTTTAAAGGTCATCTTATTGGTCTCTTGGAAGGACTGAAGCTCAGCCTCCTGATAGCCAAAAGACTTGGTTACCTTGATTCCTGATACCGACTCTTGAACCTTATTATTAAGTTCGGAAAAGGCTGCCTGAGATTCTCCAAAAGCTTTATGGGTCTTACGGCCCAAACGGCTGGTCGCAAAAGCCATGAAGGGTAGGGGTAAGACAGCCACCAGTGTCATCTGCCAGGAAATGCTGAAAAACATGGTGATTAGGGTTACCAAAGCTGTGATAGAGGCATCTACGGCTGACATGACACCCCCACCAGCCAAGCGGGTTAAAGAGTTGATATCATTGGTTGCATGGGCCATGAGGTCTCCAGTTCGGTACTTTTGATAAAAAGAAGGCGACATCTTGGTAAAATGCTCAAAAAGGCGTGAACGCATAATCTGGCCTAAGCGATAAGAAGTCGCCAAGATGTACATGCGCCAAACATAACGCAAATAGTACATCCCCAAAGCTGCCAATAGCAAATATACGAGATTCAAAAGCATCATCTGATTGGTCAATTTTCCCGATGTGATAGCATCAATGACCCTCCCCATAACCATAGGAGGAATCAGATTGAGAACCGAAACCAGACTCAGTGCTAAAATCCCAATAATATACCGGCGTTTTTCCAACTTGAAAAACCACCAAAGTTTTGCAATGATTGATTCTTTAAAAGACAAGTTACTCCTCCTATTCTTACAAATGGTTAATAATAGACCTCGTATAAGTCTCGTATGATAAGGTTACTTCCAATAGCGATAGATTGTGCCATCTTCTAACTGAAAGTGACCAATATAAGATAACTTCCCAAAATCAGTAGACTCTGGTAATTGATAAGCAAAGGAATCAAAATTATATACCTTGTTCCCACCATCCATTGTACAATTCAAAGTTAGTTGCCTCACTGAGATAGCGACCATCGGTATTGTAGTTGGCTAATTGAAGCTTTCTCTTAGCCTCAGAATAATTTCAAACCTGTCCTCTTTCTCGCATGATATCGGCATCACGACCACTTTGATAAGTATCTGCCTTAACCATCGTCATTGTTACTCCTAACGTTAATACGGTGACTACTGTCATCATTAAATGTTTCATTATTTCTCCAAACGTGTTTATTCATTTTTCCCTCTTTTGAATGTGTTGTATTTGTATGATAGAAAATAAGTGAAACCTGAGACGCGTAAGCTCCCAGGTTTTTTACTCTTTAGAATGCGTTTGAATCAGTTTTACAAGAAGGCGGTAGGCAGCTAATGCCACCAAACCACCCAAGGTATTGGTCCATAAATCATCTAGCTCAAAGACACGATTAGCATCAATGAGAAGATCTAGAATGACTTGTCCAACCTCAATCGTCAAAGACATAACAAACGTGGCTAAAAGGACCTTTTTCCAAGACCTAAATCTGGGGGACAAGGCTAAAAGCCCTAAAATCAGCGGACTTAGCAAGAAAATGTTGGTCACATTTTGCCCAAGCACAAAGACAATCTCTTTAAGACTATCCAGCTGATAAAAGTTGGTTAAACTATTGAATGGGGTTAATAGGACCACGACACGACCAAAATGTTGAATACCAGGGGTTTCAACACCTTCAACTAGCCCGTACTGGGGTGTCCAGCATAGGAGTACTAAACAAAGGAGATAAGCACAGACCAAAACTCGGCTTAGCTTTCTTCCTTTTGGTGTTAGTTCTCCATCCTTATCTACCCAAGTCTTAAGCTGAAACATCTTACTTACCTTCTGATTTACCAGAAGCTTCTGCCACTGCCTTTTGACGGTCGCGTTTCATGGTGTTTGAACGCAATTGTCCACAAGCTGCATCGATATCTGTACCGTGCTCTTGACGAACCACGCAGTTAACCCCATTTTTCTTGAGCACATCGTAGAAGGCTGCCACACGTTCTTTCGTTGAACGACTATATTGGTCGTGCTCTGATACTGGGTTATATGGAATCAAGTTGATGTATGACAACTTACGGATTTTCTTAGTCAAATCAGCCAACTCTTGTGCATTTTCAGGATGGTCATTGACCTCATTAAGCATGATATACTCAAAAGTGACACGACGGTTGGTTGTCTGGATGTAATACTCGATAGCTTCAAAGAGTTTTTCAAGTGGGAACGAGCGGTTGATACGCATGATGCTTGAACGAAGATCATTGTTAGGTGCGTGAAGTGATACGGCAAGGTTAACTTGAACACCTTCGTTAGCAAATTCCTTGATTTTTGGTGCCAAACCAGATGTTGATACGGTAATGTGACGCGCTCCAATGGCAAGACCATTATCATTGTTAATGGTACGCAAGAAACGAAGCACATTGTCATAGTTATCAAATGGCTCACCAATACCCATAACAACCACGTGGCTGACACGTTCACCATCGCCACGGTCATCAAAATATTTTTGTACCAACATGATTTGTGCCACAATCTCACCAGCAGTCAAGTCACGTTGTTTCTTAATCAAACCACTGGCACAGAAAGTACAACCAATGTTACAGCCAACCTGAGTTGTCACACACACAGACAAACCATAGTGTTGACGCATCAAAACCGTCTCAATCAACATACCATCTGGCAATTCAAAAAGATATTTAACGGTACCATCTTTAGATTCTTGAACGATACGTTGTTTCAATGGGTTCACACAGAAATTCTCATTCAATTTAGCAATGAAATCCTTAGAAATGTTAGTCATTTCTTCGAAAGATTGCACACGCTTCTTGTAGAGCCAATCCCAAATTTGAGTCGCACGGAATTTCTTTTCACCGTGTTCCATAGCCCAGTCGATTAACTCATCACGAGTAAGACCGTAAATAGAAGGTTTGTAGCCCTCCATATCCTCTAACTTCTGACGTTTACGACGTTCTGGTTTTGCTTGTGTTGTTACTTCTGACATAGTTTAATTTCCTTTTTTTCTGATTGTAAAATGCTGACCATCTGATTTGGCATTACTTTGTTTTTTCAGTGAGGTGTGTTGATTCTTTGAAGCTTTCTTCTGACTCTTCTTGAAGTTAGACTTTCGCTCACGACTAGCATCCTCGGGCCTAGATTTGAACTTAGGTCGACGCTTGATTTTCTCAAAGCTCGGCCCCTCTTGGTCCCTATCTCTTCGTTTGGACTTATCCCGCTTTTGCTTAGCAGAAGCTTTTTGGCCCTTATTCTTTTGAGAAGCATTACGCTCCTTCTCTCTAGATTCCTGAGAAGAATGACGATGATTGTTAGAACGACGACGCTTGCGACGAGGCTCTGTCTCCTCTTCAAAGACGATTAACTGCGGTTCTTCATTTTTCAAAATAAAGTAGGCACAACCAAAGGCACAGTATTCACGTAAATACTCTGACAATCGGCTAATACGATCTGTCTTACGCGTATTAGGACGCTCGTCCTCGTAAAAGCCCTTAAGGCGAAGCTGGTCATTAGACCAGTCCCCAACAATATAGTCATACTTGAGCATGATTTCAGAAAAACGTTGCCCAAAGCGGGTAGCGTCTAAAGCATCCTTGTGATTTTCAAGAACCGTAAACTGACAGGCATCTGATTTCAGAAGGTCAGCCACACACACAAAGTCTGGCCCTGGATATTTATTATAATTAAACATTTCTGGCAAGATTTCTTTACGCATGTGCCATCCTTTCTGCTCTCTCTTATTTTCTATCCTGATGCTATGATAATGTTCTTATCTCTTATCCCAATCAGCACCATTTTTTCTTAAATACTTAGCCACAAGTTCCCTTAACAAATCTGGAAAAAGAAGAGTAACTTCCTTTTCCTTGATTGTAGGGAAATAAGAAGCAAAGTAGTATTGATCCACAAGGACCAAACTAAACTTCTCATTGGAATCTACAACCCTACTATTATACAACAAATTACCATTTTTGTAAGCAAAATTCCCCGTGATTACTTCACCAAATGTCTGCCCTCTAAATCCCATACCTTTAATAGCTTGGTTTTTAAGGAGTTCAGCCTTGGTAAAAACTTCACGACAGATTTCCTTGAGTTCTTGTCCTGTCACGACTAGACGCGCCATCCGCATCTGATGAGGAAGGGCTTCTTGAAGGTCTGCCATGGTCACTTGTGGACCCATCGTTTTCATGATAAGACCTGTATTTAAAAGCGTTAACTGGCTATCTGTCTCCTGACAAACAGCTTGTAAAACCAATTGACAGGTCTCATCAAAATCTAGTTCTCGACCTAGATTAGCTACTTTTTTCTGAGCTAAACGACGATGCCCTTCCTCACGCATGGCTTTGATAAAGGTTTCGTCCTCCTTGTCTAAATCAAAGATATAGGACTTGGTGGGGATAGCCTCAATCTGACACTCTATCAATTGCCCATTTTCCACAGTAAGGTCAATACAGCCAAGATAATAGCCATATCTATCAGCAGCTGCCAAATAAGTCTCATTAATCAATTTGCCCTCTTCAAAAAGGTGATGAGTATGGCTCCCGATAACAAGGTTTACCTGTGGATAAGTTTCTGCAATCTGCTCATCATAACGTACACCCAGATGGCTAAGGACTATGACTAAGTCTGCAGCCTTTACCTCAGGGCGAGCCAAATCCTCTTCCAACCGAGCCATAGGCTCTAACACTTGCCAACCGTTGGGAGCATAGGTGATGTAATATGGGAAGGTATAGGCCAAGAAAGCAATGTTTGTACCTGATTTAGTTTTATGGATAAGATAGGGTTTGGCCCATTCAGGCTGTCTCCCCTCATCCTTGAGATTTCCTATAATTGGCTGAAACTTGGCCTGCTCATAAAGACAGTCTAGCTCATCCTTAGCTAGACCAATTCCCTCATTATTTCCAATAGTCGCATAGTCTATCCCCAACTCATTCATCAAGGCTACATTAAAACGCCCAGCTGTCGCATCAGATAGGGGATGGGACTTATCCACATTATCCCCAAGATCTACCTTAATCAACTCTCTATCCGTCTGACTCAAATCATCCACAGCACGCTTGAGTTGTGGATACTGTTCAAAATGAGAGTGCAAATCATTGATATGAAGAATTCGAATCGTGTCTTTCATGACTTCTATTTTAGCACTTTTACCACAAAAAAACTTGACATTCATTTTGCCAAGTTTTGAACTATTTTTCAAACAGGAAGGTATTCCTAGTTAACTTTCTTTTTAACATATTCTTCTGCCAGATGATAGACGTCATCTGCCAGGGATATACTGACATAGATGCACACAATTGAGAAAACTTCTCCTCTAAAGTGTTGCCAAGCAAGGAATATAAGCCCATAAATTAGGAGAGCAAGTACTATTTGGCCAAAAAATTGACTCAGTGATCGCCTAATAACGACAAATAAGGCCATAACAAATACCCTTTAAGGCTGCACCCTGCCAAGTACCTGTTTGAATACCACCTTTAACGGCTCCTCCAACAGCCCCGACACCTACGGCAGCTGTAGCTCCCCAAAAACTACATGCTCCACCCACAATGGTAGAAAGATCTTTGAAATCAAGCATGTCAATCTTATTGATTTTTGAGAGTTGATTCAACTAGTAACCTCAAATTTACAAATTATTTTACTTTAAACGGAAATCTTCTTAAAAATAGCTGTGATAAAACTATTTAAAATCTGTCATAGTTTCAGTTTTTAAGAAATACTGTTCAAAATGAGAGTGTAAATCATTGATATGAAGAATTCGAATCTTGTCTTTCATGACTCCTATTGTAGCACTTTTGCTATAAAAAAACTTGACAATCATTCTGCCAAGTTTTTACATATCTAAATTTTCTTACACCTAGAAGCCAATACTTAGAAACTTTGCTTCTTAGCTTTACGCTCAGCACGTCCCTTAGCGCGGTTAGCTGCACGACGCTCACGTTTGCGTTTTTCGTCAACTTTCCACTGAATTTTCTTCTTGTAGCCAGGCTTGATTTTTTTCTTTTTCTTCTTAACCAAACCAATCATTTCCGTATCAAGTTTTTGATAGGCTTTTTCACGGTTGGCACGACGGTCACGGTCATAGGTATCTTGAAACTCGCCGTCCTTATAGACTTTCGGCTCAAAGGTAATCCCCATCTTTTCAAGCTCACGAATATCTGAGTCATCACTTGGTTGGTAGAGGGTGATGGCTGTTCCTGACAAGCCATTACGTCCAGTACGTCCTACACGATGAACAAAGAATGACAAATCTTGAGGAATAGCGTCATTGATAACATGGCTAACCCCTTCAATATCAATTCCACGCGCTGCAAGGTCAGTCGCTACAATATACTCAAACTCAAGTTTCTTAACTTGATTCATGATACGTTTACGTTCACGTGGTGGAATACCGCCATGAATTTTCGCAACTTTAAGACCATTTGATACCAAATAACTATGTAAATCATCCGCACGTTCCTTAGTATTGACGAAAATCATTGCCAAGTATGGCTGCATCCCCTTAAGCATCTCAAGAATTTGTTCATTCTTGTTGCGTCCCTTAGTAGATACCAACCAGTTATCAATGGTATCCGCAATAACCGTTGAAGTCTTGATTTGTTCCATAACAGGATTGGTCAAGTATTTCTTCAAGAATGGTTGCAATTTTTGAGGAATGGTTGCTGAGAAGACCAAAATTTGAACTTCCTTAGGAAGACTTGCCGCAATCTTGTCTACAGTATCCAAGAATCCCATATCCATGGTCATATCAGCTTCGTCAACAACAAAGGTATGGGCCTTGTGAATAGCCAAGTCCCCAGACTTAACTAGGTCATAAATACGGCCTGGTGTCCCGATAACAATATGAGGTTGTGCTACCTTGAGTTTCTCAATCTGACGTTGTTTATCCGTACCACCTACGTAATTAACAACACGGATTTCTGTAGCAGAGTGTTTGGCAATTTGTTTTGTCGCTTGGTAAATTTGTGTCGCCAATTCACGTGATGGTGCTGTAATAACAACCTGAACATCACCACTCTTTGGATTTAGTTTCTCAAAAATTGGCAAGAGGAAGGTATGTGTCTTCCCTGAACCAGTTTTTGATTCACCCACTAAATCACGACCTGAACGAACCACTGGAATCAATTTCTGCTGAACAGGTGTTGGCTCCTTAAACTTAATCTCGTCAAGAGCCTCCTGAATAAATGTTTTAAAATTAAAATCTTTAAATGACATGTTTACTTCTTCTTTTCTATCTAGTCTATCCCTATCATTATAACAGAAAAAGAGCATTTCTGCTCTTTTCATTTATTTCATAACATTTCCAAGAACCATCCAAAGGGTAATGGCACTTGCAAGTGCTCCAACTGTCCAAAGGAAAGCATCAACCTTCCACTCTGACCATTTGTCACCCTTACCTGAAAGACCACCCAACTCGAGGTGATGGTGGAATGGTGTCATACGGAAAATACGACGACCTTCACCATACTTACGCTTAGTATATTTGAAATAGCTGACCTGTAGCATGACAGAAGCTGTCTCAAAGACATAAACCACACCAATCAAGAGTAGGGTCCACTCTACACGTAGGGCAATAGAGATAACCGCAAGCATAGCTCCAAGTGACAAGGAACCAACATCTCCCATAAAGACCTTAGCTGGCTTATGGTTAAAGACGAAGAAGCCAAGAAGAGCCCCAATCATAGTGATAATGATAGTCAAGATAGCGAACTCACCCTTGACAAAAGCGATAATACCATAGGCAATCAAGCTGATAACCACAGAGATAGAAGCTAAACCATCAATACCGTCTGTCAAGTTCACAGCATTTGAGAAACCAACAATCCAGAATAGGACAAAGAGAACATAAAAGACACCGAGGTGAATGGTTAATCCACCAATAGCTAGGCTATCTGTCCCACTAGGGAGTACGTGGATAAAGTAGAAAAGCAAACCCGCAATAATCTGCAAGGCCATCTTTTGCCAAGGTTTAAGACCCTCATTGATTTGATGGAAAATCTTAAGGAAATCATCAAGGAAGCCGATAATACCATAAATCAAGAGTACAAAGAGTATTCCTACTGGGGCACCATAGGCTTGGTGTCCCTTGCTAAAGACATGGAAGTTGAAAATCAAACTAACCAAGATGGCAACCACTAGGAATACTGTCCCTCCCATAGTTGGTGTACCAGCCTTGGCCAAGTGCTGCTTCACATCTTCATGCATCTGTTGGCCACCGATTTTTTTGATTTTGTAGTAAGTAATAAAATGAGGCATGGCGAGCACCGTCAACACAAAGGCGGCCACGCCTGCTATCAGACTCATAGTCATCTTAGTCTCCTAAAGTAATGGTAATCTTTTTGGTTTTAGACAGGGCTTTTCCTGCCGCAACACTTTGTTTGGTCACAGTCCCTGACTTGCCACCTTTGTAAGTAATTTTAATGCCTTTCCATTTGGCAAATGTTTCAACATTCTTCTTGGTCCAACCATACATGTCTGGAAGTTCTGTGAAGTCATTAGTCATGATTAGGATCTGCTCATTAGCTTTAATATCAGCTTTTGCATCTACAGAAACCTTTTCAATCTTATTGCCAACACCCAGAACAACCGGATGAATTAGGTTTTGGCGAAGAGTATTAGCTGTCTCTCCTGGTGTCTTACCAATGATATCACCAGTTTGATAGCTAGTCTCTTCAGTATTTCCACTCCCCTCAGAAACAGAAGTCTCCAAAGTAGCACCCATTGACATGGCTTCTTCTAAAA
>OHDW01000344.1_pt1 | contig 11722 bp, 7 predicted proteins | sample 1567131 | NCBI WGS metagenome assembly OHDW01 (sample SAMEA3879508, study PRJEB24766) | human gut metagenome | biome: human-associated habitat; feature: feces | place: USA | collected 1985/1987
CACTCGAGCATCTCTCCAATGGTCCGCATTTTTAGTTGCGGACTGCAAAGATAATCAAAACCTTTGAATATTCAGCGTCTGTGACGAATAATTTTCAATCACAGTCTGTCGAAGTTACAGTCTGTATTTCGCAATATTCTGTAGATGAGCAAGTTTTGGAATGCTGCCCTCCTAAACCGCCCGGAACGAATCCGTAACCCCTTGTGAATGAGGAAGTGATGTCACACCTTTCATTCTTCCTCTTGTGAAACGACTCGGTCGTTGGGTCTATGGCCTGGCAAGCCTCACGAATTACAATGTGTTCCTTTTCAACTTCTCGACGTAGGCCTCGATGCGGCGGAGCTCACGAGGAATGGAGATGCTTTGAGGGCAATGCTCGATGCACTGTTTGCAACCGATGCAGTGGTTGGCCTGGCGGACGGACGGGATGGCCCGGTCGTAGCTCACGAGATAGGCCCGGCGCAGCTTGCGGTAATTCTCCTGCTCGGTGCTCTGGGCGATCTCGCCCTCGTTGACGCATTCGTTGTAGTGCTTGAATATTCCCGGAATATCGACTCCGTAAGGGCAAGGCATACAGTACTTGCAGTCGTTGCAGTTGATGGTCGGGAAACTGGCCATTATGCCGGCGATCTCGGTGCCGAGGAACTCTTTCTCCTCGTCGGTCAAGTACTTGAAGTCCTTGAATGTGCGCAGGTTATCCTCAAGATGTTCCTGATAGACCATTCCGCTCAGCACCGTCAGGATTCTCGGGTACGATCCCACGAATCTGAACGCCCACGAAGCGAGTGAGGCTTTCGGATCACGCTCCTTTAGCCTGTTCACGACACTTTCCGCCGGATTGGCCAGACGGCCACCTTGGAGAGGCTCCATAATCACGATCGGAATCTCCCTCTTGTCCAGCTCGTCGTACAGGTACTCGGCGTTGACATTGCGCTGGCCGTCAGCGTGTTTCCAGTCGAAATAGTTCATCTGGATCTGCACGAAATCCCAGTGGTACTTGTCGTGCAGTTTCAGTAGCTCGTCGAACTGCTGTTGGTTTCCGTGGAATGAAAGTCCGAGTTGACGTATCTTGCCTTTCTCTCGGTCTGCCTGAAGCAGATCCATCATTCCGTTGTTCACGAACCTGTCATCGAAGGCCTCCAGGCCTCCACGGCCGAGAGAGTGAAGCAGGTAGTAGTCCAGATAGTCTGTCTGGAGGTACCTGAACGAGTCGTTGTACAGTTTCAGGGATGCCGCTTTGGAATGATCACTGAAGTTGGACAGCTTCGTGGCGATGTAGTAGGAGTTCCTTGGATGTCTGCTGAGTGCATTGCCTACAGCCTCCTCGGAAAGACCCTGGAGATAGACCGGAGATGTGTCGTAGTAGTTGACTCCGTGAGCCAAGGCGTAGTCAATCAGTTTGTTGGCGTTCTCCTGATCCACGATATCCTTCCCACTCTCGTCCTTCTTCATCGTGAAGCGCATACATCCGTAACCCAGCAGGGAAACCATGTCCCCGTTGCCCGGATTCTCACGCATCTCCATCTTACCGTTCTCCAGCACATCTTCACTGGAACCATCGTCAAGTATGGCCTCGGCTGTCTTCTTAGGGGCGCACGCTCCGGCAAGAGCCACGGCTCCCACGGCCGCTGTCCCGGCACCGGCTTGTTTGAGAAATTCTCTTCTGTTAATATTCTCTTTCATATTCATGGAATTTGTCGAGACCGCTTTTTCTGAATATGTCCCTTCAGAAGGCTTGTCTCAAAGACCGGTTACACATTATGATGAACACTGTACCCATTGACGGTGATGGCGCTTATCGGGCGGGACGGGCAGAGATTCTCGCACGCTCCGCAGCCGATGCACTTCTCCTCGTTGACCGAGGGGATCCTTGGGCTCTTCTCGTCATTAGGATTCTTCCTGACCATCCTGATCGCTCCGACAGGGCAGTGGTGGGCACAGTTTCCGCAGCTGACCCCGTCACGGTTCACGACACAGAGGTCATAGTCCACGCCGGCAGTGCCGACCTTCCATTCGGTTTTCTCCTCAGGAGTGATCTTCAGGATGGCTCCAGCAGGGCAGACCTCGGAGCATTTCACGCATTCCGGACGGCAGTAGCCTTTCTCAAAAGACATCTCTGGCTGCATCAGGTGCTCAAGTCTGGAGGATGGTCTGAGAACATTGTTCGGGCAGACGGTCACGCAGAGCTGGCAGGCCGTACAGTGCTTATAGAACTTCTCCACGCTCTCGGAACCGAATGGAGTAATAGGCGTTTTTCTGTTCGGGGCTTTCTTTGGAAGCACCTCGGCGAATCCTCCATCTCGCTTCTTGTCCTTGATCTCCTCTTCTTCGGCCCTCATCGGAATGGAAGACAAGAGTGATCCTCCGATGACAGCGGCACCGCCTACCAAGAAGGCTCTTCTTCCTTTGTCGGTCGCTTCGACAGGCTCGGCGACCGGAGATGTCGCATCAATTGTTGAGACACCTTTGCCGTTGTCGGTTACTTCGGCGGTTGGTGAGCCCTGTCGAACCACAGGCTCAGCGACCGGAGTCGGAGCTGCTGAGGAGCGATTTTGGCCGTTTTTGCTCCCGTCGGAGGTCATTTTACTCCCGACAGGCGCGTTTTGTGGCGTTTTTGCTCCCGTGGAGCCCGAACCAACCCCTCTTCCCCAGGCGAACCGGTACTTGAGCGCTCCGAGCCGGCAAGAATCAATGCAGTCAAAGCAATCGACACATCTGCTATAGTCAATCTTATGGTTGTCAACATCAATGCAGGCCGCCTTGCACTTCCTTTCGCAGGCGTGGCAGCTCTTGCACTTTGACTTGTCGATCACCGGACGGAACATAGCGAACCGCGAGAAGAAACTCAGCGTGGTTCCCACCGGACAGATTGTGTTGCAATAGGTTCTGCCGTTCCTCCAGGCGAGGACCACCACGACAACAAATGTCACCGCCGCCACGATCAAAGTCGGCAGACTCTTCAGCCAAACATCCTTTGTCACAAACGCATAACTATCCTGCCTCTCGGCGATCCAGGCGAGCAGGTTGTTGCCCCACTGCCAAACCGGCGCGAGCAGACTCTGCACCATTCTACCGTAAGCGCTGTATGGAGCCAGAAGCGCTACAAGAGCATTGAGCCCGGCGACCAGCGCGATCACGAACAGCACCAACACCCCGTAGCGCAACCATTTGATTTCCTTTGAATATGAGAACCTTGCCTTCTTGCCTTTTCTCCTGGAACTGAGGTTGGACACGCAGTCCTGGAATATACCCAACGGGCATATCACCGAGCAGTAGATTCTGCCGAAAAGCAGTGTCAGTACCAGCAGAATGGCGATGACAACGAAGTTGAGGGCCAGAACAGCCGGCAGGAACTGGATTTTGGCGAGCCATCCGAACCAAAGATGAAGTGTTCCGGTGAAGTCCAGAAACAGCAGCGTGACTGCAACGAAGCAGATCGCTGCCAGAGTGATTCTAATTTTTCGGAGCATAGTGTTTGTAAGCCGAAATGTTACGTAAAGATAAAGAAAAATCCTGAAATGATATTAATCCAGAATCACCAACGCCATTGACTTGTGCGAGAACGTCAGCTTGACAACATCGGCCGAAGCCCGGTTGAGGGTTGCCTGCCACCAGTTGTCGAAAACCACTCCACTGGTCTGCCATACCAATCCCTCGGACTTGATATTCAAAGAATTATCAGGGCTGAATATGGACACGGCCCTGCCTTCGCCGACGAAAAGCTCGCAGGAGTCCGTCAATGCGAAAGCCGTTGAATAGTCGGACACCGCATCGACATATATTCTGTCTTCATCAGGATTACCGCTGGCTCCGTAAAGCCGGGCATATTCCATAATCTGTCCAAGGTTGCCGAGGGTGTGGGCCTCACGCTTGCCTGTAGCACCGAGAATGTGCACGGTCTTGACTTCCGGCCAATGCTCCAGCAGGTAGCGGAACGCCTTGGTCTGGTCGTTTGTCTCCTGCTCTTCTTCTCTTATGGCGATGCGGGAATATTCCTTGAGATGCTTTGGCGAGATGGAATCCATATCCCCGATGATCGCATCCGGTTCCCGGCGGTCTTTGAATATCTTGTCCCGGTGCCGGAGAAACGTGTCCAACGCCCTGTCGCAGCAGATTATCACATCCGCCCGGCGGAGAAGTTCGCGGGGATATTCCTTTTTAGGAAAGTCGCCGCATTCGAGGATGACCGCTTCCATTATGCCTTTGTTTTGGCGATTTCGGCCTTGGAGGTGCCGGCGGTAGTGGTGTAGAGTTCCGGCTCGCGGAATCCGGCGAGGAAGGCCTTGATGTCCATCCGCTTCTTGCCGGCTATCTGCACGTCCTTCAGGGAGATGGCTCCGTCGGCGGTGGTGATGTAGAGGTAGGTCTTGCCGTCGGTGAGGATTCGGCCCGGAATGGTTCCTTCGACAGGCTCATCGACCTTTTCGGCCGTGAAGATCTTCAACTGGGCCGGAGCGCTACCTTCCTTGACGAGTTCGGTGAACGCTGCCGGATAAGGACTCAAACCACGTATGAGATTGTAGATCTGTTTGGTGGAATCGTTCCAGTCAATGTGACACAACTCGCGCGAAAGCTTCGGTGCCGGCTTCAATACCTCGGAACCCTGTATGAAACTTCTCTGGACACGCGTGTCCACATTGCGCTCGATTATGCCCTGAGTCGTCTGTACAACCAATTCCGCGCCGATCTCCATCAGTTTGTCGTGCACATCCCCGGCGGTGTCGGTGTCTGAAATATTGATACCCTGACGCAGGATGATCCCTCCCGTGTCAATGTCCTTGTCGATCATGAACGTCGTCGCGCCGGTTCTGGTCTCTCCGTTGATCACGGCCCAGTTGATAGGGGCCGCTCCACGGTACTGTGGCAGAAGCGCCGCGTGCAGATTGAACGTGCCAAGCTTAGGCATTCCCCATACCTCTTCCGGCAACATCCTGAAAGCCACCACGATGAAGAGATCGGCCTTCATGGCCTTGAGCTGCTTCAGGAACTCCGGATCCTTCAGTTTCACAGGCTGCAGAACCGGAATACCGTGCTCGACAGCGAACTTCTTGACCGCGCTTTCGTTGACTTTCTGTCCCCGGCCACTCGGCTTGTCAGCCACTGTGACCACACCTACAATATTGTATTTCCGCTCCAGGAGTGCCTGAAGTGGCGCCACCGCGAAATCCGGTGTGCCCATATAGACGATTCTCGTCTTCTTGAATATTCCTGCCAACATACTCTTAGCTTTTCTCCACCAATTCTTTATGCTGTCCATGTTTGAGATGTCCGTGTCGTGGATGGCTTTCCATGTCAGGAACAACCCGATAGGCAACAGGATCAACGCGGACGCGAAGGCTCCCGTGGCCGTGCTGATGCTTCCGTCCCTCGCCAGCTTGACTCCGGTGATGTCCACGATCCAGTAGAGGACGAAGAACAGTAGCGAGACGATCGCGGAGACTCCGATTCCTCCTTTTCTTATCAACGCTCCGAGAGGGGCTCCGATGAAGAACATGATGAAGCATGCCAGAGCCTGACCATAGCGTCTCTGGAATTCAAGGGCTGTCCAACGCAGACGGACTGTGTAGTCAAACGCACCGAATTCATAGCTTTCCAGATTTGACCTGAGCTGCCTGGCGTTGTCCGCCGCTTTCTCAAGCGCCTGTGCCGTCGCCTTTTCGTCTTTGAAACTCAGGAACTCCGGGTCGCTGAAATTCCTGGTGATTCCGCACGATGATGTGTCAAGCTGCTTGTTCTGTGTGAAGATGTAGGAAGCCGCCGTGCTGAAGATCTGTTGCGCTTTCGCGCTGTCCCTCATAGCCATGAGCGAGTCCCTCTGCGTCCTGAGTTTCTCCAGCGGCAGAGCCTTGACCTGATCCCCGTACCTTGCGCTGTCCGACTTCTGGAACGCATAGTTCTGAAGCGCTATGACCATTTCCTGTCTGCTGAAGTCTATCTTTTGCAGTTGCAGGGAGGTGTCTCGGTAGTTCTTCTCGTTGGTCTCCTGATAGTTGGTGCCGTTGTACATCCGGAATGTCAGGTAGGACTTATCCTTGGACATCTTCATTATCGCCGAATCGGCCAACGTAAGACGTGTGTTGCCCTTCCCGTGATGGTCGTAGAGCATCACATCTTTCATCATCCCAGTCTTGTCGTTGCGGCTTCCGACCCGGAGGACATATCCCTCGACTCCATCGTAGAATGTTCCGGAAGGGATCTTGATCTCTTCCTTGGTCTTGCCGATGTCATCCCTCAGCGTGAAGATCTCGTTGTAGGAGACCGGTACAAGATTGTTGATGACGAAGAAAGTGCCGATGCTGATGAAGAACGAGGCGATGAGAATCGGCAGCATCACCCTGAGAACCGACACTCCGGCCGCTTTCAGGGCGATGAGCTCGTTGTTCTCGCCCATATTCCCGATGGTCATCATCGAGGCGAGCAGTGTGGCCAGCGGCAGCGCCAGCGGCAGCACGGTGCAGCTTCCCCAGAAGAGGAACTCCGCCACGATGCCGAGGCTCAGACCCTTACCGACCAGCTCGTCGATGTAAACCCACAGGAACTGCATCATAAGGATGAAGATGACCACAAGCAGGATCATAAAGAATGGTCCTATGAATGAGGTCAGTATGAATCTGTCAATCTTCTTCATCCCCGAAGCTTTGTTTTATGAATATACCAATGAATATGCCCGTGTCTATGCCGTGATGATCTCCACCATCTTGTCCAGCGCGGCCTGGAGTCCGTCGATATTCCTTCCTCCCGCCGTGGCGAGAACAGGCTGTCCGCCGCCACCGCCCTGGATGAACTTGGCTGCCTCACGGATGTCCTTCGCGGCGTTGTGACCCGCAGCCACAAGGTCGTTGGAGTACATCAGGGCAAGTTGTGGTTTGCCGTCGTGGCTGAATGCCGCGGCAAGGGCGAAATTCTCCACCTCCTTCTGGAGAATCGAGGCCGCTTCCCTGAACATTGCCGGATCGACATCCCTGCTGAACTTAACAACTTTTATTCCATTGATTTCTTCTGCGTTCTCGGAAATCACTTTGGCGAACGAGGCGGCCTTCTCTTTGGCATATTCCTCGATCTTCTTCTTCGCGTCTGAGTTTTCGCTTATGAGCTTGGCCACGGCGGCGGCCACGTCAGGAGCATTGTTGAACATCGTGCGGATGCCCTTGAGGGTGTCGGTGAGGGTGTCGAGGATGTTCTCCGCGGCCTCTCCGGTCACGGCCTCGATCCTGCGCACGCCGGCGGCGATGGCGGATTCTGAGACGATCTTGAAGAAACCGATTCTGCCGGTTGATTTGGCGTGGGTTCCGCCGCAGAGCTCGATGGAGTCACCGAACTTGATGACACGCACCTTGTCACCGTATTTCTCGCCGAAGAGAGCGATGGCTCCCATCGCCTTGGCCTCGTCCATCGTTGCGTCCCTCTTTTCCTCCAGATGGTAGTCCGCGCGGATGAGCTGGTTGACCCTGTGCTCAACTTGCCTGAGTTCCTCGTCGGTAACCTTGGCGAAGTGTGAGAAGTCGAAACGGAAATAGTCCGGGCCGACGAACGATCCCTTCTGCTCGATGTGTGTGCCGAGCGCTTCACGAAGAGCGAAATCCAGAAGGTGGGTCGCCGTGTGGTTGGCTGTGATCTTAAGTCTGCGCTCCACGTCAACCTTCAGGGTGAAGGTTTCCTCGCAGTCCGCCGGAATCCTCTCGGCGATGTGGATCGTAAGGTTGTTCTCTTTGATTGTGTTGAGGATCTTGACTTCCTCGCCGCTCTCTGAGACGATGACTCCGGTGTCGCCGACCTGTCCGCCCATCTCTGCGTAGAACGGTGTGCGGTCGAAGACCAGCTGGAACATAGTCTTGTTCTTCTGCTTCACGGTGCGCTGCTTGAGAAGCTTCACGCCATCAAGCTCGAAGTTGTCGTAGCCGAGGAATGCCTCTTCCTCACCGTCGTTGTAGATAGTCCAGTCCCCGAACTCGTTGGCCGTGGCGTTGCGCGCCCTGTCCTTCTGCTTCTGGAGCTCCTTGCCGAATCCCTCCATATCAACCGTGTAGCCTTTCTCCGAGGCGATCAGCTCGGTCAGGTCGATCGGGAATCCGTAGGTGTCGTAGAGGATGAAAGCGTCCTCTCCAGGGATTGTCTTCGTGGCGGCGTTCTTGGCGATGTGGTCGTCCATAAGTCTGATTCCGCGGTCGAGAGTCCTCAGGAAGGATATCTCCTCCTCACGGATCACGCTCTCGATCAGCTTCTGCTGTTTGGCGATCTCAGGATAGGCCTCTCCCATATCCGCCACAAGCTGAGGAACCAGCGAGCAGAGGAACGGCTCGTCGAATCCGAGGAACGTGTAGCCGTAGCGCACGGCGCGGCGCAGGATCCTTCGGATCACATAGCCGGCCTTGACATTGGACGGCAGCTGGCCGTCGGCGATGGAGAAAGCGATGGCCCTGATGTGGTCGGCGATGACTCTCATAGCCACCTCCGTCTTCTCGCTCTCGTGGTATCTGTGGCCGGAAAGTTCCTCGATCTTATGGATCATTCCGGAGAACACATCAGTGTCGTAGTTGCTGGTCTTGCCCTGAAGCACCATACAGAGCCTCTCGAAGCCCATTCCTGTGTCGATGTTCTTGGCCGGGAGCGGTTCAAGGGATCCGTCAGCCTTGCGGTTGTACTGCATGAACACGAGGTTCCAGATTTCAATCACCTGCGGGTGGTCTTTGTTCACCAGCTGGCTGCCGGGTACTTTGGCCTTCTCTTCTTCCGAACGGGAGTCCACATGGATTTCCGAACACGGACCGCACGGTCCCGTATCACCCATTTCCCAGAAGTTATCGTGTTTGTTGCCATTGATGATATGATCTTTCGGTAGGAATTGCTCCCAGTAAGAAGCGGCTTCGTCGTCACGGCTCAGTCCTTCTTCGGGGCTTCCTTCAAATACAGTGGCATAGAGATGTTCCGGATTCAGTTTCAGTACTTCTACCAGGTATTCCCATGCCCAGTTGATTGCTTCTTTTTTGAAGTAATCACCGAAGGACCAGTTGCCGAGCATTTCAAACATGGTGTGGTGGTACGTATCGTGTCCGACTTCTTCCAGGTCATTGTGCTTTCCGCTTACGCGCAGACATTTCTGAGAGTCCGCGACTCTTTGGTATTTCGCCGGGTGGTTACCCAAAATAATATCTTTAAACTGGTTCATTCCCGCATTGGTGAACATCAACGTGGGGTCATCCTTAATCACCATCGGGGCCGAAGGCACTATCTGGTGACCTTTACTTTCGAAGAAACTCTTGAAAGAGTCTCTGATTTCGTTTGCAGTCAACATACTCTCTATTGATTTATCTGATTCTAATTTGATTTACCTTCTCTTGTCGTTTTTTGCCCGTTTCTTACTACTAACTACTTGCTACTTAGTCTTAATATTCTTGAAAAAACTGTGCAAAGATAGCTTGTTTTTATTACTTTTGTCGCATTGACAAGCGAAATATTTCCTAAGATGCGCAAAGTTTACTACATTTATAATCCCCAGACGCAGACGTACGACCGTATTTATCCTACCGTGAGGCAGCGGGCGCTGAGCATTCTCCGCCGTTTGTTCATCGGTATGGGGCTGGGTGCGGGCAGTTTCATCGTATTGCTGCTTATCTTCGGCTCTCCGTCGGAGAAGGAGTTGCGAAAGGAGAACAGCAAACTGCAGGCGCAGTACAACGTCCTCTCCCGCCGGCTGGACGAGGCTATGGGAGTGCTGCAAGACATACAGCAGCGTGATGACAATCTGTACCGGGTGATTTTCATGGCCGACCCTATTCCTTCTGCCATCCGTCAGGCTGGATACGGCGGTACCAACCGCTATGAGCATCTGATGGATATGGCTAACTCCGACTTGGTTATCAATACCACGCAGAAAATGGATATGATTAGCAAGCAACTCTATATCCAGTCCCGCTCCTTTGACGATGTGGTGGAGATGTGCAAGAATCATGATGAAATGCTGCGCTGCATTCCTGCCATACAGCCGGTTTCCAATAAAGACCTCCGTAAGACCGCTTCGGGTTACGGTACGCGTATCGACCCCATTTATGGTACCAGCAAGTTCCATGAGGGTATGGACTTTTCGGCTCCCCAGGGCACGGATGTCTATGCCACGGGAGATGGCACCGTGGTGCAGATGGGCTGGCAATCGGGCTATGGCAACAGAATTGTGATAGACCACGGCTTCGGTTATCAGACGGTGTATGCACACTTGCGCGATTTCCGGACGAAGTTGGGCAAGAAAGTGGTACGTGGTGAGGTCATTGGCGGGGTAGGCAGTACGGGCAAGAGTACTGGTCCGCACTTGCACTACGAAGTACACGTCAAGGGAAAGGTTGTGAATCCCGTCAACTACTACTTCATGGATCTCAGTGCCGAGGATTATGACCGCATGATACAGATTGCGGCGAACCATGGTAAGGTGCTTGATTGACGGATGATTTATAGAGAAAGGATTACATCATGCTGAATACAGATAAGAATTTAAAGTTATATTACTCCATCAGCGAGGTGGCTGCCATGTTCGATGTCAACGAATCACTGCTCCGTTTCTGGGAAAAGGAGTTTCCGCAACTCAATCCGAAGAAGGGGGGGCGGGGAATACGCCAGTACCGTAAGGAGGACATTGAGACAGTGAAACTTATCTATCATCTGGTGAAGGAGCGCGGAATGACCTTGCCCGGCGCCCGCCAACGGATGAAAGACAATAAAGAAGCTACGATACGCAACTTTGAAATCGTAGATCGCCTGAGAGCTATCCGCGAAGAACTGGTAGGCATGAAACTGGCATTGGATGAGTTTACTTACGAGGATGTGGAGAGCTTGAAGGAAAATATTCAAGGACTGAAGTAGAATAAATACCACTCCGTTTATTCCTCTACTCTCGTCACTTGTTTTATATTCTGTATCTGCTTCAGGTTATTGCAGATAGTGCGCACGTCGTCCACATCGTGTACATAGAGTTGTATCTTTCCTTCGAAGATACCGTCGTTGGTTTCGATGGTCAGTTTACGGATATTCACGTTGAGCTGGCGGGAGATGACTTGAGTTACTTCGTTCAGCAATCCCATGCTGTCTATACCTTTTATATATATGGTGACGAGGAACGACAAATCCTTGTGAGTGTCCCACTCGGTGGCGATGATACGGTTTCCGTAGCTACTCTTAAGGCGGGTGGCAACGGGGCATTGGCGCTTGTGGATGACAACACGGTTTTGCTCGTCGATGTATCCCAGTACGTCGTCACCCGGAATGGGATGGCAACAGTCGGCCATAATATAGTTCTTTGAGATGGTCTCTTCCGTCAGCTTCAGAATCTGCTTAGTGTTGATTTTCTCTTGCGGTGTTTTCTCTTCCGGTTGTTCTTTGGCATCCTTGTTGTCCTTGTTACCGAAGGAGAAGGTCAGGAACTTCTTCCAGTTGCTGTTCTGCTTTTCCTTGAACACGTTCTTGTCGGCATCGCCCAGCACAACCCGTTTGTTGCCGATGGCAACGAGCAGCTCGTCGCGGGTGTGGAAGCCGTGCAGCCTGGTCAGCTTGTCCAGAGCAGCATCATCCATACGTATATCCTCGTTTTTGAAGAATTCGTTCAGTATGGTTTCACCTTCTTTCTGATAGGCTTTCGCCTCTTTGCGCAGGATGGCGGCAATCTTGGCGCGGGCGCGGGCGGTGGTGGCATACACTTCCCACTCCGGCTGCACGCGTTGCGATTTGGAGGTCAATA
>OHDW01000345.1_pt1 | contig 11718 bp, 8 predicted proteins | sample 1567131 | NCBI WGS metagenome assembly OHDW01 (sample SAMEA3879508, study PRJEB24766) | human gut metagenome | biome: human-associated habitat; feature: feces | place: USA | collected 1985/1987
TCCGGAAGTTCCGGAACCGGCAAATGTGGTAACCATTCCCGTTTTCTGGTCTATATACCGAATACTTTGGTCGGCACTAACTGTCGAAGCTTCTGCTGTACCATTACCTGCTACCAAGATATTACCGTCTGCCGTAACTGCTATTCCCCACGGAGAAGTAAAGGTCGCTTCATTAACCGGGCCATCAGCATATCCGCTTTTGCCGGTACCAGCTATTACAATAGGTGTATCCCAACGATCCTTGACATATTTAATAATTTGATTGGTTCCGATATTGGTAATATAGAGATCACCCGTACGTTTATCAATATCCATACCTCCACAATTTCCAGCACCCGCACCGGCAATAATCAAGTTGCCCACACTTGCCGGGTCACCTCCATAATCGTTCAAGTCTTTGAGCAAAATATCTCCGTTTGACTTCATACTGTAAAGACGATTGCTTGCTTCATCAATGGCCAAACTAATGGCTGCCTGATAACCCAAATACAATGCTTTTCCATCAGGCTCGAAACATACGGTTGCCCCAGTCCAATCGTCACAAATGTACATATTACCTTTGTTATCAACCTTTAAGTCAGTAGGACGTACCACTGCATTGTACGAACCTGTACCTCCATTATCATACCGCCAATTAATTCCCCAGTCTACATCATCTGCCGTACCTGTACCCGCCATTTCTGTGACAGTGCCGTCAGAAGCGATTTTACGTACGCGCAAATTACCTATATCCGTCAAATAAACATTTCCATTGTCATCGGCTGCGATACCGCCCCGGCGGTATTCCCAATCCGCACACATAATATTAAATTCGGAACTTCCCGGCAGAGTGGTAACTGTACGCTCGAACACGAGTTCTTTATATTCAAAATCTCCCGTAGTAAGAGTTCTTCCGTTAAAACTGATTACAATAGGATATGATCCGAAGTCTGTTTCCGGAATAGTCACCAGGAAATATCCTTCTTCAACTGTACAATCAGCAGCTAGCCCATTGTAGGTAGCGGACGGATTCTTGATTTCCGTCGGTAAGTTCTCTACATAGATACGTACTTTTGTCCCAACCTTTCCATAAGCAGGAGAGTAACCCGTAATGGCTGTTTTCTGGAAAATAAAGTTCACTTCCGACTGAGTTGTCTTCCCATTTGTCTTAATGACAATAGGAGCCGTTCCTATTGCTTCATTATCCGGAACTTCCACCAATAACTGCTCTTCATTGGAACGCAGAATAGATAATTGTACTTCATTAATACTCACACTGATAGAAGTTGCATCCAAAGGAAACTGTTCACCGTTTATCAATAACTGCGTACCTCCTTTTCCTGTATTCGGAGCAAAATCATAGATAGAAAGTTCTCCGGCACGAGGTGACAACGACTTTTCATCATCGTCCGTACAGCCGGTGAAAATGGTTGCTGCCAAAATAACAACCATAGATATATAGTATGAAATTGTTTTCATTATGCTATCTTATTAGTTTTATATTTTTCAGGAAAATTCTACCAACCCGGATTCTGAACCAAGCCACGTCCACGGTCAATCTCTGTCTGAGCGATCGGGTACAAATACATCTTATTATCCCAATATCTGGTCTGCAACAACTTGCGTTCATAGAAACCTTCAAAAGCAAATCCTTGTCCCTGATCGTCAGCAAGTACATTCATACGATAAATCTTGCGATTCTCTTCTTTCTCATAAAGTAACCGGCGCGCAAGCGTCCAGAAACGGTCGCCTTCAAATGCCAGTTCAATCTGACGTTCGCGAAGAATCCATTCACGCATTTTTTCTTTATCACCCAAATCCTGAGGATAGGTAACCGTAATATTCGGAATACCGGCACGTTCACGAATCTCATTAAAATAAGTGATAATCTTGGGATCTTCCGGATTGTATTCGTTCATCGCTTCCATATAGTTCAATAATATTTCGGCATAACGAATATGAATATACGGGCGGTATACTGCCTGATCGTTACGGATACTGGAAGAGGTACTTACTTTCTTGGCTACATTATACCCGGTGAAGTCGGTCATCTGCGTTCCCGCTCCCGATGAACCGGAATAGTAATATTCAGCTCTTCCGAATCCATCTTTATTCTTGTCGGAAGAAAAATAATTGCGGTCGTCAACAGTTATGGCAGAGAGCACCGGACGTCCGTTATAATGTACGGAAGCATAGAAACGAGGTTCACGATCAACGTACATATTCGATTCTCCTTTACGGTATCCCCGGTTAATCTCATTACGGACTTTTCCGTATTCGTCCGGATCATCTTTCTGCGCAAATCCTTCTTCCGAATAATTCTCGTCATCATTGATATCCAGTCCGTCACGAGTCAAAAAAGCATCTACGATATTCTGCGTTGCATTCTGCATGCTATATCCGCCATTCTTCGGGTTACAACGTTTATCATATCCCCACTGCCAGTCTCCAGATTTATGAGTAGCAAATATAACTTCAGCATGATTGCCGGACATGAACAGTTCGCGGAAAGACAGATACGGGTCAAATTCTCTATCACCGCTTTCTGTATTGTGATAAAGATGATAAATGCCTAGATCAATCACATCTTCGGCGGCTTCAGCAGCAATTCGCCACTTTTCCTGATCTTTGGTCTGTGGTGCCAACAATTCTCCGTCCTTATTCTTGAAATCCTTGAAACGGGGATTTCCATTCCAGAGTTCACTGGCTGCCAACAAACGAGCTTGTGAAATCACCGCCAAAGCAGCCCCCCTCGTAGGACGTCCCAGATAAGCTGTTGAGGTCCATACATCCGGCAGTACATTCAATGTTGATTCCATCAAGCCACAGACATACTCCACACATTCGTCAAATGGACGGCGAACATAATTATTGAAATCTTCGTCTTGCTCGGCAGGTTTCTCGAAAATAACAAACGGTCCATACAGACGCAACAGATTCCAATAGAACCAACCACGCAAGAAACGTGATTCCGCCTTATACTGAGTCTTCAAATCAGTACTTAACACACCTTCCGGAACACGGTCGATATTTTGCTCGAATACAAGCGCTTTCTGAATACCTCGATAAGCAGCACTCCATTTATTATCACCCAATGTATTGGAAGGTCCCCAGTTGCCTTCTACCATATTACGGACATTCGTATTAGAAAAGACACAGGAGGTTTCATCAGCAAAACCGAACACAACCGGATCATCAGTAGACAGCCAAATATATCCGTAAATGTTATATAAATAAGCTTCCGCCTCCACACGGGTTTCCCAAATCATATCCGTAGTTTTCAGGTTCTCCGGTTTCTGGTCCAAATAATCACAAGAAGAGACTCCTATAATGCCGGCGGACAACAGCCCGACAGCCAATATACGGCTAAATATTTTTTTCATTGTTTTCATTGCTTTATTAGATTAAAACGAAACTCTCATTCCCAATGTCACCATACGCGATAACGGATACTTTGCCCCATTAGAACCAAGTTCCGGATCCCATAACTTGAATTTAGAGAATGTCAGCAAGTTTTGTCCGGACAGATAGAAATAAAGGTATTCTATTCCTTTATCCATTAGTTTCTTGTTCTCAAGCGTATATCCGAGCGAGGCTTGTTTCAAACGTAGATAACTGCCATCTTTCAACCAATGCGTACTATTCACATAGTTGTTGTCATTTGTTGTTGCATTAGCTGTCATACGCGGATACCATGCATCTGCACGAGGATTGTCCGCCGTCCAGCGATCTAATGCTTTGGTGATGACATTGCTGGGATTCAGTCCCATGCCGGTGAAAGGTACAATACCGACTCCACTTGCTCCCCAGTCACCGTTGCCGGTATCAATAGAACCACCATTGGCCATAATAGATACATCCGACACTCCCTGGAAGAAGAGAGCCAAGTCAAAGTTATGATAGTTGATATTAAAGCCCATACCGTATGACCAAGAAGGGAACCAGGACTTGCCCAAATAACATTGGTCATTAGCGTCAATCACACCATCATCGTTCAAGTCTTTATACTTGATGTCACCAGGTGCCAGTTCACGCATCTGTCTCGGACTCTTTTTGATTTCTTCCTCACTCTGGAAATAACCTTCGGCTATATATCCATAGAACTCGCCATAACGGGTACCTTCACTCTTTTGATAAGCGTATTGCATAGCCGGTTCGTCACGGAACACAATCTTATTCTTGCTATAAGTCAGATTACCAAATAAACGCAACCCAACTTTGTTACCGATACGGGTCTGGTATTCCAAATTCGCATCTACTCCTTTATTATCCATTTCACCCATATTGGCATAGATAGAGGCATCAAAGCCTGCCATGCTCGGCAAAGAAGAACGTTGAATCAGAATATCCTTACGTCTTTCCCAATAATAATCCAATGTCAAGTTCAATTTACCCCAAAGCATCATTTCCAAACCAATATTTGTCTTATAAGATTTCTCCCAAGTCAGTTTGTCCGACCCCAGCAGCGTCTCTCTAATACCGTATACGAGATTTCCGTTCGGTCCGAATCCATAGCTGTTTCCGCTTCCGAACTGAGTAAAATAAGCAAAACGGTCTCCTGTACCACCAATGTTATCATTACCTACGATACCATAAGAAGCACGCAATTTCAACAAGTCTACCGTACGAGTCATATTCTTGAAAAACGGTTCGTTTGAAATGACCCAACCCACAGAAGCAGCCGGGAAGAAACCGAAACGATGTCCGGGAGCAAAGTTCTCCGAACCGGTGTAAGAACCGTTCACCTCTGCTAAATAGCGTTCTTTATATCCGTAGCCGAAACGGGCAGCAATCGCCTGATTACGATATGGAATAGAAGCAATGGCACTTCCGGCAGTAGCAATCATACGGTTACGCATATTATAAAGCACCATTCCATTTACGTTATGATGACCGAAAGTGCGATCATATGAGATATTGGCTTCAGTATAAATAACTCTTTCTCCCGTATCGCTATGTTCATAATAAAGTTCATCAGAACCTTCCTTGATCGGTTTACCAAAGACAAGTTCTCCGTTTCCGTCACGCTGGTTGGTATACCATAAGTCTACCCCTCCGGTACGCTTATTATTGAACTCACTATAACTGTCAAAAGAGAAACGAGCATAAGCCGAAAGTCCTTTGGTTATGAAATCTAATTTTTGGTTGACGGTAAATACCGATTGCAAAGCCGGACGGAAAGTATCAGTGTACCCGCTGTTCTGCACTTCGTTCATCGGATTGGAACCAGCATTGGCCGGAGGACCTGCCCAACGCCCGTCCGGATAGCGAACAGGAAAAGCAACCGGTGAAGTTGAGAAAGCTTCATACCATAGTTTGTTAGAAGCGATACCCGGATAACGCGAATCTGTCATAATAGCCGACAGGTTCATCTGTAATAAAGTAGTTTTTGTAATGTTCACGTCTACGTTACTACGGAAATCATAACGCTTATAATTCAGGTTCGGGTCATACCCGTTTTCCTTCTTTACATTATATTGTCCTCCCTGGTTATAGAAAGAAGCGGACAAGTAGTATCGAACCAAGTCGCTACCACCACTAATATTCAGGTTGACATTAGATACAGATGAAACATTCTTATAAATCTTATCGATCCAATCCACATTCGGATATAAGTAAGGATCCAGTCCGCTCTCGGTTTTTAATATCTGTTCACGGGAATATACCTCACTCAGTCCCGAATTTCGACGACTTTCATTATATAACATCATATAATCAACACCACTCAACATCTCCGGAACTTTAGTGAAGTTGGTAAAACCCGTTTCTGCCTTTATGGAGATTTTAGGCTTACCTACCGACCCGCGTTTAGTAGTAATAATCATCACACCGTTAGCACCTTTCGCACCATATACAGCAGTAGCAGAAGCATCTTTCAAGAGAGAGATGCTAACGATATCTTCCGGGTCAATATTGTTGTAAGCACCTCCATAAGTGGAGTTCACATCGTCACGCTGCACACCGTCTACAATTACCAATGGAGATGTATTTCCCGTGAAAGTACCGATTCCACGAATTGTAAAGGTCGAGTTATCATATCCCGGTTCACCACTGGACTGTACGGAAATAATACCTGCAACCTTACCTTGCAAAGCATTGCTAAGATTGGCAACTGGAGTTTTCAGGCTTCCTATATTCACCGAAGCTACCGATCCGGTCATCGTCACTTTCTTCTGAGCACCGTATGCCACAACCACTACCTCTTCCAAACTGGAAGTAGCTTCTTCCAAAGAGACATTAATAGTAGTCTGATTGCCCACTTTGATATTCCTGGGTTCATATCCCATAAAACGGAATTCCAATTCTGACTGATTATCAGGAACTGTTATCATGTAAAATCCATCAATATCAGTAATTACACCAGTAGTAGCATTTGCCAATTTTACGCTCGCCCCCGGAATCGACTCACCGGTAGTAGTGGTGACATTACCTTTGATGGTACGTGACTTTTTTGTATTGACAGACTGTTCCTCTTTTGCCGGAAACAAAAGAATCTGTTTACCCTGAATTTTCCAAGAAATTCCTTTTCCCTTAAAAGCCTGTTCTAAAGCAACATTAATTGATTGTTTATTAACGGATACAGTGATTCGCTGATTCGTTTTAAGTTGATTATCTTTGTAAAGGAATGAATAACCACTCTGGGTCTGAACCGCTTCTACAAACTGTTTCAGCGTAACATTTTTCATATTCAGAGTCAACAAATCTGATTGTTGTGCCTGCGCCTGGAGCGATATAAAAAACAGTAGAAATAATATTTGCCAGGTACAAAGTCTTAGCTTCCCCAAAAAGGATAGAGGTAAAATAAAACCTCTCATTCCCTTTGGGATTGAAATATTTTTCATAAATTTGCAATTTAAAATTAATAATTGGTAGAGTTAATTTTAATCTGGATAGGATTGGAAAACGGGAATTTTCCGATCCTTTTTCTTTTTCAAGTTGTGTTCATCATCTTTCTTTTTAGGATTAGCATTTTTTAGTTTATCATAATATTAGGCTGCCTATTTCTTTTTTATTTCGGAGTCACCAAATAGGTTCCATCCGGTTGCTGTTGATAATGAATGGGAGTAATCAAATCAATCGTCTCAAAAATATTCTCCAGAGATTGGTCTATGTCAAAACGCCCTGAGAATATTTCTGCTTTCAATTCCTCACCTTCAATACGAATCTCCGTATGATAACGTTTACTCAACATAAACATTACATTTTCCATTTTTTGAGATTCAATATTCATATATTTATCTTTCCACGTAGTATAGAGTTGAAGGTCGACATGGCGGACCTCAATACCGGATTGCCGGCTGACACGCCCCATTTCCCCGGGTCGCAAGATTACTCCGTCTTCTGCTTTGTTGCGCTCGTTCAACTTTACCGAACCGGATTCCAAGACTACTTCTGCCATATTATCCTCTTCCGATACTCTTACGTCAAAACGGGTTCCGAGCACCTTTACTTCTACAAGCTCCGTAACGACCTGAAATGTTCTTCCATTGTCTTTTTTCACATCAAAGAAGGCTTCACCGTCCAAGTACACTTCCCGATTACGTGCAGATAACTTATCAGGGTATTTCAAGCTCGAACCACCCCCCAGCCAAACCTTAGAGTTATCGGGAAGCGTGAACAGCAAGGCTTCTTTTCCTTGGTTCATCACAATCAGCATATCCGGTTTAGCCCAAAGCTGATAACCCAATACACCACCCAACACACATAGGACAGCAATACTGGCTGCCACGGCACAACGACGGATAATCAACTTCAATCGTGGCTTTCTGTTTGCTTTCATACCGGATTCTACCTTGCTCCAAGTACGGTTCATTACTTCTTCCACTTGCCGTGTATCCATATTCACCAATGAGTCATCCACCAGCTGAGAAGCACGCTGCAAAGAAGTATCTTCTTTTAACATCTGCTCCAGTGCCTCTGCTTCCTCTTTACTTAAAGAATGATCAGTTCTTTTAGCAAGCAAGTCCCATATACTACTATTCTCTTTCATCTTTTTACAAATATTATTAAGCGCTTCTATATATAAAGACAGAAATAAAACTCAAAATACGTAGTTGAAATCAAATAAAAAGTTACTTTTGCAAATAAATATTGTTAATAGACGCTTCTACATTATAATTTTTTATTGTAAAAACCTTATAATCAAATTCTTGAATATGCCACATAAAGAGGATGACATTAGTTATCTATTAAGTCAAATTAGTGAGGGTAACTCCTCCTGCTTTGAAAAAATGTACAAGCGGTACTTCAAAAAATGCTATTCTATTGCATTATATTTCGTTCAGTCCACTTCTTCGGCCGAAGATGTACTGTCCGACGTCTTTCTCACTCTATGGCATAAACGTGAGAACTTGAAGGATGTGAAAGATTGGGATTCTTACTTATTTATAACAACCAAGAATCATGCTATCACATTTTTGGAGAAAAACCGTCAGGATAACTTAAGTTCTATTGACCAAATCATCATAGAGATACCGGGAAACGACCTCACGCCGGAAGAAAAGTTACTCAAGAAAGATATGGAAGAATGTATGCAGCAAGCTATCCGGCAACTGCCTGAGAAAACCAGAATTGTTTATTGTATGGCAAAAGAAGACCACATGAGCTATAAACAAATCAGTGAAGCGCTGGATATATCCGAAAGGACTGTCAATACACACATGACTACAGCTATTCGCAGACTGACGGAAAACCTGCAAAAATACTTTAGATAAATTCGGCCAACTATAATAAGGAAGCTATCAAACTAAAAAATCATCACTAAAAAAGGGAGACTTTACGCCCCCCCTTTCCGGTTACTATAAAATCATTCTGGATAATATTTGCTCTATTTCAGCTAACTCTTCGGACGTAAACTCCAAATGCTCCAATGCTTTCAGGTTATCAGCCAACTGATTCACGGAACTAGCTCCTACTATCACCGACGTCATTCGTTCATCTCTCAGTACCCATGCCAACGCCATTTCAGCCAACGTCTGCCCACGGCGATGGGCTATTTCATTCAGTTGCCGGGCAGCTTCTATTTTCTCCGGTGTCACCTGCGAGCGTTGCAGGAAACCGGAAGAACGGGCAGCCCGCGAATGTTCCGGGATACCATTCAGGTATTTGTCCGTCAATAATCCCTGCGCCAAAGGAGAGAAGGCGATAAAACCGGAACCGGATGCTGCAGCGAATGGAAGGATTTCGGCCTCAACCGCCCGATCGAACATACTATACCGGTATTGGCTAATCAGACAGGGAACACCGGCCTTCGCCAACATTTCATAAGCAATACGTGCTTGTTCGGGAGGATACTTGGATATTCCGATATAAAGAGCCTTACCTCGCTTCACGATATCAATCAATGCCTGAATCGTTTCTTCCACCGGAGTGACTCCGTCATAACGATGAGTATAAAAGATATCGAAATACTCCAATCCTGTACGACGGAGACTTTGATCAATACTTGCCATCAGATTTTTACGGGAACTGTTACCGCCATAAGGTCCTGCCCACATTTCATGTCCGGCTTTGGAAGAGATAATCATTTCATCGCGATACCCCTGAAAGTTCTCTCTTAGAATCCGCCCGAAGTTTGTTTCGGCACTTCCGGGAACAGGACCGTAGTTGTTTGCCAAATCGAAATGAGTAATACCGTGATCGAAAGCATACTTTATCATATCGGTTGCCATGGTAAAGTCATCTACACTGCCGAAGTTGTGCCATAATCCTAAAGAAATAAGAGGTAGTTTCAGACCACTCCGACCACAATATTTATACAGCATCCGTTCGTAACGTTCGGTTGCCGGCTGATAAGCGAATGAATTATCCATAAGATTCACGATTTATCTTTCCTATTACAAAAATCAATTTTTCTTCTACAAAGAAAGGGAAAAAAGCCTGCATAAACAAGAATCGGGAAATATACTTCATATTATTGAAATACATTTCCGGACATAATTAAACAACACTAAAATCTTCAAAACTGGAAATAAATGAACGGCTGAATCTCCGAGCTTTTCATTTGAATAACTACATAAATCAACACTACCAACATCAATGCCTTTCCCACAAACGGCAGGCGAATAACACCTCGACAGACTGCATCCTCCCAACTATCAGGAGCAAAATGAAGCAGGAATCCGAGTAACATTAATGCAAAGACTTTCCAATAACCTTCCAGCAGTTGCGGGAATAGTTGCGGACGGAAGGTAGTAACTATCTGTTTTAACATATCCATTGAATTTTGGAAATCTGCATTACGGAAGAAGATCCAGCAGAAACAAACAAAATGGAAGGTAATAATCACCCCGAAGACACGACGCCAGCCATGACTCTGTTCTCCTTTCTTACGTCCGGTGATTGACATCCACATTTTATGCAAAGCCAAAGCAATGCCATGAAATGTTCCCCAAAGAACGAAGTTCCAGGAAGCCCCATGCCATAATCCACCCAAAAACATGGTGATTATCAGGTTCAGATACTGACGGAATTTTCCTTTTCGGTTGCCTCCCAATGATATATACAAGTAGTCTTTCAGCCAACTGGATAAAGAGATATGCCAGCGACGCCAAAATTCTGTAATGGAGGCCGACTTATAAGGAGAATTAAAGTTCAGATTGAAATGAAATCCCAGCAATAAGGCAATGCCGATAGCCATGTCACTATATCCTGAGAAGTCACAATAGATTTGTAAGGCATATCCATACACTCCCATAAGGTTCTCAACGCCCGAGTAGAGCGTCGGATTATCGAAAATACGTTCTACAAAGTTGACACTGATATAATCGGAGATGATTGCTTTCTTAAACAAACCCGAGAAAATCAGGAAGATTCCCCGTCCGAACATTTCCTGCGACACAAAGAGGGGTTTCCGGATTTGGGGAATAAAATCGCGGGCACGAACGATAGGTCCTGCTACCAATTGCGGGAAGAAAGACACATAGAAGGCATAGTCCAACAGACTTGTCAATGGTTTTATATCTTTCCGATAAACATCGATCGTATAACTCAACGACTGGAAAGTAAAGAATGAGATCCCTACAGGCAGGAATATATCAAGTGCCGTAAACTCCCCTCCCATAAGGGAAGCAATCACTCCGCCCAGGAAATTCGTATATTTGAAATAAGCGAGAAGTCCCAGATTGACACTAAGACTCAAAACTACCAGCCCTTTACGCTTCCAATAGCCTTCGGCACGCGCCATGAGCTGCGCCAAAAGAAATCGCAAACCGTGACAAGAGCAAGCAGGAAGAAGTAGGTGCCGCTACTCTTATAATAGAAGTAATAAGAAAAGAGGGTGACAAACAGGATGCGGGCAGTGTGTTTATGCTGCAACAGCACATACACCACCAGGAAAGCGGTAAACAACCAAAGGAAGATGCCGCTACTGAATATCATCGGTGCCTGCGGGTCATAAGTAAGCACCTCTTTGATCCGGCTGAAATCTATATCAATGGGAAACATAGTCATTATAAGCGTTGATTAAGGCCTGGTATAATAAATTTCCTTGCAGGATATATCCCTCGGGCAGATAATGCACGTGATCGGGACGCATCAGTTTGGCTTCCGTCCAGTTGACACAAGCACGACGTTTACCACCCACTACATCGTACATATCCCATACCAGCAGACGGTGTTCTTTGGCATAACGCCGAATGGTTTCGGACGCTGTTGCCGTGCGGGGATTGACAGCGTAAGTGCGGCGTCTCCGCCGTTGCCGGAAACTTTCGTAAGAACCGGGAGGGGAAAGCGAAGATC
>OHDW01000346.1_pt1 | contig 11712 bp, 12 predicted proteins | sample 1567131 | NCBI WGS metagenome assembly OHDW01 (sample SAMEA3879508, study PRJEB24766) | human gut metagenome | biome: human-associated habitat; feature: feces | place: USA | collected 1985/1987
AATGCGATCTTGCTTTTTAGAATCTTCTACAGAAGAAAAAGAGTATTGAGGGCGAATAGATTTACTTGACACTTGCGTTTAATGATGACGTAGACGTTGTTTGATGTTAGTTGTGCAGTAGTGGATCATGTGATTTGGGAAGCAGGATAGAATGGAAGTCGGTACCGGTAAAATCTGACACCACGTGATATAATATTCTTCAGTCAGATTAGAGCAGTAGGGATAGTCTTGTGGTTGTCCTTTCTGGAAACAGAAAGGAGGTCGGTATGAATACTTTAGAAGTGCTTACACTTTTACTGGTTGTATTTGCAGCCTTGACATACATAGACAATAAACATAACCGCAAATAAACGGAAAGGCTATCCTCTACGCCAATAGGGGATAACCTTTAATCCGTTTGATTTTTAAACTGATTATTTGTTTCCGATTGTGCAACCGTTGGACACACCAAAATCCTTCGGTTTCTAATCTGATTATAAACCAGCCTTGCGGATTTTGCAAGAGGTTTAGGATAGAGGTGCCTAGTGCACCTCTATTTTGTAAGCGCTCAATATTCCAACGTCCATTGGCAATGCCATTAAGCCGGTTGTTCGAAGTTTTGTTCGATAACCCAGTTGTTGCCAAATATCCGATATTTTAAACTCAAAAAGCCCAAAAAACAAGGGGTGCCTGACACAATAAAATTTTTATATTCGCCTGTCTGCAGAAAAGTGCAAAAAATTAGAGCCAGCCTTTCGACTGACTCTTGTCTACCCCAAAACATATTATAATTTGCTCTGATAATTCTTTAACTGGTGGAATATACCAACTACATTCACAACATCCACTCTCACATCAAATATGACAATATAATTCATCTGTGGCACTACTGCCTCACGATATCCTTTCTTGGCAAGATATGTGTCCCTGCACTCCGGATACTGATATGGGTTATTTTCCAACCTGTCATATACAATATCTATGCTATCCAGCAGATGTTTGGCTGCCTGTTTATTCTTTAAGCGATTAACCAGATGATATACAAGATTATCAAGCAATTCATCGGCATGCTCAGTAACGTTCAATTTATAAGCCATATTTTGCCCTCGTTTCTTTCAGTGCTGTTCTGGCATCCTTTACCTGTCCTGTCTCTATCTGCTTTTCAGATATCTCAATATCTCTGTACATAGCGATTTGTTTCATTGTTGACTCATAAATCTCCATGCTCATGATAACCATATCACCATAACCATTTTTTGTTACATAAATCGGCTCCTCTGTCTTGTGGCACATATCAGAAATCTCTGATGTATTTTTCAAATCTTTAATTGGGATTATTTGTGGCATAATAAACACCTCCTCGTCTATATGGTCTAATTATACCACAATTATGTCCTTTTTCAATCAATTATTTTTCATTATCTGCTATCTGATTTCCTAGTCTTGGAACAAGAGGCAATGCCATTAAGCCAGTTGTTCGAAGTTTTGTTCGATAGCTCAGTTGTTGTCAAATATCCGATATTTTGAACTCAAAAAGCCAAAAACAGGTATGCCAAAAAGACAGATGCTGTCCATCTGCCAAAAAGAAGGATATTCAGTTGCAGAACTTACCGATATCCAAAATGAATTGCGCTGATTCCACGGAGAGGCCGTTGAAACTGCCGGAACCTGTCTTTCACTGCGTGGACATATTTCATCATCAGCCGGATAATATCGATGTGCCTGCCGGAATCCCTGCGCATGAAGAACTTTCTGGCTGTTTTTAATGCTGAAGAAAAGTCAAGTTCATAGAGATACTTGTTGCTGCCATCCCGTTTCTTTTTCCGGTTTTCTTCTGCCGCTTCGTTTGCGATAAAAATGCCGAAATTGTACAGAATCAGGCGGGAATAGATTTCCTGTGTATTCTCAGCGGTTTTGATCTTAACAACGCGAAACTGCAGGAAATAAAGATGACTGTGGTTTTTCCTGAGAAGCTCATAAAAATGAGGGGTATTTTTACTGGGATTGATGTAGCGGTAAACATCTGACTGGCTTTTCATAATATTTGTGGCTTTATCCGTAAAAAAGCGCTTTATCGTAACGTCGAATTCTTCAAGATCATCCGGAAACTCAGATGCATAATAAGAAAGAATGCTTTTTGGGGAAGATGGTGATTTTACACGGAAAACGTAACCCAGGTTTTTGAACTCACAGTGGAACAGGAGATCATAGGATTCGTAACCGCGGTCTGCAGTTATAATATATTTTTGCGGGTCATCGGGTGTGAAATGATCCAGCATGGAGTGGAGCGCTTCACGCTCATCCGGCTGCTGTCCGGGCTGTATGACGACATCAAGGAAGGCTTTGCTGATAACATCAACAAAACCATTTAAGTGCATGTGGTTGTAACCTTTATAGTCGATAAGCCGGGGCTTATTATAGTCCTCGATAATATCAGAATTGGTAGCATAGACAACGTGGCACCCATCGCAGGCGAGAATACAATGGTCTTTGAATTTGTCCGTAGTGGATGGAAAAGAAGAAGAGAATTCCGAAAAAAGGTATTCAAAAGCAGAGAGGGAAATCTGTCTGCGGCGCTGGCAGAAAGCAGACTGTGAAGGGATAAGGTCAGGGTCCAGGTCAAAGTAATCCATGATCTCATCATTCGTGCTGCCTTTCCCCATGCTTATGATCAGACGCATGGTATCATAAAAAGATAGTTTCCCAAGATGCTGGCGTGTAAAATCGTGGCCAGGATTTTTGGAAAAGAGCCAATGATGTTCAGCCATGGATAAGATGATAGAATTCAATTTTTCTTTTCCATTTGACGGATAATGGTTCATAATAAAAATGTGCCTCCTTAGTTTTGCAGGGTTTTGGGATAGAATGATTCGTGGTGGAATCAATTCCCTTTATAAACTAAGGGGTCACCTTGTTGTCCCAATGGACAACAAGGTGACCGCACATTTTTTATTGCATGTCAATAGAAAAATGAAAAAAAACATAAAATATGTTACATAAATGTTAAATAAGTGCCAGCCCCCAAATAGAACAAAATACGAAAAGCTGTGTGTTGTCAGGGGTATAATAATTTTAAAAAAAGTGCTGTTAAGCTAGAGAAGCTAAATAGCATTGATGTTTATTGTATCAGGCACCATTGTTTTTTCATTCTCGGCATTGGAAGAACTTCTGCATATCTTCTGGTGAAAGAAGAACATTTCAGTTCCATTCCTCTGCCAGCAGGAAGTCACGAATATTGCGGTGTTTGATTCCATCTCGGCTCATATCCAGTTCGTCCATCGTTACAACGTATTTCGGGAAATTGTCACGAACACCGGCAAACGCCCCAAACTCACGCTGGATGGTTTCCTCCGAGGCAAGTAGATAGGAAACCTGAACATACAGCTTTTTCCCATGATCTTCACATACGAAGTCAATCTCCTTGTCAGAGACTTTCCCAACAGTCACAGAATAACCACGGCGCAGCAGCTCCATGTAGACAACATTTTCAAGGACAAGGTTAATGTCCTTCATGTTGCCACCGTACACGGCTTCCCGGACACCATGATCTGCAACATAGTATTTCTCGTTGACGGTCAGGATTTTCTTTCCCTGGAGGTCTTGGCGCTTCACCTGATAAAACAGGAATGCGTCCGTGCAGGCTTTGATGTAGTTCAGTACCGTTTCTGGTGAAACGGAGCGCCCTTCACTTTTCAGATACTTGGAAATGGCTGTGGAAGAAAAGGTAGTGCCGATGTTGGAAGTTATATAAGCAATAATTCTCTCCAGCATATCCACATCACGGATATTGTTTCGCTTGATAATATCTTTCAGCTCTACGGAGTTGAACAAGTCCCGCAAATACTGACGACTGGCGGCATCGTCGTAGCGAAGGTTGCTCAAATAGGGCATTCCTCCCAGCGTCAGATATTTTGTAAAGCATTGTCTTTCGTCTGCACCTTCGTAAACGGTGTGATACAGCTCCATAAACTCTCTGAATGAAAACGGGTAAATCACGAACTCCACATACCGTCCGGCAAGATAAGTGGCAAGCTCACCGGAAAGCAGCTTGGCGTTGGAACCGGTAATGTATATATCACAATCCAGCTCCACCCGGAAAGAGTTGATACATTTTTCCCAATCAGCCACCTCTTGGATTTCGTCGAAGAACAGATAAACCTTGCCGCTGATTTCTTTTGTTCTGCGAAGGATTTCATCATGCAATGCAACAGCCGTACAAAGGTGTGCATTGCTCATGTTCTCAAAATTCAGGGAAATAAACTGTTCTGGTTGGACCCCGTTTTGGGCAAGTTCCTCTTGGATCAGGCTCAGCATGACAGATTTTCCACTACGGCGAATCCCTGTCAGAACCTTTATCAGCTCATTTCCGATAAAAGGACGGATACGGCTCATATAAATTTCTCGTTTAATCATGTAGACCAGCCTCCCTTCTGAAACTGTCTATATGGTACCACGGCTATAACTGATTTTCAATACCGCAAATCCAGTTTTATCAGATATAATTGATAAAATACGAATTTCGACACAATCAGGCAGTTATACCGAGCGAAGTTTGGCTATGCGTTTTTATTGTGTCAGGCACCATTGTTTCATATTGAAATATAGTGTCTCTGTGCATGTTCTATATACCTCTGATTATATAATATTCAATTTATATAATCTCTCAAATGCTTTTTTATCAAAGTCTGCTTCTGTAATATATAGCTTTCTATCGCTATCAATGTCATTCTAACTCAATAGTCATATCAATTATACAATTAAAAGCAAAGATGCTGCTAACTGAATAACAACATCTTTGCTTGTTTAGAATGGGGATTATAAAATTTTAATGATAGTATACTGTGACATAAATATTTTTTAATGTTGCTGCTGCAACAGTTCCCGTTGAATACCTTGTAGATTCAAATTGAACATAATAATTTCCAACAGGGCTTAAATTATAATTGCCAAAATCTGCAAAAGTAAGAGAACTATTCCAACTTTTGCTGTCTGTATATCTGTCAAATGTGCCATCTCCATTATCCTCATCTTTAGCAACAAATAATTCGATGTTTCCACTACTTCCACTACTTTTTGTGGATGTAACCACTATTTTACTGATTGTGGAGCCTGACGGAACAGATGTGCTGCTGATTGTAAAAGAACCAAGAGCGGAAGTTGCCACTGTATCATTTGTTCCAAAAAAGGAATTTAACATTCCAACAGAATGTCGTGATGATCCAGAAGTTAATGCTGTCGGAGTTATTTCAAATGTCATTGTTTTCTCCGTCTCCGAATAATTTTCCTGAGTTTCTGCCGCAAAAGCTGTGACATTCATTGTAAAAAGCATGACAACACATACAATAATAGAAAAAAAACGTTTTCTCACAATGAATCTACCTCCATACTTTATGTAATCATCCCCATCTAAATATACTAAATTGAAAAATCAAATCTTCCACCGATTTTATTATCCTCTGGTTTGATAGAATTCCATTCAATATTTTTAATTTTATCCAAAAGTTCATCTTTTGAATTTGCTTGAACAGTAGCTTTTTTTACTTCAATTTGCTTTAATTGTTCCTTTTTCTTCGCCTCTTTCTTCTCCGCAGCTTTCTTTTCCTGAATTTTTTCAAGATATTCTTTCTGACTAGCTGATGTTTTTTCTAATTGAGCAAAGAATGTTGTAGTTCCATCACTATTAAAAGAAATACCAAACTTTGTTATTTTTGTATCAGTATCTGCACTGTTTTCTATTCCGTTTGTCTTACCAAATGCTCTTTCAAATCCAAACTGAGCATTGATTTCATCCGACATACGCAAAGCACCTTCAATACTATGCATCTTTTCAGCATAATATTTGGGATCGGATGCCATCTTCTCCATTTCTTCCTTTGAGAAAATAACCGTAAACTCTTTATCACTTTGTGCTAAAATATCTTTAGCATTATCACCATTTTCAAAATCTGCAACCATAAAGTCCATATCTGTTCTTGAGCCACGCATATCTTTAAGCATTTTTTGTGCCTCTTTACTTAGATTTTTTTCGGCTATACTTTCTGTCACATTTTTCTTGACCTTATCATTTTCTGTTGTTTTCGCTGTTTCTTTTTTCTTATCTACTGTACCTGCCTTGTAGGTATTCTGATAACTTCCATAAACAGTACCCGTTGTATTCACATTCATTGACATATCCTTTGTCCTCCTTCTCTGAATCCGTTCTTTATTATTTATTGTTTCTAATATTATATATCGGCTTTATTCCGAAAACTATAATCCTCCCTGTTATTTTTATCCCATGATTATTGAAAATCTAAAATTTGAAATTCACTCTTAAATCAGATTATGCATTAAATATTATTGCTATTGACAAACCACCTAAATATGAAGTTATCTTTTTCTTCCTAAATATCGGCATACTTTTGATTTGTATTGCAGGTACTCATTTCCGAATGCTTTTATCAAAAAATCTTCCTCTACATTGACTATCTGTAAATGAAAAAATACCACTGCAAAACCTGTGGCAAAGCAAAGGAACCAATTAAAGAACGAAAACAATATTCCTATATACATTAAATCAAAACCCAAAAATGCAGGATTTCTGCTAATAGAATAGATGCCCGTTGTTACCAAATTGGTCTTTTCTTCTTTTTGCACACCTGCTCTCCAATTCTCCTTCATCTGTGTAACAGAAACAATAAAAGCAAGTACACCGAACATTGTTATTACAACTCCTGTAAATTGCAACACAATATGTGCTGTTCCCGAACAAAACACAATACTGATAATCTGTATTACAGGAAGCAAATATGTGATTATTTTAAGAGCTACTTCTATAAATTTGACAAATCCCTCTTTTCCTTTTCCTAATTGGTCTGTATTTATGCCTTGCTTTTTCTGACTAATCAGCTTTGCAAAATAGCAGATGTAAAACACTGCCATCAGTGAAAGTGTAACAATTTTTATTATCATCGTGTACCTCCAAACAACGATTTGTAAGTTTCTTTAATGTCGCATAGACACAGTATAACATAATCCTGTGTCTATGCGATAACATTTACTACTTCTTCCGATATAAACTCATCCTCTCCACAGTAACCTCCGGATAGAAGTAAGTAAGAATCGTTGCTTTCTGCTCTGCCTCATCCTGCATGGAGAATCTTCTGCTCAATTCCGCATCACCAAGCATCATAAACTGCTCATAGGTAAGAGTGTCTATATACACATTCTCGCCCTTATCCTTCAGCTTTTCATAATACTTAACTGCCTTGTCTGAAAGAATCTCAAATGGCGGTCCGATAAGATTATCTGCTCCTCTTATCTAATGAACATAAGGCTCTCCCTTGCCATCTGCTGTCTGGTTAAACATCGGATGATTGAATGGTATGAACTTATTGTCCATAATCGGATCAAACCCACGGATAAAGATAATACACTTTTTGTTATCAAGCTTTCTGACTTCATCCGGTGTAAACAGTTCTCTTCATAATACATCATAGTTTCTTGAAGAGCTTCCCTGTCTGCCCTTTGTCTCTCCGCTTGACTTCTTATCAATCGTACCTTTTCCAAGCAGCTCCGACACATACTTATGCGTACTCTGCTCGTTTCCACCGAGATAGATAAACGTATCACAGTTGCCGGGAATTGTCTCCCAGGTATCTTTGAAAAGTGCCTTTAACTGGGCAAAGTTCTGAATGATGATGATACTTGAAATCTCACGGCTTCGCATTGTCGATAACAGCGAACAGAAGTCATCTGGCAATGCGACATTGCAAATTCATCTAACATAAATGTCACATGGATTGGCAGTCTTCCTCCGCAGTTAAAGTCCGCCTGATAGTACAATTCCTGAAATATCTGTGTGTAGAGCATACCGATAATGAAGTTATAGGATTTATCGCTATCGGGAATTACACAAAAGAGTGCTGTCTTTGTCTCACCATCTCCGTTTACTCCAATTCCGATATCTGACAGGTTAAGCTCATCTTTTGAGAGCAATCGTAAGACCTGCTTATTCTCAAGAAATGCAAGTCTTGAGTTGGCACTGATTATGATAGAACGGACTGTGTCTCCTGCACCTCTCATACATTTGTTGTACTGCTTTACTGCCGGATGATTAGCTCCAAGCGGAGAACTCTCCTCTAAAAACTTCATACGCACATCCAACTTTGATGCCTTCCCCCGCTCTGTAACCTCTGCCTCTCCAAGAAGTTTCAGTACTGTCTCGAAGTTTCTCTTTGCCGGCTGTACCTCCAGCCACACATAATAAAAGATAGACTGTAAGAACAATCCTTCCGCTTTTTCCCAGAACGGATCACTTGGTGTTGCTCCCTTTGGTGTCGTATTGCTGATAAAGTTTGTAATCAGCTTGACCACATCGGTTTCCTCTCTGATATAGGAAAACGGATTATAACAGTCCAACTTATCCATCTCTAACAGATTGATGACCTTCACATTGTATCCGTTATTCTTTAACATCTGCCCACAGCTTCTAAGAATTTCTCCCTTTGGATCTGTACAGATAAAGGAACAGTTATGCGGCATCTGCATCAGATTCGGCTTTACTTCATAAAATGTTTTTCCTGCTCCGGAACCACCACAGATAAGGATATTTCCATTGAGCTTAAGTCTCCTGAAATCCAGCGACATCTTCACATTCTGGCTGAGTATCCGGTTGAAGTTTTCATCCTTATCTGCAAGTATCTTATTGACCTGCTTCGGATTTTCAAATCTTGCTGTACCATATTCTTTGCCGGGCATATAGTTTCTCTGGCTGGTGTAATACATAATAATAGCCATTGCATAGATACATAATGCAATGGCTACTGCGTTTACTGTATTTGAATTGTAATAATTGGCAAAAGGAACTGCACACACTTCATTGAACCTGTTCATAAAGTCATTAAAGGCGATCCCTTCTGTCCATGCACCATTTATCAGATAACCAAGATACCCGGATAACACTGCACCCACTAAAATAAATATCAGTGACGGTTTTTTCTTCGTTGTCTGCATAGGCTCCTACCTCTCTTTTCTGGTAGTAACCGTTTTCTTCTTTGTGGTCTTTTTCTGTTCTTTCTGAACCTTTTCATATCGCTCCCTGACAGATGATTCTACCTTATCATAATGCGTATAAAGTTCGTCTCCCTTTTTCGTAGTTACCACACGGTTCTGCTCATCATAGAGTTTGTAATCTTTGCTGGTATCAAGGAATGTGAGCATTGTCTTTCCATTATGGATATCCATAACGTTATCCTTATGCAGCCACACATATCTGACATCTTTTCCCCATGTTCCCGGAACTCTGGTCTTTACTGCATGGTCGTTTTCTTCTGCAATAAGTTTCTTACTGATCGTAACATCTGACAGGTTCGTATTTTTTGAGGCAGATATTGCCCGCATTCTGTCCGCAAGGCTCTGATACCCTCTGATCCGGTTAGTGAAAGCCTCCTTATCCATCATTACCTTGTGTGTACCATCCTCACTCCTGCCGCCAAGCACCCCGATTGTCTCAAGCTGTTTTATTACATTTTCTGCCTGCTCCCCATTGATGCTGAAATTCTCCTTGACCTGCTCCACACTGATAGCCTGTTTTTCCATAGCAAACATTCCAACTTTTTCAATGAGTCCGTCTATGGCAGAATTTACCTTATCCCCTTCTACCGTGTGGCTTTTCTCGTTTCCCTGCTGTTTTCTCAAAAAATCCATCAGCTTGCCGAGGGACTTTTCATCTCCATTCTTCAGATAGTCATCAAAGGTGGCAATCCTGCCAAATTTCAGCTTCTGTATCATCATATTCACACGGGGAACTGCCTCTGTATGAAAGATGACCTCACTCATACCGTCTGTCTTGTTACAGTCTGGAAGAACCGAATACAGGATTCCGTATTTCTTTGCCATTCTCTCAACCTTTCTCATATCTTCCGTTTTAAACTGCAATACCTGCAAATCCCCGCCCTTTAAGAGCAGCTTTCTCATAGATGTTTTTCCCAACGACTTTTCATAATCAAGCATCCCCTTTAAAAAGTCGATTGCCTTCTGCATGGCGGCAATACCGCCACTGCCTACTTTCATAGCAATCTCTATCCCGTCATATGCGACACGGATAATCTGTACCGCTTCCTGAATTTCCTCTGCCATTATCGCACCTCCGCTTTCTCTCTTATTGTTGTCCTTATTTCTTCCGCCTTTGTACTGCGGATTTCCTCTGCTGAAACATCAATACCATATGCTGTTAAAATATCAGACAGATGACTGATTGCTTTTTCCTCCTCTATCCGGTACATCTCAAGTGCCACAAGCAGGTTTTCGACCTGTTCCACCCACGCAGGCTTTATATCGTACTTTGACCTGTATGTGACCATAATCTCCTCGGACTGTACCTTATCCGTGGAATGTGCCAGAGCTTCGATCAAGGAAATCGTATCTTCCTTACTGCCGCTTCGGAAAGCAAACTGCACCACAAAGTTTTTTTCTTCTTCCGTGAACTCGTGTTCTACACCGTTCATCCCTGTTACCGCCTCATTGACTACTGCTAAATTCATAAGTACCTCCTAACCTGCCATACTGTTTTCAAGCACGGCAATCTCAATAATCTCTTTCATCTTTTCTGCTGAGACATTATTATTGATAAGTTCCACAAGCTGCCCTTCTGTCAGTCCCTTTTCTATGGCACTTTTTATCTGGACAAGCTGTGCAGGCACAAGATCACCGCTTGCAACCAGCTTTACAATGTCAGCTCTTGACTTCTTTTTAAATGAAAGTCTGGCAAAAAGTGCCGCAATACCACCATTTGATTTTCTTTCTGTACGCTCAACTGGAAGATGCTGGATTACACGCCCGGCAGAGTCCGTAACAGGTATCTGATAATACACGGGTATTCCATTGTACATAGGTGGCACTGCCTGTGAATCTGCAAGTGTTTTCACTGTTTCCTTATTATCAGTAGCTGCCAAAACCTCTGACGGTCCAGCCTTTTCCTCTTTTTCCGCAACCTTCTGATCATCAGATGCCGCACTCATAATCTTATCCTCAAGAGATTCTATCCTGTCTCTCATACGCTCCATCTCCTTGTCCTTATGCTCAATGCTATCTCTTAATCTTGCAATCGTGCTGCTTGCCTTATTAAGTTCATCCTGCTGATGGCTGATAATTCCATCCTTGTCCTCATTTTCCTTTACAAGCCTTTCCGTGACTTCCTTATCTTCCTTTAATACTTCAACATCGGATAATTTTTTATTAAGGGCATCGTATCTTTCCTCCTGATAGTTGATTTTCTCCACTACCATTTCCATCTGTGCAATCAGTTCTTTCACATACTCTGAGTCCTGCGTATACTGCTCCGCAGCCTTTGAAAGCTGTGCCAGAACTTCTTCATATAATCTTCTCATCACAACGGGCTTCTCTCCCCTTGCCACAGCTTCCTGTATGGTTTCAACCGGAACTCCCTTTTCATAAAATTCCAGTGATACCTTCATCTGATTGCCGGAGAGCTTATTATTGTGAAGGATATTAAAAAGTTCCTCCGGAATCTCCTTATGCAGACCTTCCGATAACACTCTCATCTGTCCGATGTTAAAATTCTTATCCAGATACTTTTCCGTCTGCTCCTGCGTAAGTCCATCCTCAAGATCACTTTTTACAAGCCCGTACACCTCATCATCGAAATTCATTTCTTTTCTCAATGACTCAATATATCTGGCAATCTGCATATTGCTTAACGGCTTGTCATTCAGATTTTGTTCCATATGCTCC
>OHDW01000348.1_pt1 | contig 11661 bp, 9 predicted proteins | sample 1567131 | NCBI WGS metagenome assembly OHDW01 (sample SAMEA3879508, study PRJEB24766) | human gut metagenome | biome: human-associated habitat; feature: feces | place: USA | collected 1985/1987
GTTCGGCGTAAGCCGAACATAGAGCGCGTCAGCGCGGGACTTCGAGTCTATTATAAAAGGCAGTGCCAGCAGCGGGACGATGAAACCGATGTGGCGTTGCCTTTTTATGTGCAGACACAATAGGTAAAATGTTACTTGACAACTTTTGCCTTTACTGAGAAAATTACTAGATAGTATATGGTGAACTGTATATACAGTGAACTATGTATATAAGAGTTTATGAAAAAGAGGACGTGTGCATGTATATGCACACATTTTTGAGTTAAAGGTATTTGGTTAGAGGTATTTATGTTAAGATTTATTTGGGTAATAGTTTCGTGCTTGTTTCTGATCATGTACTATGTGCCAAAGATGTCGTATTATGCTAGACACCCGGAAAAATATGGTGAAGATATATGTTATCAGATGGCACAGGTTATGTGCAATCATGTGAGACGTCGTGCTTTTATCAAGACGGTTGCCACGGGTATGGAGAACCTTCCTAAGGAGGGTGGATATATCATGTATGCCAATCATCAGGGTAAGTATGATGTACTGGGAGTTATAGTTTCCCATGACAAACCGATTACGTATGTCATGGATGCCAAGAGGTCGAAGCTGTTCATAGCAGATCAGCTTACGGATCTTGTGAAGGCACAGAGACTTGACAAGGAAGACATAAAGCAGCAGGTACAGGTTATAAACGATGTATCCACGGAGATCAAGGCGGGAAGGAGATATATTTTATTCCCGGAGGGAGGATACGATCACAGTCACAATGAGCTCAAGGAGTTCATGCCGGGAAGCTTCAAGATCGCCAAGAAGGCGAAGTGTCCTATCGTTCCAGTCGTGCTGTATGATTCCTTCAAGCCATTTGAGGGATGGTCACTGAGGCGTGTGACGACACAGCTTGCATTTCTGGAGCCGATCCCATATGAGGTTATAGCTGATAAGACTACCACAGAGATCAGGGATATGGTCGTTGACAAGATCCAGAGGAAGCTTGATACGATGGAGACAATGAATTGTTGGTAACGATATATGGATAATTATTCTGAACGGGCAGGTCATGTTGATGATCTGCCCGTTCGGGGGTTACGGAAGCTTGGTGTTGACTATATCAAATCAGGTGAATACAATATAAAAGGGTATTTAACCACAAAAACAAGGATTGGGAAGTAGAGATATGGGACAGAGTAAAGAGAGAAACAGTAATGAAAAAAGCGGATTCCTCAAGAAGCTTATAATAGTTCTGGCAGTGGCGATCGTGGTAGTATTTGCGGTATTTTATGTGATCTATTACAGATTTTCATATCAGGCGGACAAGCTGGCAAAGGAGACCGCCCGCATATACGCATTTGGCGATGGCGGAGAGATGGCTGACATGATAGCCCCGGGATACGTGAAGAAGTTTGAGGATTCGTCAAAGGTTTTGTCGGTGAGTGACATACAGGACATATATATAAACAAGTTCAGAGCGTATACAGATGAGCAGGTCGGGGATATAGATACGATCGAGTGCAAGGTCACCGATATACAGGCGGTGAGCAATATAGAGGATGTGCAGCAGCAATTTGCGGACAACGGAGTTAAGGGCGTGTCCCAGTACAGAAGTGTGGAAGCCGACTGGATAGTGACAGGCAAGGATGGCGGCGAGGTCACGGTACACGTTCAGGAATGTATGTTGAAGTGCGACGATGGCTGGTATGTGGACTATGTCCGTATGCCGGATGAAATAGACAGCATGAGTACGCCGGTCGATTCCGGGGATGCTGACAGTGAGGAGACAACAGAGGCGGAGACCACTGAATAATATTGTGTGTATAAGATTGGAAGGGCATACAGTATACAAGAAAGAAGGCTGACAAAAAATGTATGATGTGAGATCCATGAAGGCAGAGGACTTCATAGATGATGGCGAGATCCGTGAGACGCTGGACTATGCGGATCAGAACAAGGACAATGAGGAGCTTATCGACAGTATCATAGAGAAGGCAAAGCTCAGGAAGGGGCTTACCCACAGGGAGGCATCCGTGCTTCTTGCGTGTGAGATGCCGGACAAGATAAATGAGATATATGATCTGGCGGAGCAGATCAAGAAGGACTTCTACGGCAACAGAATAGTTATGTTCGCGCCGTTGTATCTGTCCAACTACTGTGTAAATGGGTGTGTGTATTGTCCGTATCACATCAAGAATAAGCATATAGCTAGAAAGAAGCTCACCCAGGAAGAGGTGAGACGGGAGGTCATAGCACTGCAGGATATGGGTCACAAGAGACTGGCCATTGAGGCCGGTGAGGATCCTCAGATGAATCCTATCGAGTACATCCTGGAGTGTATAGACACGATATACAGCATCAAGCACAAGAACGGTGCAATAAGGCGTGTAAATGTAAATATAGCGGCGACCACAGTGGAGAACTACAGGAAGCTGCACGAGGCAGGAATTGGAACGTACATCCTCTTCCAGGAGACCTACGATAAGGAAGCGTATGAGAAGCTTCATCCATATGGACCGAAGCATGACTATGCATATCACACAGAGGCTATGGACCGTGCTATGGAAGGTGGTATAGACGATGTGGGTCTGGGAGTGCTCTTTGGTCTGGACAAGTATAGGTACGAATTTGCGGGGCTGCTGATGCATGCGGAGCACCTTGAGGCTGTTCATGGAGTTGGTCCGCACACCATCAGTGTGCCAAGAGTCAAGAAGGCTGACGACATAGATCCTGAGGCATTTGACAACGGAATAAGCGACGATGTATTCTGCAAGATCGCAGCATGTATCAGAATCGCCGTTCCTTATACAGGAATGATAATCTCCACAAGGGAGAATCCAACGGTCAGGGATGAGATCATAAGGCTTGGAGTGTCGCAGATAAGCGGTGGTTCAAAGACCAGTGTGGGTGGCTACTATGAGCCGGAGCCAGAGGATGAGAAGTCGGAGCAGTTCGATGTCAGCGACACGAGAACTCTGGATCAGGTTGTGAACTGGCTGATGACCAAGGGCTATATACCATCGTTCTGTACGGCATGTTACAGAGAGGGCAGAACCGGCGACAGGTTCATGAGCCTGTGCAAGAGCGGACAGATACAGAACTGCTGTCATCCGAACGCACTCATGACGCTGGAGGAATATCTGGTGGATTATGCTTCGCCGGAGACCGCGGAGATAGGCAGGAGACTCATACAGGATGAGCTGAAGAATATTCCGAATGAGAAAGTCAGACAGATAGTGGTCGAGAGACTTGACAGGATAAAGCACGGAGACAGAGATTTTAGATTCTAACACATTGTGGAGGAGCAAAATGAGTTTAAACGATACACCGTCGGCAAACAGAGTGCATATAGGTTTCTTTGGATGCAGGAACGCAGGCAAGTCCAGTCTGGTAAATGCAGTGACGGGGCAGAGCCTTGCTGTTGTGTCGGATGTGGCGGGAACCACCACGGATCCGGTGTACAAGTCCATGGAGCTGCTTCCGCTTGGACCGGTGGTCATCATAGATACACCGGGAATAGACGATACCGGCGAGCTGGGTGAACTCAGGGTGTCGAAGACCAGACAGGTGCTTGCGAAGATAGATGTCGCTGTGCTGGTGGTTGATGGTTCGGTTGGCCTTTCGGCGGCGGACAGGGAGCTCACAGAGCTTTTCAAAGAGAAGAATATAAATTATATAATTGCGTACAATAAGAGTGATCTAGTTAAGGATGATACACAGGTTCAGAATTCAGCGGAGAATTCCATATGGGTCAGCGCAGAGCGCAGACAGGGAATAGAGGAGCTGAAGGAATTGATAGGAAAGCTCACGGTGACAGACACCATGACCAGGAGACTGGTCGGAGATCTGATACAGCCGGGTGATATGGTGGTGCTGGTCATACCGATAGATTCTGCAGCTCCGAAGGGCAGGCTGATACTTCCGCAGCAGCAGGTCATAAGGGATGTTCTTGAGACCGGAGCTACGGCTGTGGTGTGCAGGGACACGGAGCTTGAGGATACTCTTAGACGGCTGGAGGGGAAGGTATCTCTGGTGGTCACTGACTCCCAGGCATTTGCAAAGGTTATGAAGATCGTGCCGTATGACATATATCTGACGTCATTCTCAATACTGATGGCAAGATTTAAAGGGCAGCTTGATGCGGCGGTAAATGGCGCATATGTCCTGGACAGGCTGAGGGATGAAGGCCAGCGTACAGATGCGGACAGCAGACCTCCAAGGATACTCATAGCTGAGGGCTGCACCCATCACAGACAGTGTGATGATATAGGAACTGTGAAGCTGCCGGGATGGATACGCAGATACACAGGACTTGAGCCTGAATTTACATTTGTCAGCGGAATGGAATTCCCGGAGGATCTGACAGGATATGATCTGGTGATACACTGCGGAGGCTGTATGCTGAATGAACGCGAGATGAAGAGTCGTCAGGGAAGGGCGGAGCAGCAGAGTATCCCGATGACGAATTATGGAACTGCTATAGCTCATATGAATGGGATTCTTGACAGGAGTCTGAGGATTTTTCAGACAAAGACGGACATATAAATATTTGGATGAAAGGTGATCGATATGGCAAAGACAGGTTTGGTACTTGAGGGCGGCGGCCAGAGAGGCATATATACCGCCGGAGTCCTGGATGTGTTCATGGACAATGATATAGAGGTCGACGGTGTCATAGGGGTGTCGGCGGGAGCCATACATGGACTCTCCTATGTGGCGAGACAGAGAGGGCGCAACATGCGTTACAATATGAAGTACAGGAACAACAAGCACTACATGAGCCTGTACTCCCTCATAACTACAGGAGATATCTGCGGTGAGCAGTTCTGCTACCACGATATTCCGGAGAAACTGGATCCACTTGACTACGATGCATTCCTTGCAAATCCTACGAAGCTCTATGTGGGATGTTCTAATCTGGATACAGGAGAGGCGGAGTATCTGGAGTGTACGGACATGAGAAAGCCTGAGGATGTGAATAAGGTGAGGGCTTCGGCATCCCTCCCACTGGTGTCCAATATTGTAGAGGTTGATGGAATGAAGCTGCTGGATGGAGGTGTATCCGACAGCATACCGATATTTGCATTCAGAAGGATGGGCTACAGGAGAAATATAGTAGTTCTGACAAGACCGGAGGGATACCGCAAGGGCCCGGACAAGATGCTCAGGCTGGAGGCCGGAAGGTACAGGGAGTACCCTGAGTTCGTTAAAAGATGTCACATGAGACACATGTATTACAACAAGACCTTGGACAAGCTGGAGGAGCTTGAAAAGGAGGGTGATACGTTGATAATCAGACCGAGTGAGACTATAGAGATATCAAGGCTTGAGAAGAAGCCGGAGATGATCGAGGCCATGTATGAGCTGGGTGTGTACGATGCAAAGGAGAAATTGCAGCAGGTTAAGAAATTCCTGCGTGAGAGTAAGGAAGAAAGCAGGGACTACACACATGGACAGGCGCAGCAACAGACGGCGGTTACACAGCAGACCCGATAATGGAATATATGACATATTGATACTTTCGGGAATGGACATTCCTGAGAGTGTGGATACACAGAAGAAGGCACAGGAGAATCACAGCAAAATGGCTGAGACTCCTGTGCCTTCGCTCATACTGTCACTTTCGGTATCTACAATATTCACCATGCTGATTGCAACCTCCTACAATATTGTGGACACTTATTTTGTCTCAGATCTTGGAGAAAGCAGTGTGGCCGCAGTTGGGATCATGTTCTCTGTCATGGCATTGATACAGGCTGTGGGTTACACCTGGGGCATGGGAGCTGGAAGTGAGATAGCGAGACTCCTCGGTAAGCAGAAGAAGCGTGAGGCGGAGCAGACGCTTGCCACGGCACTGGCGGGAGGAATACTGTCGGGCGCGGTCATGGCGGTTATATTTGCCGTGTTCAGGGAGGATGTGGTAAGACTTCTGGGGGCCACGGACACAAGTCTTGCTCCTGCTGGGCAGTATGGAATATATATCATGCTCGCGGCTCCGGTCATGTGCGGTGCCTATGTTCTGAACAATGCCCTGCGGGCTGAGGGGCAGCCGTATCTTGCCCTGCTGGGTATTCTGGCAGGAGGACTGTCAAATGCGTTATTTGACTATATATTGGTGAGAGTGCTTGGACTTGGAATAGCCGGTGCAGGCATAGCGACCCTTGCCGGACAGGGGATAAGTCTTGCCATAATGTATATATGTGTCAGGTCAAGGTGCAGCGTGGTAAGGCTTCATGTGTCTGATGTGTGGAGCTTCAGATATGGGGTGCGTATAGTGAGAACAGGGCTGCCATCCTTCCTGAGACAGGGGCTCATGTGCCTTGCGGCGATCATGATAAGCAGAAGCTGTAGGCAGTACGGAGATGGAGCCATGGCGGGCGTCACAGTTGCAAATAAGATATTTGCAGTCATATTTGCGGTGCTGGTGGGCTATGGGCAGGGATTTGCCCCGGTGTGCGGGTTTGCCTATGGTGCAGGACTTGAATCCAGAGTGAAAAGGTCGCTGAGATTTACCATGATAACTGCGGTGATATTCATGTGCGCTATGGGTGCTGCGACATGGGTGTGGGTATCCGAGGTGGCCGGTGTATTCTTGCATGAAGGTGGCACTCAAGCTATGCAGCTTGCGGCGCTGTCTCTCCGGGCGCATGCCATATCCATGCCGTTTGCAGCTGTGTGTCTGGTGACCGGAATGTACTATCAGGCTCTTGGAGCATATGGAAAAGCCACCCTCATATCCGCCCTGCGGCAGGGAGTATGTTTTATACCATTGGTATTCATACTGCCGCGCATGTATGGCGTAGATGGAGTGGCTTTTGTCCAGGCCGCCGCCGATGTGCTGGCGGGGATTGTCTCGGCCTTTTATCTGCTATATACAAATGAAAAATAGTCCGTGTTTATCATCTCGTCCGATATGTACAGACGGTTTTCAACCTCCTCGATCATCTGATCCACGTATCCATCAGGAATCTGTGACTCAGGGACGAAGTAAGAGGTCTCCCCCGTGCTGGCATCGTACCTGACCTTGTCGGTCATAAAGCTTTGATCCGCGAAGATCACAAGCTCATCGGAATCGGACAAAATGTTGTGTCCTGCCAAGAGTCTTGAGTCAAAGTCGGCTCCGAGAAGGTTTAACACAGTTGGAAGTATGTCCACACTGGAGCAGAGCTTGTCGACAACTACTGGTTTCTCCATGGATGAGCTCCATATACCAAACTGGTTGTGGTGAAGCTCAAAGTCATCATTCTCTATGTCCTTGCCCGCAAGCTCGTTGTAGGTGCCGTCGCTGAGTCCGTAAGGATAGTGGTCAGGTGCCACAATGAACAGAGTGTTGTCCAGCTTGCCAGTCTCTTCCAGCTTATTCATCAGGAATTCCAGAGCCTTGTCAAGCTCCATCTGGGCTGCAACATAGGCTATGGCCTCATCTGAGTACCCTTTTCCGGAGAGGACATTCTCGGCTCCCTCCCTGTTAATCATACATATATACTGATTGTCGTAATTGTAAGGCAGATGGCCGGAGAAACTCATAAAATACATGTTAAATTTGTCATCCTGAATGAAATCCCCATACACAGCCTCCATACATTCGAGATCGGAATACATAACGTGGTCAGGAATATCCAATCCTGCGCCGATGGCCTTGAAGGTGGTGTAGCCCATATTCGGATGGGTTCTTGTTCTGTCGTAGTATGTGGCATCAAAGTCGTGGTAGCCGTAGCTCTTGTAGCCCTGTGCGTTCAGCATATTGCCGAGGGCGTATGGCTGATAGGTGTCCGCGGATGCCTCAAAGCTCCATTTGGAGGATGCCGGATACTGGCTGAGGCAGTTGGTATATTCGCCGTCTATGGTGCTGTGATACCACAGTGGGTTGTAGAAGTTAGTAAATTCAAAGCCTTCGTGATAAATCTTGTACAGTGTCGGTGTGGCCTCCCTGGATATTCCATATGTACTGAGACTTTCAGCGGTGACAAATACCACATTGTACCCCTCGAACATGCCGGTGTATTCGTCCGTGTAAGTTGGCTGTACCCCCGAGAAATATGCCGTCAGGCTTTTAAGCTCCTCGTCATCTGTCTGATTGTACAGACTTTGGAAATCTATGCTTTCATCGACCTGCGGAACATATACAGGCTCGTCGGCCTGGGTTGATCCTGCCGCCTGATCTGAGCCGCTGGTCTGAGAAGCTGATGAAAAATCTGTCTCGTCCGCAGATGCGGCATTGATATCTGATGCGGCAGTCTGTGCATCTGACTGATTATCTCCAATATCTGCAAGCTCAAATGTCTTGCTCTGGCTGCTCTGAGTCACCATGGTCACACAGTCTCTTCCCGTGGTGACCATGACTCCAAGCTTGTTCATGGACAGTTCAAGTACATAGCGTCCGTGGAACAGCGCATATGGAGTGTAGGCCGCAGTCCCGTGCACTGCCAGAATACAGATGGCAAGTACCCATGCAGCTGCGGAGATACCCAGCTGCACCAGCACTGCCCTGAGCACACCAGGCTTCTGCCCGATGCGGCATCTGCCAAATGAAAACCAGAACCTGTTCATGATGATAAGACATATAAGTGGCAGCAGGAACAGCACTATGATATACCAGTTGGATCGCAATGCTGAAAAAAGCACAGTCCTGAAGTTCATAGCATCCTGGGCACCGCCGATGGACACCAGACTCAAAAATGTTCTGAATATCTTATAGTATACAAATTGTGCAATATAGTAGATCGTAAATATACTCCACAGCAGGTAGGCTATGGCTGCATTTGCATATCTGTGCCAGAAGGAGGTCAGTGCTGACAGGGTAAGTCCGCATGCCAGCGCAAATGTCAGGGGATGTAGTATGCTGCTGCCTGCAGATCCATAAATTGCAATGTGAAACAGGAGCTCCATATAAATAAAGGCCAGCGGAAAGAATATGGAACGCCACAGCAGACCACTGTGTCTGCTTTGAGTTGTATCTGTTTTCATCTGGCATCTCCTTATTCGCGTGCGAGTATGTCGTCAAGTGCGCCCCTCACTCCTATAGGATCTGTGACCAGAAGAGTGTGGAAACCAAGCTTTGCGGCGGCATCGAGATTCGCCTGCCTGTCATCAAGAAAAATGGATTCCTCAGGGACAAGGTTATATTTGTTGCAGAGATGCTCATAGATGGCGGCGTCTGGCTTGGTCACGTGGTATTCATAGGAGACCACTCTTCCGTCCGTGTAAGGCAGGAAGTGGAATCTAGGCGTGTGGAGTGCAAACAGTCTTCTTGGGTAGTTGGACAGGAGGTAGATGTTGTAACCTCTGGACTTGAGATCCTTGAGCCACATGTCGGCTCCCGGGAACATGTCCATGTAGCTGCTGCATTCCGGGCTGAGTTCCTTGAAACGTTTGATGAGCTCTGGCTCAGGCATATCGTCCAGGTCAAAATGATTCCACATAGGGTGGTTTATCATGTTGTGATCAAGAGTATCTATCACGTCCGCTGGTATGCCAAGCTTCTCCATGGTGCTTTTCCAGTGGAAGTCTACGAGGACCATGCCAATATCAAAGATTATATTTTTCATATGTATATTCCTTTCGTGTCGTATGCTGCCGTATAAGTGCAGATTATGTCGTCACAGAAATTTTAACTCATAATAGGACAAAAATATACTCAAATATTTGCGGAAATGCTGACAAATACCTAATATGCTTGTTTACAGTTTTCCGGTCACAGTGTTACAATGATTAAATCGGCAATGTAAGGGGAAATACAGTGTATGATATACGTATTTGTGGACTTTGAAATGAATATGATAGATTCAGAGTATAAGAAGGAAAAGAAAATATGTAAGAGTGAGATCATAGAGATCGGTGCAGTTAAACTGGATGAAGATTATAATGAGATAGATTCGTTTAAGAGTTATGTGAAGCCGGCATATGGAACCATGGCTTCGCGTATAATAAAGCTCACAGGAATAACAGATGATATGGTGGAGAATGCTCCTTCATATGCTTTTGCCATGGGGAGCTTTATAGAGTGGTGTGCTGATGCCGATGTGATATACGCATGGAGTGAGAATGACCTGAGACAGCTCCGCAAGGAGGCCAGGCTGAAGGAATACACGCACCCCGGGCTGGAAAGTATCATATCAAGGTGGAAGGATTTCCAGAAGGAATATGCCAAGCTCATAGGAACGTCAAGAAGGATATCACTGTCGGACGCTGTGTTTTATCTGGGAGAAAACTTTCAGGGGGCAGAGCATGATGCCCTGTGGGATGCCAGGAATACCGCTGAGGTGTTCAAGCTCTCAAAGGATGAGGAGAATTTTTTCAGGATCATGGCCCCGGTCATCGATGTGTACAAGCCCAAGAAGAATCTGACATATTCCCTGTCCGAGGCATTTGGAGATATACATCTGGGTGAATAGATATGTAATTGATGACTACATAGAATAATAATGTGGATTATTAGGAGGACTTCATGAACTGGAATAAGAGGGATACAGTTTGCATATGTACTGTTTAATTTTGATAAGGTGTCCAGTATGTTCAGCTGGCTCATCAATATACTCATGCCATTTGTCATAGGATTTGCCATAGCATTTGTGGTGAATGTACCTATGAAGGGACTTGAAAAGGTATTGTTTAAGAATAAAGACAGCAGACTGTACAGGTTCAGGAGACCAGTGTGCCTCATACTGTCGTTCCTGTGCATAATAGCTGTTCTCACGTTTGCAATAACTATGATCATACCTGAGATGTCCAAGACTATAACTATGTTTGCAGAGAAGCTGCCATCGGCCATGGATGATATACAGAGGAAGGCAATCAAGCTGATGAAGGACCAGCCGGAGATAGTGGATAAGATAAAGAGTATCAATATTAATTGGGATGCACTTATATCAAATGTGGTTGGTATTGTGAAGAACGGAGGCAGCAGTGTATTGTCTTCCACGTTCTCCATTGCCAGCAGTGTGGTAGGCGCCGTGGTCGATGTTCTGGTGGGACTGTTCTTTGCGTGCTACATACTGGCTCAGAAGGAGACTCTGGAGAAGCAGGTAAAGGGTGTATTGTATGCGGTGTTCAGGGAAGAAAAGGCGGACCGATTCATTCAGACTTGTGTTCTTGCGGATAAGACCTTCTCCAAGTTCATCTCAGGTCAGTGCCTTGAGGCGTGCATACTTGGACTTATGTTTTTCATTACGATGACCATATTCCGTATTCCGTATGCGCTTACGGTCAGCATCATCATAGCAGTATTTGCACTGATCCCGGTTGTTGGAGCATTTGTCGGATGTTTTGCCGGAACGATTATGATCCTGGTAGAGGATCCGAAGCGTGCCATAGTGTTTCTGATCATATTTGTCGTGCTGCAGCAGATAGAGGGTAACTTCATATATCCTCATGTTGTTGGTGGTTCGGTGGGACTTCCATCTATATGGGTACTTGTGGCGGTCATGCTTGGAGGTGATATGTTGGGCATTCTGGGTATGCTCATATTTGTACCGCTTTTCTCCGTCCTGTATGCGATGTCTGAAGAATATGTGGTTAAGAGACTCAGAGACAAGGGCATATCGTGGAGGAAATATAATCTGGCATGCAACATCCCCGAGGGGCGATGGAATGGAAGGCTGGATGAGGAATGTGCGTCTGATGTCAGCAAGGTGGACGCCGGGCAGACCGGGACGAATGAGTCAAATGCACCGGGCAGTACAG
>OHDW01000354.1_pt1 | contig 11582 bp, 7 predicted proteins | sample 1567131 | NCBI WGS metagenome assembly OHDW01 (sample SAMEA3879508, study PRJEB24766) | human gut metagenome | biome: human-associated habitat; feature: feces | place: USA | collected 1985/1987
TAATTCCGAAACCGCTAAGAAATTAGAGCATTACGGCTACGATTATGAAAAATATGGTATGCCGGAAACTGTTGAAATTGATAAATTCGGTGGCAAGAGCGTAAAAGCAGTACAGATTTCCGTACCTGTATTCGACGGTGCGCATGAGCAGGATATTGCTGATGCACTGGAGCTTGCAGGCATTGATAAAACTGCTAAGACCACTCTGTATGACGGTCGTACCGGTGAACCCTTCGATAACCCTGTTACCGTTGGTCTGACCTATTACCTCAAGCTTCACCATTTGGTTGATGATAAGATCCATGCCCGCAGCACCGGCCCGTACTCCTTGGTTACCCAGCAGCCGTTGGGTGGTAAAGCACAGTTCGGCGGCCAGAGATTTGGTGAGATGGAAGTTTGGGCGCTGGAAGCATACGGCGCTGCTTACACCCTGCAGGAAATCCTGACTGTTAAGTCCGATGACGTTGTTGGCCGTGTTAAGACCTACGAAGCAATCGTTAAGGGCGAAAATGTACCTGATCCTGGTATTCCTGAATCCTTCAAGGTACTGGTTAAGGAATTGCAGTCCATCGGTCTGGATATCAAGGTTCTCAACGAGGACGAGGAAGAGGTTTCCTTACGCGACGATGAGGATGACGATATTGCAACCACCGCTCGTGAGGTTGATTTAGACATCAACGGCCAGGTTGTTGAAAACGCACCTGAAAAGCCTGTTGATGATTATGCTGATAATGACGCTACCGAGGATGATAGTGATTCTGGGGACATCATTGCCGATATGGGTAATTTCACTATTACCGATAATCCCGATGGTGACTTAGATGATCCGACTAATATGTAAGAGAAGGGAGCGAATGATTCTTGATCGACGTAAATAATTTTGTGTCTATGCGTATCGGTTTGGCTTCTCCGGACCAGATTAGAGCCTGGTCCTACGGCGAGGTAAAAAAACCCGAAACCATCAATTACAGAACCCTGAAGCCGGAACGGGATGGCCTGTTCTGCGAAAGAATCTTTGGCCCTACTAAGGATTGGGAATGTCATTGCGGCAAATATAAACGCATCCGTTATAAGGGTATTATCTGCGACAAGTGCGGCGTTGAAGTTACCCGCAGCAAGGTTCGTCGTGACCGTATGGGTCACATCGAACTGGCTGCGCCGGTTTCCCATATCTGGTACTTTAAGGGTATCCCCAGCCGTATGGGCTTGATTCTGGATATTTCTCCGCGTAGCCTGGAAAAGGTTTTGTATTTTGCAAGCTTCATCGTACTTGACCCGGGTGAAGGTACTGACCTGGTTAAAGGCCAGCTGCTGACCGAGCCCGAGTACATGGAAAAACGTGATAAATATCCTGAAGCAGGCATCCGTGTAGGTATGGGTGCACAGGCTATTAAAGAGCTGTTGGAAGCTATTGATCTGGAAGCTTTGACAGAGCAGCTGCGTCATGAAATGAAGGAGCTGAGCGGTCAGCGCCGTGTACGTGCTATCCGCCGTCTGGAAGTAGCCGAAGCATTCCTGAAATCCGGCAACCATCCTGAATGGATGATTATGGATGTAGTTCCGGTAATTCCGCCTGAACTGCGTCCAATGGTACAGCTGGATGGCGGTCGTTTCGCAACCTCCGACCTGAACGATCTGTATCGCCGTGTTATTAACCGTAACAACCGTCTGAAACGTCTGCTGGAGCTGCATGCGCCTGATATCATTGTCCGCAATGAAAAACGTATGCTGCAGGAAGCAGTAGATGCTTTGATTGATAACGGCCGTCGCGGCCGTCCGGTTACCGGCCCCGGCAACCGTCCTCTGAAATCCTTGTCCGACATGCTCAAGGGTAAACAAGGCCGTTTCCGTCAGAACCTGTTAGGTAAACGTGTTGACTATTCCGGCCGTTCCGTAATCGTTGTAGGTCCTGAGCTGAAAATGCATCAGTGCGGCTTGCCGAAGGAAATGGCTCTGGAGCTGTTCAAACCCTTCGTTATGAAGCGTTTGGTAAACAGCGGTGAAGCAACTAACATTAAGAGTGCTAAGCGCATGGTAGAGCGTGCTACCAACGCTGTATGGGACGTTCTGGAAGAGGTAATCAAAGAACATCCTGTACTGCTGAACCGTGCACCGACTCTGCACAGACTGGGCATTCAGGCTTTCGAGCCTATCCTGTCCGAAGGCCGTGCTATTAAGTTGCATCCTTTGGTATGTACCGCTTATAACGCTGACTTTGACGGTGACCAGATGGCTGTCCATCTGCCGCTTTCTGTTGAGGCTCAGGCTGAAGCACGTATGCTGATGATGTCCGTAAACAACATCCTGGCACCGAAAGACGGCAAGCCTGTTGCTGTTCCTACACAGGATATGGTTTTGGGCTCCTACTATCTGACTATTGAAAAGACCAGCAAGGATGACCCGAACGTTAAGGGTGAAGGAACCCGCTACAGCAGCGTGGACGAAGCTCAGCTGGCTTACTTCCACCATGCGGTAGATCTGCAGGTACCTATCGAGGTTTATATTCCCAATAGCGAAATCTATGATGAAGAAAAGGGTGCAGCTGTCGGTGAAACCGGTATGTCCCTGGTGGTTACAACTGTAGGTAATACTATTTTCAATGGCGAGCTGCCTTTGGAAATGCGTTACTATCATAAAGAAAAAGATCAGGTTGTTGAGAAGCGCCTGGATGCTTCCGGTAATGTTGTGGAAACAACCGTTGAAGTTGAACGTTGGCATCTCGGCAAGCTGATTGACAAGAAGGAATTAGGCAGACTCGTTGCTAAAGCTCATAAGCTGTATGGCAACCTGCGTACTGCCGAGATTCTGGATATTGTTAAGAAAATGGGCTACGATAATGCTTGTAAATCCGGTATTTCTATCGCAACCTCCGATATTCAGATTCCTGCTGAAAAAGAAGTTATTCTGGAAGCAACAGAGCATGAGGTTGATAAGGTTGAGCGCCTCTTCCGCCGTGGTTTGATGAGCGATGACGAACGTTATCGTAAAGTAATTGACCTGTGGAACGAAGCAACCGATAAGGTTACCGATAAGCTGATGAAATCCACCATGAACAAGTTCAATCCTGTTTCCATGATGGCTGACTCCGGTGCCCGCGGTAACAAACAGCAGATTCGTCAGCTGGCCGGTATGCGTGGTTTGATGGCCGATCCTTCCGGTCGTATCATTGACCGTCCTATCAAATCTAACTTCCGTGAAGGCCTGACCATTTTGGAATACTTCATTTCTTCTCATGGTGCTCGTAAAGGCTTGGCCGATACCGCACTGCGTACCGCTGACTCCGGTTACCTGACTCGTCGTCTGGTTGACGTTGCACAGGACGTAATTGTCCGTGAGGATGATTGCGATATCGTTGGTATGAACCTGGTTAAGGAACGCAGCCGTCTGAGCAAGGCTGTTCTTGGTGCAAGCCAGAACAAAATCCGCGAAAAGGTTATGGGCCGTACCCTGGCTTCCGGTGTACTTGATGAAGAAGGCAACCTGATTGCTGAAGCAGATACCAACATCACTGAAGAGCTTTTTGCTAAGCTCAACGATGCAGGTGTTGAAGAAATTAATCTCTATTCCGACGAAGATATGAATGGTGAGGATATCGAAAATGTTCGCATCAACATCAGCGATACCTTTGCTCATAATGTGCTGAAGGAAGCAATGATGCATAACTTCAACGGCAAAGAGATAGCAGCAGATATTGTTAACGGTGCAGGCGAGGTGCTGGCACATACCGGCGAAACTATGACCGAAGACATTATCAACGCTGTTCTGGCTGACGGTACCGTTAAGGAGCTGCGTATCCGCAATAACGAAATTGCCGGCATTGAGGTTGAGGCAATTACCGAAGGCAAAAAAGAGAAAACCATCATTGAAACCCTGCATGACCGTATCATTGGCCGTAACCTGGCTGAGGATATTCTGGATGAAAATGGTGAAATTCTTTATCATATCAATGAATATGTTACCGAGCCTATGGCAGAGCGTATCTGCCAGCTGCGTGAAAAGGTAAAAATCCGCAGCGTACTTACCTGTAAGGCTAAATTTGGCGTTTGCCGCAAATGCTATGGCCGTAACCTGGCAACCGGCAAGAACGTTGATGTTGGTGAGGCAGTCGGCACTATTGCCGCACAGTCTATCGGCGAACCTGGTACTCAGCTGACCATGCGTACGTTCCATACCGGCGGCGTTGCAGGTGCAGACGATATTACCCAAGGTCTGCCTCGTGTCGAGGAGCTGTTCGAAGCACGTAAACCGAAACATCCTGGCATTCTGTCCGAGGTTGCAGGTCACGTACACATTACCCAGGAAGGCAACAGCCGCAAGGTAACCGTAATGGCACTGGATGGCGAAAACCAGGAATATCAGATTCCTTACGGCGCTAAGCTGTCTGTTGTTGAGGGCGAGGAAATCGCTAAGGGCGACCGTCTGACCGAAGGTTCTCTTAACCCGCATGACGTACTGCGTATCAGCGGCGTGAAGGCTACCCAGAACTATCTGGTATCTCAGGTAGTAGGCGTTTATAAGTCTCAGGGCGTAGATATCAACAGTAAGCACATCGAGGTTATGGTTCGTCAGATGATGCGTAAAATCCGCATCGAGGAATCCGGTGACACTACAATGCTGCCGGGTGAAGACGTTGATGTGGCAGAATTTGAAGAGCAGAATACAGAGATGCTGGAAGCAGGCAAGACTCCTGCAGAAGGCCGTGCTATCCTGCTGGGTATCACCAAAGCTTCTTTGGCTACCGACTCCTTCCTGTCCGCTGCTTCCTTCCAGGAAACCACCCGCGTACTCACCGATGCCGCTATCAAGGGCAAGGTTGACCCGCTGCTGGGCCTGAAAGAAAACGTTATCATCGGTAAGCTGATTCCGGCAGGTACCGGTATGAGCCGTTATCGTGATATCAAAGTTAAATATAATGTTCCGATGCCCGAAGTTGCAACTGCTGAAACCGCAGCAGAGGAAACTCCCGATAAGGAATAACGTATAAGCAAGCGCGCCTCAAAGCCTCAAGCTCTGAGGCGCTTTGCTCTCTAAGGAGAACTATTTTATGCTGATAAAAAAATTCCCTGTTCCCTGCCGCGTTGATTATGTTCCTTCTCCCTATGAGCCGGATGAGGATGGCGTGCAGGATGTCGGCTATTATAACGGCAAGCTGAGCGATGGCCGTGCCTATCGCCTGGAATGCTGGCGTATGGACGATATGCTGATGCTGACAGTAATGTTTTCCGACCGCTGCCTTGAAGGCTACAGACGTGAGGATATGGCGCTTTTGCTGGAGCTGGAAGATATTGTATGCTTTACCGGTACCAACCGTAAGCTGCAGGCTACACGCACGGAGGATGACCGCGGCCAGACTGTATGGTCCATTAATATAATGTTAGCTAATAAAAAAGGCACCTATGCGGAAATAGTGCCGTCATTGAACAGATATATCATGTAAGACAATCGCTGCTGAAGGCAAAGCCTCGGCAGCGATTTTTTCAGTTAAAATTAATTTTACATGCCTATACTGCATTGTGATACAATAGCTGTAACGGAGGCGGAAGCAATGAAAATTTTATTAGCTGAGGATGATATAAATTTAGGCAAGCTTTTAAGCATGCTGCTGAAAAAGCAAAATATAACTGTGAACTGGGTGCAGGATGGCGAGGCTGCCTACGATGCTGTGTATGCCGACGGCTATGATGTGCTGGTGTTGGACTGGATGATGCCGCTTCTGAGCGGACTTGATCTGTGCAAGCGTCTGCGTGAGGAGGATTATCAGGGAAAAATATTGCTGCTGACGGCCAAGGATACGTTGGCGGATAAGGTGCAGGGCTTAAACAGCGGTGCCGATGACTATCTGGTAAAGCCTTTCGAGCTGGAGGAGCTGGTGGCGCGTCTGAACGCTCTTTGCCGCCGCCAGGGACAGTACAGTGCGGAAAAGCTGCGTTACGGCGCTTATACGTTGGAAAGCTCTACTTATTGCCTGGCATACGGCGAGCGTCGTGTAGAGCTGCGTCCGCGTGAATTTAAGCTGCTGGAGCTGCTTTTGCGTAACCGTGGGCAGGTTATGCCGCGTGCGGTGCTGCAGGACCGCATCTGGGGCATTGACAGCGATGTGACGGAGAACAATCTTGATGTGCATATCCGTCTGCTGCGTAAAAAAATTATGGAGCTGAACGGAGAAGAACTGATTAAAACGATGCGGGGCGTGGGCTATTATGTGGAATAAGCCTTTTGAAAAGCTGCGCTGGCGTATGACCTGCTTATATGCGGCAATCTTCGGTGCTTTGATTTTAGTTATTGTAGCTGCTGCCTATACCTTTATCTGGTGGGAAATATTGGCGCACGAAAAGGAAAATCTTGTAGCGCAAATTTACCATGAGGGCGAAGAATGGGTAGAATCGGAGGAGGCTCCCTGCTCCGAAGCAGCTATCCGCAGCGGGAAGATGCTTGCATACTTTGTGAATGCAGATGGCTCGAAGGTAATTTTAAACCAGCTTGGAACAGGTGAGGCAGGTCAGGAGCTGATGAGTCATAAAGATGATTGGCCGAAGAAGCTGAATACATCGCGTCTTTTGCGGATGCAGAGTGTAAATGGCGTACGCTATCGCTACCTTGCCGCAGTTGCTCCTGTTATTGACGGTGATAAGCAGGTTGGCAGGCTGTATATGTTCAAAAATATGGAGTTTTATTATCATGCGGCCTATAAAACACTGTTTTTGCTTTTGTGTATGGCATTGATACTCTATTTTGCTGCCTGTTATTTCGGTTATTGGCTGGCAGAACGCAATATCCGTCCTATAAGCAACATGTATGCCAAGCAGCAGCAGTTCACAGCGGATGCTTCGCATGAAATGCGCACGCCGCTTGCCGTTATGAAGCTGGCTGTGCAGGGACTGCAGGAGGATGAGGACAGCAGGCTGAGCGATTTTGCCAAAGAGTCGGTAAACATGCTGCAAAGCGAGTCGGAAAGACTTAGCCGTCTTACGGAAAATCTTATGACGCTGGCGCGCAGCGATGAGAATATTCTTCCCGTTTATACGGCGCAGGTGGATATAACGGCGCTGTGTAAAAAGGTTGCATCGCAGATGTCGCTTTTGGCAGCAGAAAAAAAGCTGCAGCTGAAGCAGGAAATCCAGGATAACTTGGTAATGCAGGGGGATGAAATGGCTTTATCGCGCTTGCTGATTATTCTGCTGGATAATGCTATGAAGTATTCATCAGAGCAGACGCAAATTACTCTGCGTGCAGCCAAGGTGAAAACGCATCTGGTGCTGGAGGTACGTGATGAAGGCTGTGGCATCAGTGACGATGATAAGCAGAAGATTTTTGACCGCTTCTTCCGCGTGAACAAGGCGCGCAGCCGTAGTCAGGGAGGCCTTGGCTTAGGCTTGTCGCTGGCGTTGGCTATTGTGCGGCAGCATGGCGGCAGCATCAAGGTTCTCGACAACAAGCCGCGGGGAACTATCATGTATGTGAAGCTGCCGACGACTGTAAAGTAATCCTTAAGCTTTCTTACAAGCTGAAATTAAGATGAATACCCCTTTCAGTAATCATTAAGTGAAGGTGTTTATACTGTGCTTAATGAAAAGCGGAGTATAGAAGCTCTGCTGCCGAAGGGGGATTTTTTATGCCACGAAAATATTGGCTGCTGCTTTTTGCAGCTGCCGCAGCATTGCTTTTTGCGGGTAATGGCAGCCTGCTGATTACAGACAGCGTAGAATCTAATTATGCTTTGACGGCAAAGGAGATGGTATTGAGCGGCGATTGGCTGTCACCGCAGATTTACGGACATTACTGGTATGATAAGCCGATTTTCTTTTATTGGCTGACGGCGTTGGCTTATAAAATGTTTGGCTTTACGGAATTTGCTTCGCGCTTCTTTCCGGCGTTGTTCGGTTTGGGCAGCGTGACATTATTGGCGTGGGGTGGCAGCAAGCTCGAAAATGCGCGCAGCGGCTTTTTCAGTGCGTTGGTGCTGCTGAGCAGTGTAGAATTTTTTCTGATCAGCAAGTCGGTAATTACAGATGCTGTATTGTTCTTTTTCTTCAGTGCGACATTGCTGTTTTTCTATCTTGGCTATTGTGACGGCAGGGCGCGCTATTGGTACATTATGTATGCTGCAGCAGGCTTGGCAGTTCTCACCAAGGGACCGATTGGCGTGCTGCTGCCGGGATTGATTATTACGTTATTCCTGTTGTGGCAGCGTGATTGGCACGTACTGAAGCGCATGCATCTTGTAAGCGGCACATTGCTGTGTGCGGCGGTTGCCGTGCCCTGGTATGCTGTAATGTACAGCCTGCACGGCAGTGATTTCATCAATACCTTCTTCGGCACGCACAACTTCCTGCGCGCAACAGTATCGGAGCATCCGCGTGACGATGTGATTTATTATTATACGCTGGTAAATCTGCTGGCACTGTTTCCGTGGAGCGGACTTGTTCCCTGGGCTGCTTATAAATGGTGGCGGCAGGGACAGCGCAGCTTGGAAGAACAGCAAAAATTTTTACTGCTGTGGGCACTTGTTGTTTTCATTTTCTTTCAATGTATGGCAACGAAATACATCACCTATACCTATCCGCTGCTCTTTCCGGCCAGCCTTTTGCTGGGAAGCATGCTGGCAAAATATACTGACTATGCAGACGGCGGTTATATGTTTTTTGTCGGCGGCGGTCTTGCTGTATTGCTTGGCGGCGCCTGGTTTGCTGTAAGCAACAAGCTCATAGCTTCGGAGCTGCTGTTTTTGCTGCCGTTGGCGCTGATTGTCGGCGTGATGCTGGATTATATCTTGCGCTTAATGACAGAAGAGCGTGCTTACGGTATTGCGGCGATGTCGGTATTATTTTATATTGCGCTTGTTTTCAGCCTTGCTGTGCCGTTTAGCGAGCAGCGCAGTGCGAAGAATTTGGGTGAGATGCTGACGGGAAATGATGTACACGAGGTAGGCTTATATGGCAAATATCCTACTTCTGCAGTTTTTTACAGTAGCAGTAAGGTAGTTAAGCTGATGCATGAGCGTGAGGTTGCAGGCTATGTTCCCAAGGATTTTTCCTGGACCGGCAAGAACGTTATGCCTTACGCAACGCTGGAGCGGAATCCTTATCGTATTGTTGTGGTTACGCCCAAAAGCTATGATAGATTTATTGCTCAGCAGAATAAAAAATGGCAGGTTATTGATGCCGACAGCAGCTGGATTATGCTGAGAATGCAAAACAGCTGAGCCGGAATATAAATATCTCGATAATAAGTGCCTGTGACGAAGCGTTGCAGGCACTTTTAATAATTTGGCAGATTATCAGCAAATTAAAGAATAATTAAGTTTATGATAATATGCTATAATAAGGGAATAATAACTAAACAGGAGGCGTAAGCATGCACAATAAAAATTCTGCTATGGCATTCATCGTGCTGCTTGGTGTCGTCAGCTTGTTCAGCGATATGACACATGAAGCAGCGACGAGTATTAAGGGCGCATATTTATTGATTTTAGGGGCGAGTGCTTCTACCATCGGTTTTATCTCCGGCGTAGGCGAGCTTTTGGGCTATGGCCTGCGTTATCTTTTTGGGCGCCTGGTAGATAAAACGCACAATTATTGGGGCTTTATGATTTTAGGCTATGCCGTGGATGTTTTTGCCGTACCGGCATTGGCGCTGGTCCATCGTGACGGCTGGATAGCAGCCTGCGTGCTGCTCGTTGTTGAGCGCATCGGTAAGGCGATAAAAAAGCCTGCGAAGAATACTATTCTTTCCTTTGCAGCTTCGCAGGAGGGTGTCGGCAAAAGCTTTGCTATACAGGAAGCCTTGGATCAGCTTGGCGCTTTTATCGGCCCCTTGCTGCTTTATGCGGTGATGCTGTATAAGTATGGCGATGAATACGAGGTATACAATGCAGCCTTTGCTTTTCTGACTTTGCCTGCTGTCTGCACAATTGCTTTTTTACTGTTTGCTAAAAGCCGTTTCCCGAATCCGGAAGCCTTTGAGCCGGAAGCTAAGACAGAGAAGAAGGATAGCTTTGTAGGCAAGAAAAGCTTTTATTTGTATCTTGCAGGTATCAGCTGTTTTGCTTTCGGCTTTGTAGATTTTCCGCTGATGACTATGCATTTGGCAAAAAATAAGCTTTTTGATGACAGTATTTTGCCGTTGCTTTATTCCGGTGCGATGCTTGTGGATGCGGTGGCAGCGCTTTTCTTTGGCTGGCTGTTTGACAAAATGCGCACGAAGGCATTGGTTATTTCTACTGCGATTTCCGCGTTCTTTGCTGTGTTTGCTTTTGGCGCGACTTCGCCGGGAATGATTATGCTGGGCGTTGCTTTGTGGGGCGTAGGCATGGGCGCTCAGGAATCTGTTATGAAGGCTGCGGTTGCCACCATGACGAGCAAGGAGCATCGTGCCAGCAGCTACGGTGCGTTCGAATTTTTCTTTGGCTTAGCGTGGTTTTTGGGCAGCTGGCTGTTGGGAGCTGTTTATGATTATTCATTGAATACCTTCATCATTGTTTCTGTTGCGGCACAGCTTATTGCTTTACCCTGTTATCTTTTAAGTGAGCGTAGCTTTGCTGATGAAAACGGCAGGTGATTTGCTTCAAAAGTTACACTCCCTTATGTATTCGTGTATACATAAAAAAATTATTGAAAAAAGACTTGCGTTCTTCAAAAAGTGTGTTATAATAGCGTACATAAGTAAATAACGAGTGGATGATGTATATGGGAGAAGGCACTGCCTACCGAAGGAGCAAAACTCTCAGGTGCTTAATTTTAAGCAGGAACCGTATGCTGACACAACTCTGGAGAGTCCCTTAAATGGGCGCCGAAGGTGCAAAGATGTCTTATGAAATTCAGAAACGTCCTTATCTCTCAGGCCAGTGGACAGAGCAAAGCTTATATGATGGCGCTATTGCCTATCATATGTCATTGACTTTTACCGGAGTATTTTTTGTATACTCCGGTTTTTTATTTGCTTATAAATAATTAATGGGAATTTAAAGGGAGATGTTTGAATCATGTTGGAAATTTTGAATGAAATTGATGCGTTTGTCTGGGGTCCGCCGCTTCTGGTACTTTTGGTTGGTACCGGTATTCTGCTGACCTTCCGTCTGAAGCTGCTGCAGGTTTTCAAGCTGCCGCAGGCTTTGGGCCTGATCTTCAGTGCCAAGAATGATGGTAGCGGTGACGTAAACAGCTTTAAAGCATTGTGTACTGCACTGGCTGCAACTGTCGGTACCGGTAACATCGTTGGTGTTGCAACCGCAATTAAAGCCGGTGGCCCCGGTGCTTTGTTCTGGATGTGGATGGCGGCCTTCTTCGGTATGGCAACCAAATATTCCGAATGTCTGCTTGCTGTAAAATACCGTACTGTCGATGCTAACGGAAATATTTCCGGTGGCCCGATGTACTACATTGAAAATGGCTTGGGCAAAAAATACAAACCGTTGGCTGTTATGTTTGCTGTATTCGGTGTTCTGTGCGCATACTTTGGTATCGGTACCTTTGCTCAGGTAAACTCCATTGTTGAAATTACCCAGATTTCTGCAGGTATTCCTGTTGTTTACACCGGTATTGCTCTGACTGTTGTTGTTGCTGCTGTAACCATCGGCGGTTTGA
>OHDW01000357.1_pt1 | contig 11571 bp, 5 predicted proteins | sample 1567131 | NCBI WGS metagenome assembly OHDW01 (sample SAMEA3879508, study PRJEB24766) | human gut metagenome | biome: human-associated habitat; feature: feces | place: USA | collected 1985/1987
TTCATGGGAAAATACTGCCTGACCACATCGCAGATGTAACAGAAACATCGCATCAATCCAGGTGTCCTCGGAGACATAAATTCCGTGAGCAACCTGCTGAAGATTTTTCTCTTTGACATATTCATAAAAAATGGGTTTTACAATTCCGCTGGCGATTACCTGTGCGGTTTGCAGCATCCCATCATGCTCGGTCAGAAGTCTGTCCAATTGCTCAAACCGTTCTGATTTGGTCACATCCATCACTTCCTTTCGTGCTACTATTATACACGGATGTAGCACAGAAGTAAATATAGCAATTTAACAGACACTGTCTGGCATTTTTGTGACCGCGCATTTTATCCATAAACCAAATCCTGAATGGCAAACTTCAAGTCCTGCACCTTGCCCAGCAGCCAGATGGTAGCCATCGGCAGACCATAGGGACTAATAAGGAATGCCATCACCAGCAGGATAATGCCGTTTTGCAGGGAACAGGTCAGCAGAACCGCCACACCCAGCAGGGCGATCACCATGCTGATAAGCCCCAGCACCAGACCGGAGACATAGACAATCCCCACACAAATCCAAACGAACAGGGTCAGCGCCAGAATCACCGGAACCATCACGATCTTCAACAGCAGTTTCAACAAAAATACCAATGCCCTCATTGTTATGCCTCCTCCCAAAATCACAGTTCCTGTTCCTGATTCCATTATCCCTGTCTCACAGCCAAAAGGCAAGGATACAGACAAAAAGAAAAAGCGGAGGAAGGTGCGGCGAAGAAACGCCGTTCCTCCCTCCGCAAATGGAGTATCTATCCCTGTTATGAAAGTTTGGAGAGTTGGGTAAGGATTTCCTTCACACCCTCCCACAGTTGTTCCTGCCGCTGGGATATATCCTCCAAGTCAGCATTATAAACCCGCCCGGTCTCATGCACTTTGCGGGTCAGCTGGTTCAAGTTGTTGCTGCTTCGGCGCATCAGGGAGACCAACTCCTTCAGCTCCGGCAGTTCCAGCTTGACCACATACCCATCCAGCGCCATTTTCCGCAGATAAGCGCTCAAATTCTCTGTCCCGTATTGCTGCATCTTTTGATGGATCAGTTCCAGTTCTTCTGCGGACACCCAAAACAAAACCGGAACATCCCGCTTGCGCTTTGCCATGGTTATCGCTCCAGCTCCCGTTTTTTCGGGGCGGCAGACTTATTGGCGGGCAGCTCCTGTTTGAGCTTATCCCGTACTGAGGGACGGGACGGTTCCAGCTTTTCTCTCTGGGTACGGCTGCGCTGCTGTTCTTCACGCACCAGATCAATAAAACCATCCAGCACAGCAGGGTGGCTGTTTAAGGCATAACCACAACGGACGGTTTCGGGATTATCATTAGGAATGGTCTTAGCCCATTCTTTGTTGCGTCGGGAGTAGCGCCCATCCCAGTCCTGAAGCTGGACCGTGTTAGACAGAACCATAGACACACGCTCCATGCCATAGGTCTCGATCACACCCTTTGCCGCATCGTGGCTGAGATACATTCCGTCGAAGTGCTCCCGCACCGCCGCTTCAATAGACTCCTTGCATTGGCGATTTACATTGTTGGAAGCTCGGTACTGCTCCAGCTCCCCATGTTCTCTCGCATAGGCAGCTGAATGGGGATAGACCGGTGTTGTTCGCAGTTCCTCTTTAGCTCTGCACATATCGTCGGCACGGTTCTCAATGCTGTCCCGGATCACATCCATATAGCCGGTCTCCAGCTTTTCAAAATAGCGGTACACATCCGCCAACGGAGAGGGAGATTCCAAAAGTGCCTGAGCCTGGGTGTCGGTCAACTCCAGTTCCTCCATTGCCATCACGATGTCCTCGCGGATGGTGTACTCATAGGCATGGTTTAAGACTTCTTCCGGGGGCTGGCTTTTCAGCCAGTCCCGGAACTTGTCCTGTTCAGCAGTCATCTTTTCATAAAGGGCTGTATTCAGATTGTTGGTATTCATGTTATCGCACCTCCTCATGCTGTTTTGGTTTCTTGTCTGTACTGCAGGCCGGCACCGGGCGCTTCAGGCTGTCCAACACCGAAGTCCGTGTGCTTTTGGCAACAACAGCCTCTGCGTGCGCCTGTCCCTTTCCGTCGATGTTGAGCAAAGTATCCAGCTCCACCAGACGGGCATTTTTGCTTCGCAGTTCTTCTTCATAAAGGAATGGCTTTCCGACTTCCTCCTTTGCGGCAGCCTGCTGCTGATAGAGGTTATCCAGCTGGGCCTTTGCCGCCTCCAGACGCTGCGGCATCTGGGCGAGGGCATTGTCGATACGGGTAAGATTTCCGCGAGGGTCTGTACCAAGGGTTGCCCGGTGGGTCATCTGTCCTTTCAGCAGGAGCGTATATTCCTGTTTCCAAGCGGAAAATTCCACGGACATGGCATAGCCCCGGTAGCTGCCGATCTGCACCGGATCGGAGGTTTTGACCTCCTTGCAGGCATCCAAAAGGGCTGCGCCGGCGTTCTCCTTATCGGTCAGCAGGTCTCCACGGATCTCCATACCGGCAAAGCCGTCCTCCGGGTGCGGGTGAGCTGCCAAAACCTCCAGGTCAGATTCAAAGCCCTTGATAAAGCCTTTGTGCTTTTCAATCTCCTCCGGGAAGTATTTGAGCAGCTGGTCCTCCAGACGATATTGCTTGCTCTGGTGGTCGGCTTTCATCAGCTTCAGGCGGGATACCTCCACATCCAAATCCATACGCTCCTTGATGCGGGGATCTCCAGCACACAGAGCCTTGATCTCGGCAAAACTGAGGGCTGTTTCATCCACATCATCGCAGGAACGCACCGGCGATTTAGAAGTCATGATCTGGCTGATGAATTTCTGCTTATTCTCCACCGTCTGCCAGAGGTATGCGTCAAAGGTTCCTTCGGTCACATAGCGGTACACATGGACAAGAGGATTCTGGTTACCCTGGCGCTCGATACGGCCCTTGCGCTGGGCAAGGTCTCCCGGTCTCCACGGACAGTCCAGGTCATGAAGTGCCACCAGACGGTCCTGCACATTGGTGCCTGCGCCCATCTTGGCGGTGCTGCCCAAAAGGACACGCACCTGACCGGTACGGACTTTAGAGAACAACTCCTTTTTCCGCACTTCGGTGTTGGCTTCATGGATAAAAGCGATCTGGTCGGCAGGCATTCCCTGAGCAATGAGTTTCTGACGAATATCGTCATATACCGTAAAGGCCGGCTCCTGCTCCGGCAGAGGCACAGCGCCTTCCAATGCGTGAAGCAGTGGATTATCCAGCGTTTTCGCCGCCTTGCTTGCAGGAGCTTTTGCCTGCGGTGTAGAAATGTCGCAGAACACCAGCTGGGTCAGCTTGTCAGCTTCGCCGTCCCGCCAGATCTGCATGATGTTGTCCACGCACTGATTGACCTTTGTGCCAGGTTCATCCGGCAGCATCTGGTTGACGATCCTCTGGTCCAGCCCCAGCTTGCGGCCATCCGAGGTAATCTTGAGCATATTGTCCTGGGACGGGTCAACGGTTCCGCTGTGTACCAGCGATGCGCGCTCCGAAAGGGCCTTGACCATTTCCTGCTGATGTTCGGTAGGCTGCGCCACGATGTTGTGGTATTCCACTTCCGGGGTAGGCAGATTCAGCTGGTCGGCAGTCTTGATGTCGGCCACCTCTTTGAACAGGTTCATCAGCTCCGGCAGATTAAAGAACTTGCTGAATCTCGTTCTTGCCCGGTAGCCGGTGCCTTCCGGTGCCAGCTCCAAAGCTGTGACGGTCTCTCCAAATCGGGAAGCCCAGCAGTCGAAGTGGGTCATGTTCAGTTCTTGCAGGCGTTCATACTGAAGATAACGCTGCATGGTGTAAAGCTCGGTCATGGAGTTGCTGACCGGGGTGCCGGTGGCAAAAATCACGCCACGGTTTCCGGTGATCTCATCCATATAGCGGCACTTGGCAAACATATCGGAGGATTTCTGCGCGTCCGATGTGGAAAGACCAGCCACATTCCGCATTTTTGTGTATAGAAACAGGTTTTTATAGTTGTGGGCCTCGTCCACAAACAAACGGTCCACACCCAGCTGCTCGAAGGTTACCACATCGTCTTTTCGCCCCTCGGCTTGCAGCTTTTCCAGTCTGGCTTCCAGAGACTTTCTGGTACGCTCCAGCTGCTTGACGGTAAAACGCTCGCCGCCGCTGGCCTGCACCTCTGCGATGCCCTCGGTGATCTCGTCGATCTGCTCATAGAGAAGCCTTTCCTGACGCTCCCGGCTGATGGGGATACGCTCAAACTGGCTGTGTCCCATGATGATGGCGTCGTAGTCACCGGTCGCAATACGGGCGCAGAACTTTTTGCGGTTATGGGTCTCAAAGTCCTTTTTGGTGGTGACTAAGATATTGGCGGAAGGATAGAGACGCAGAAACTCCGACGCCCACTGCTCGGTCAGATGGTTTGGAACCACAAAGAGAGATTTCTGGCACAAGCCCAGGCGTTTGGCTTCCATCGCAGCGGCCACCATCTCAAAGGTTTTGCCCGCGCCTACTTCGTGTGCCAGCAGGGTATTTCCGCCATACAGCACATGGGCGATGGCACTTTTCTGGTGTTCCCGCAGGGTAATGGCCGGGTTCATGCCTCCAAAAGTGATGTGACTGCCATCATATTCACGGGGACGGGTAGAGTTCATTTCTTCGTTGTACTGGCGCACCAAAGTCTGGCGGCGCTCCGGGTCTCTCCAGATCCAGTCCCTAAAGGCTTCCCGGATCGCCTGCTGTTTTTGAGCCGCCAGGGTGGTCTCCTTGGCATTCAGCACGCGGCGCTCTTTTCCGTCTGCGTCCTCTATGGTGTCATAGATGCGGACATCCCGCAGGTTCAGGCTGTCCTCTAAAATCTTGTAGGCATTGGCACGACTGGTCCCATAGGTGGTATAAGCTGCCACATCGTTGTAGGATACAGAAGATTTCCCCTTGATCTGCCATTCAGCGGTAAAGGACGAATAGTTGACCTCGATACTGCGCTGGAGATAAAACGGGGTGTTGAAGGTCTCGTACATAAACTGCTGGATGTACTCTTTGTCGATCCAGGTAGCGCCCAGACGCACCTCAATCTCCGACGCATCCAGGTCTTTGGGCTGGGCGGCGGTAAGAGCTTCCACATTGACTGCATAAACCGGGTCCTGCTGTGCCGCCCGCTGCGCCTGACGCAGTTTGCGGCGTACATTGCCGGAGAGGTATTCATCAGCAGTCACATAATGAGGCGTTCCGTCCTGCTCCAACTGTCCCGGTACACGGAAGATCACGCCTTGCAGCTCTCCGGCCAGTTCTTCTTTTGTTTTTCCGGTAAGCTGGCTCATATAGTCCATATCCACGCAGGCTTTTTCCGAGATGGACACCGCCAGTGCTTCACTTGCCGTATCCACCACAGCCACCGCCTGATGGGGCTTGATGGTCCGCTTGGTGAACATATCTGCCTTACGTTCCAGTTTCCCGTCCTCGTCGATGACTTCCAGCGCACAGAGCAGGTAATAGGAAGAATCGTCTGCATAGGCCAGACGGTTTGCACGGTCATTGATGAGACCGTATTTGGCAGAAAAGCTGTCATAGAGCTGGTTCAGTTCCGACTGCTTCTCCCGAATGGTGCTGTCCGGAACCGCTGCATCCATCTGAAGGTCGATCAGTTCCTGCACACAATCACGCAGTCCCACAAGACCTTTCACGCGGGCTTCTGCGGTGGCGTTGAGGTCAGGGCGCACCATACGGCTGTTTTCCCGGTAGTACACCTGCCCGTCTACAATGGCATAGGAATAGTTCTTCACATTGGGGTCGGCAGGAATGGAGGTGTCAATGGCTTCGCCTTCGCCCAGCTCCGGCAGCTCTGCCTCCTGATAAGTGCCATGAATATACTTCACCGCATCATGCAGCTGGTCGGAAAGCTCCAGTCCCTCGATAGGGTTTACGGTGTAGTCCATACCATGAGCAGTGCTTACCGGCTCCTGTCTGCCCAGCACCATTTCCGGGTGGTCGATAAAATACCGGTTGATGGCAAATCCGTCCTCCGTCTGTCCGGTTTGAGTCCATTCCGGCACGATGTCCAGCGGGCGGTCCCGCTTTTGGAGGAAGATGATGTCCGATACCACCTCGGCACCGGCATTCTTTTTGAACGCGTCATTCGGCAGACGGATAGCTCCCAGCAGCTCGGCACGCTGGGCAAGATAGCGGCGCACGGTGGAATCCTTGGCGTCCATAGTATAGCGGGAGGTTACAAAAGCCACCACGCCGCCGGGACGCACCTGGTCCAGTGCTTTGGCGAAAAAGTAGTTGTGAATACTGAAATTCAGCTTGTTGTAGGCTTTGTCATTGACCTGATACTGACCGAAAGGTACATTGCCGATGGCAAGGTCAAAGAAGTCACGCCTATCGGTGGTCTCAAAGCCGCCTACTGTGATGTCCGCCTTGGGATAGAGCTGCTTTGCGATGCGCCCGGAAACAGGGTCCAGCTCCACACCGTACAGACGACTGTTTCTCATTTCCTCCGGCAGCATTCCAAAGAAATTGCCCACACCCATAGACGGCTCCAGAATATTTCCGGTCTCAAATCCCATACGGCCCACCGCTTCATAGATGGCCTGAATGACCGTAGGGCTGGTGTAATGGGCGTTGAGGGTGGAGCTTCTGGCGGCGGCATATTCCTCCGGGGTCAGCAGCTCTTTCAGCTGGGCATACTCGGAAGCCCATGCCGGTTTCTCCGGGTCAAACGCATCAGAGAGACCGCCCCAGCCCACATATCGAGAAAGAACCTCCTGCTGTTCGGGGCTTGCCTGCTGTCCGGCAGCTTCCAGCTCTTTCAGCAAACGAATCGCATTGACATTTGCCTGGAACTTGGCTTTCGGACCGCCTTCGCCCAAATGCTCATCGGTAATACGGAAGTTTTGTGCATTGCGGCGCAGGTTGGCCTTGTATTCCTCATAGGAGGCTTCCTCGGCAGCTTTGGCATTGGGGAAGGTCTGCCACTGGCCATTGACCTGAATGGAAACCGGGTGTTCATCCAACACTTCCTCAAAGGTTTTCTCCGGCTCTGTCACAGGCGCTGGTGGCTCCGGCTCCTCGATATGCAGTCGTTCCACCACCACATCATAAGGTAGATTGTTCTTATCGCCCGGATAGACGGCCACAGTCTCGGAATGGAAGGTCGGGGATTCGACAGCCGGTTCGGGGCGTTCCTGTCCAAAGCCATCCAGCTGACGGGCATACATCCCGCGCAGCAAAGGCGCAACTTCATCCCAGCGGAAATACAGCATAGCCAGACGCTTTTCCTCTGCATCCATGACTTCCAGCTCCATGCCCTGTGCCGTGGTACGGTAATCGGCAATATCGCCGGTCTCCAGATTCAGTGTCTCGATCTCACCGGAATAGGCTCTGCTCAGCCAGTAGGCGATCTCGCTGTTGCTCCTGCCGGATTGCAGCAGCGTGGAAATCTGCTTTTTATCCGCTTCATCCATCAGTCCATGAGCCAATACATCCCGCAAGTCCTGATCTGCCTTGTCCGGGTCAGTAGGAAGAAACTCGGTATAGTAAGCATTGCGGCGGTCTGCCCGAAGCAGCTGCTCGAACTGTTCTTTGCGCTCTGCCCGGTAGATGGGATATACCATGCCGGTGGGCAGAAGCTGCACGGTGTCCTCCCGCAGCTCGGTGATCTGATAGGCGTCATCCTCGATATACACGGTATCGCCCACGGCATAGACCGGGGCGGCAGGGTCATAGGAAGTCCTTTGCGGAGTCGGGCGGCGAACTGCATCATATTCCTCATCGGAAATGGAAACTTCGGAAGTCTGCTCTGTCTCGGCATCTGACATCACCTGTTGGATAAACGGGGCATTGTCCAGTTTTTCCGGGTCTGCCACCTGGCCGTTGACGATCCCTCTTTCCTCCAGAGCTTCCCGGATGGCGATTGGGTCGATGTCGTCAAAACGGTCCTGTTCTTCTTCGGTATAGAACCGGTCCTCCTGAATGAGCTGGGCAAGCCTGCGCTGTACCTTCGGCCAGGGCAGCTGCGTTTCCTCCGGGCTGCCGGCACGGACAACGAACAGGCTGTTGCTGTTACTGCCGCCGTATTCCTGAGCCAGCCATGCAGCGGTATCTTTCTCTCTTGCATGGTCTTTCATATAACGGACGACAGCGTGTTTACTCTCGATATTGCCGTTCCATGCACAAAGGGCAGTATCAATATCTTCCTGAGAAAGAGGGCGCAGAAGCTCATGGAGCTTTGGATAGGTCTCGTCGATCACTTCCCGGTGTAAACGCTGACGGAACTCCGGCACATCCGAATAGAGGCGGATCAGCTCCATATCCTTAGAACCAAGGACCGCACGGCGCACAGCGGCATTGCCCTCGATGACAGCATTTTCACGGTCAGAATGCCCGCAGGCATTGCGGTATGCGGTATCCTCGGAAATGGCGGCAGTCACCACAGGCTTATACTGCTCAAACTGCTCCCGAAGGGTAGGCTTTGGCGTTTCTTCCTCCACCTCCGGCTGCTGGGCTTGGATGGCATCTTCTTCTGCCAATTCCTTTTCAGCCTGGATTTTGTCATACTGCGCCTGTTCCTGTTCGGTAAGATAGCGGCCTTTCTGGACAAGTGAGGTAATGCGCTTGGCAACCTTTTCCCAGTTCAAGTGAACATCCGGGCAGTCCTGCTTTTTATAGTGCAGTCCTTTCCCATCGTGATCTTCGCCGCTGTGTGTTGCGCCGGACAGGGCATGAGAGCGTCCGCCAATGCCATACTCGTCTTTGAGGAATCTCACTTTCTCCTTATCCGTATGGTTTGCCATGAAGAACGCATAGATACGGCCTTTTCCTCCGGCAAAACTGCTGCCGCCGGTCATGGCGGCGTCGATCTCATCCTCGGTAATGAAGTGCTGGACGGTTGGCACTTGGGAAAGGTCTGAAGAAAAGGTCCCGCGTGGCAGGTCAAGGTCCTTCAGGTTCTCCCAGATCTCCCTTGGCCTATGATAGTGAAAACGCAACAGGTCACGGTCCTGCTGATAGGCAGTCCAGAAGGCGGCGTATTCTTCCTTGAGTGTCTGGCGGAAAGCCGGGTCATTCAACTGCTCCGTCAGGCGGTGGGTCTCCTCCGGGAACCCATTGCCTTTGATCTCTGACAGGCAGGACAAATATCCGGCTTCTCTGGCACCCTCACTGAGATCGTGATACAGATACCAGAGCTTTTCTGCAAGGAGGGAGCGTTCATAGCCTGCCGCTTCTGCAAGCTCCACATTGGAGGCAAACTGACCACTTTCCAAAAGCTCCCCGATACGCTCTGCGGCACTCTCCCAGGAAATGACCTGGGCAGACCTGTCATAACGGACAGACTTCCCGTGGGAAAGATGGATACCATCCTCGGCATACCATGCGCTCACACTGCCAAGACCGTTGCCGCCGTGGTACAGCGTTTTCAGTATCTCGGCAATCTCAGCGGTGGTTTTCTGCTTTTCAAAGGCTGCAACCACACGCTCCCTCTGGCGGTCTGTATTGCCGCCCAAACGCAGCACATGGTCAATATCATTTTGGGCAAAAGAAAAAGCAGAGGATGTATGCGCTACATTCTCTGCTTCATCTATGGATTGGATCTGTTCCGCTTCGGAGAGGAACAGGTTTAGGGTCAGCTGTTGATAAGCTCCGCCATCAGGATTTCCTCGGCCTGAGCTTTGCAGGTGTTCATCAGCCCCACCCACTTCATGGGATCGCTGGCTTTCAGTTCCTCGGTGGCTCCCGCTTCCTTCGCCAGCTGGGGCATCATCTGCTCCAGTCTGCTCTGGGCGGTCTCGTCGATCTCCAGAAGGTGCGGGTACAGCTTCTCGCTCAGCAGCATCTGGTTGTAGAGGATGGGACGGTGTTCCTTCAGGTAGGTTTTCCTCATCCTGCCGTACTTGCCCAGGGGTTTCTCCGGCTGCTGGCTCAGCTTCAGGTCGGGAATCAGATAGTCTCCGTTCTGGATATAGGTCATGGGATTGTTCATCTTGTTTGCTCCTTTCTTGGTTGGCTTCGCGCTCTGCATTTCGGACGGTAACGCCGATCTGCCGCAGCACCTGCTGGTTGATCTGGCTGACCGCTGTTCCCAGCGCCCCGATGGTGGACGGGGTGTTGAAATCAAAGATCGCCATGAAATCTTCGTGGTCGAAGTAGCGTTCCGGCTCCAGTCCACAGCGGGACATCAAAGCGTAAGTGATGCTGACGGTGGCTGCTGCCTTGAACTGTACTCCGATGTTAAACTCATCATATTCCTCCAAAAAGGAACCGTCAACGATATAGAAGAAGTCCTGCTGATGCTCCGTCCAGTATTCCTCAGCCAGTTTTCCGGCTACCTCCGTGAGCTGTCCGGCAAGGTCATCACCGGAAACATCATAGGTGCGCTCCAGCATGGCCTGCACGGAATCCAGATGGCGCTCCTCCAGCTGCCACAGCCAGGGAGTGCGGGAATGTTCACGGGTTCCGGTGTCGGAAATATCAAAAACATAGCGCAGGCGGGGCCTGTCCCCGGAATCGTCCACCAGAGCAATTCCCTTGGAGCCGCGCCTTACATACCGGCCCATCTTTTCATTCCACAAATCGTACTCTGCACAGGCGGTGGCGTCCGGACGCTGGGCGTAGATCATCAGCTGCTCATGGAACGGGTACTTGTAAAGGCGGGAAGCAGTGGTGAGAAACCCTGCCCATTCCTGCCAGCTCCCCGTGAGCTGCGTTGTTACCTTCTCCGCCATCTGTGCATATAGTTCAGCTTTGGTTGGCATGGTGTTCTGTCCTCCTTTCGGTTTTTGGGTAAAAGAAAAGCAGGAAACCTAAAAGATTTCCCGCTGGGTAAAACTGTGAATATTAAGTTTTAGTTGTTTAATATCTCTGCAATCGTGTTTGGTGCATATTTATTGAGTTCATGTCCTGCATTTGGAACGATGTGCAAAGTAGCTTGGGGTAGCAATTCTTTTAGCCTTTTAGAAGCCTTTAGATTGGCAGTATCCTTTTTGCCACACAAAATTGTTACTGGACAACGAATATTATTTAATTGCAAAGTAAAATCCAATGACCGCATAGAGTGAGCCAATTTTATGGTGCTGCTTTTTGATAGTCCCATACTTTCAAAAACCTTGTTTGGCATACAACGGAAGATAAGATTTTGAAAATCTATCAGTAAACTTGGAACTTTATATTGTGCGCCAATCAAAACCAGCGAATCCACTTTTTCCTCATGTCGAATAGCAAAATCAATCGCAAGAAGCGCACCTAACGAAAGACCGCAGATACGAAGCGGCTCTTTTACTTCTGAATACCGCTGTTCTAAATCACCCAAAATCTGCGAATAGGATATTTCATCTTCTGTTGAAGAAAAAAGTTCTGGGCAATCGACATCAGAAATTGATAGTTGTTGGGCTACTTCTTTCCAGTCCTGTGCAGTTTGTCCCAACCCATGTAAAAAAACAGTTTTCATTAAACGCCTCCTAAGCTCAAGATAACCATCAATGCACAAACAAATTGTTATTGTAAATCATTTTTTGATATTTCAATCGATGGATAGTGCTCTAAACTTGTTAAGTCAACATCTAATGGAGTAACGTATTCCATATAAAATTTT
>OHDW01000360.1_pt1 | contig 11555 bp, 9 predicted proteins | sample 1567131 | NCBI WGS metagenome assembly OHDW01 (sample SAMEA3879508, study PRJEB24766) | human gut metagenome | biome: human-associated habitat; feature: feces | place: USA | collected 1985/1987
AATAAATATAATAGATTTGCACAATCATAACAGATATAACAACCACAATGATTGTGATCATAAAACAGAGTTATCGCCGTTAATCCTCTCCTAACAAATTGTTTATGATATATATCTGTCACCTGTCACGAAACACGACCTAACCAAATGATTATGAGCAACTAAAGATGTGACAGCAACAAGTGACAGCAGCAAGTGACGGCAATAATGCTGTCACCTGGAATTGGATTGAACATGAAAAACTGACACTACGCCTTAACACTGTTGGTTTCGCGGCTCGAAACCCTGGTTCCATACGCTGGAAACTTCAGTTTCAGTTACTTGAAACCATTAGTTTCTTACCGATGAAACCATAGTTTCTAACTGATGAAACTTTAGTTTCAAGCAAAGGAAACTAACTCGGACGGTAACTGTTTTGTCGTACACAACCTTCTTCTATCGAAAAAAACAGTGAATACAATATCCGGGACTTATAAGAAGCAAAAAAAGTGGGGATAACGCTTTCAATAACGTATCCCCACTGCAAACTTAGCTAATGTTCTCTCTCTCATTTTTCAATTCTGTACCCCCATGCAAGCATTTCGTTACGACCTACTTCACTGAGGATTTTTCTAACTAAAGAACTTATTTTCTTCATAATCTTTAAACTTTTAAATTACTAATACTTGAAAACTAAAAAATTAAGCTTCCTCGTTCGGGCGAATATTAATTGTTGAATATCCCCAAACATGTACGTCGGCTTCGCCGATCTTTCTAAACAATCTTTCTAACCTTTTCATTTTGTTATCCTCTTATTTACATGTTATACAACACAAAAATACAGCCTTTGTTTATACATTGTACTCCAAAAAGGAAGAATTTTATGTTTTATAGCATATTTATTGATTTGCATCAATTAATTTATTTGTTATGAAGTAAAATCGTAATATTTAAGGCAACAAATATGACAAAAAGGCACGGATGACATTTCATCCGTGCCTTTTTCTATAAGAGACCTATTATATAATAGGAAAGAATAGCATTTATTTCATTGGAGTCTGTTCCAAAGTTGCAACGAGGAAGTCATAGAACTTCTGTACAGTAGGAATCAATGCTCTTTCGTCCGGTGAATGTGGTGAGCGCAAGGTAGGACCGAAGGAAATCATATCCAATCCCGGAATAATGGCACCGATAATACCGCATTCCAAACCTGCATGAATCACCTTCACCGCAGGTTCCACGCCAAACTGCTGCTTATATGACGCTTTCATCGCGTGCAAAATCGGAGAATTCACATCGGGCTGCCAACCGGAATAACCTCCTGTCATCTCTACCTTCATACCTGCCATAGAGAAACAAGACTCAAGACTGGTAGTGAGATATTCCTTCATACTATCGCTGGAGCTACGAGCCAAAATTTTAATTTCCGCTTTTCCACCGGCAATTGTTATAATAGCAAGGTTGGAAGAAGTCTCTACCGTATCGGGAACAGTCGGAATCATACGGGTCACACCATTCTGACAAGCAAAAATAGCATCAATCAGATTGTCCTGAATTTCTTCGGGCACTTGACCTGCCGGAACTTCCACACGTTCTGCCGTGAAACTGATCGGAGTCTCAATCGTCGAATATTCTTCATTGAACAGGTCTTCGCAATATTTCACCAAGCCCAACAATTCTTCTTCATTCTCAGCTGGAATGGTAACAACCGCGTGTGCCTCCCGTGGAATGGCATTACGCATATTGCCGCCTTCCCAACTTGCCAGGCGTGCTTCGTAACTGGCAACTGCCTCGCGGATAAAGCGAACCAGCAATTTGTTGGCATTGGCACGCCCTTCATTGATTTCCAATCCGGAATGCCCACCACGCAAGCCTTTCAACGTAACCTTAACAGCGATATCGCCTTCTTCGGGAGCTACCTCCTTATATTCCAGTGTAGCAGTGACATCCATACCGCCTGCACAACCGATATACAACTCGCCTTCATCTTCCGAATCGAGATTCAGAAGGATTTCTCCGTTCACTGTCCCCGGCTTCAGACCGAACGCGCCATACATACCGGTTTCTTCGTCTTTGGTAATCAGTGCTTCCAGCGGACCATGTTTCAAATCTTTCGCTTCAAGCACAGCCATGATAGCAGCCACGCCAAGCCCGTTATCTGCTCCCAGCGTAGTTCCTTTGGCCTTTACCCAGTCGCCATCTATATAAGTTTCAATAGGATCTTTTTCAAAATCGTGCACCGTATCGTTATTCTTCTGCGGAACCATGTCCATGTGTGCCTGAAGAATCACACCTTTCCGGTTTTCCATTCCCGGAGTTGCCGGTTTACGGATAATTACGTTACCTGCTTCGTCTACAAAAGATTCCAGTCCCAAGCCTTTTCCGAAGTTAATCAGAAATTCTGTTACTTTTTCCATGTGTCCCGACGGACGGGGAATCTGTGTCAACGAATAAAAATGCTTCCATACGTTTTGTGGAGCTAAAGAAAGAATAGTACTCATAACAAATCTATTTTTATAGTGATTACTTTCGCTGTCTATTGGTCAACGACAAAGCCGCCAAACCATATACGCCCAACAAAACTACTAAAAAGGTTTGAATCCCGTGCACAATCAGAGCAAATATTCCGGCATCTGTTTCATTTACTCCATAAAGCATCATCATCGAAATGACCGCAAAATGCCATGGACCCGCTCCGTTCGGCGTAGGCACAATCACTGCAAAAGTACCGCCTACAAACATAACCAGCGCCGCCAGGATGCTCAGATGAGCAGTAAAAGCGAAGCAATAGAACGTAAAATAGAAGTGAAAAAAATAACATCCCCAAATAGCCAATGTATAAAAACTAAAGAGAGGTATATTGCGCACTCCTTTCAATGACATCACACCTTCCCAAATATTGAGCACAAAACCTTTCACTCTTTCATAAAAGAACAACGTCTTCCGTAAATAATAAAGAAGCATTCCCACTCCGATAAAACAGAACAGGACGATATAGAACCACACGGAAGTCAGCAGATGCAGGAGCGAAGGTATCTTGGTTCCAGTCTGCTGAAGAAAAGTAACAAATATCGGCAGCTGAAGCAACACCGTGACGCCTGTTATCAGAAGAATTGTCAATGTATCGACCAGCCGTTCTGTAACAACCGTTCCGAGCGACTTGGCAAAAGAAACATTATCATATTTGGCCAGCACGCCGCAACGGCTCACTTCTCCGACCCTGGGAACTATCAGACTCGCGGCATACGATATGAAAATAGCATTCACACAATCACTCCTTTTCGGGAAAGCTTCCAACGGCTCCAACATCTGCTTCCACCGCCAGCCGCGAAACACCTGTGCGAGCACCCCGAATAATAACGAAAAGAACATCCACCACCAGTTCGTACCGTGCAGCAACACCTCACCCACCTTTGTAAAATCAAAGTCGCGATACACCCAGAATAAGATAAAGCCGCCTAAAACAACCGGTAATATCAGTTTCAGCGTCTTCTTTAATAGTTTCTTCATGCTTAATTCTTCATTAGCTTCGCTGACACATCTATTTATTTTTTTTAAATAGTGGTACGTTCTTCATTTAAAAGAATTACCTTTGTCGGCTGCAAAAGTAATTATTTAGTTGGTAAATGAAATTAGTAAAGCCTAAAAAGTTTCTCGGACAGCACTTTCTGAAAGATTTGAAAGTGGCGCAAGATATTGCCGATACGGTCGACCCCTTCCCCGAACTGCCTATTTTGGAGGTAGGACCGGGCATGGGAGTATTAACCCAGTTCCTGGTGAAAAAAGAACGGCCGGTGAAAGTCGTGGAAGTGGACTATGAATCGGTAGCTTATCTCCGCGAAGCTTATCCGTCGCTGGAAGATCATATCATCGAGGACGACTTCCTGAAAATGAATCTCCACCGGCTGTTCGACGGCAAGCCTTTCGTACTGACAGGTAATTACCCGTATAATATCTCCAGTCAGATATTCTTTAAAATGTTGGATAACAAGGATATTATCCCCTGTTGTACGGGCATGATCCAAAAGGAAGTAGCCGAACGTATTGCCGCCGGACCGGGCAGCAAAACTTACGGTATCCTCAGCGTATTGATACAGGCATGGTATAAGGTAGAATATCTGTTCACCGTCAGCGAACACGTATTCAACCCGCCGCCCAAAGTAAAAAGCGCCGTTATCCGCATGACACGCAATGATACGCAGGAGCTTGGCTGCGACGAAAAGTTGTTCAAGCAGGTTGTGAAAACGACTTTTAACCAACGGCGCAAAACGTTGCGCAACTCTATTAAGCCGATTCTGGGAAAAGAGTGTCCGCTCACAGAAGACACATTATTCAATAAACGCCCGGAACAGCTATCGGTAGAAGAATTTATCGATCTGACCAATAAAGTGGAAATAGCGCTGAAAGAGATGAACCTTCAGCCGTAAGTTGTAATTCGTAATTTGTAATTGACAAGCAGATGAACGAGGAATACATTGACAACGTTAAACACCTGATTGAGCAAAAAGACGCCGACCAGGTAAAAGAGCTTCTCGCCGACCTACACCCGGCCGACATCGCCGAATTGTGCAACGATCTGAACCCGGAAGAAGCCAAGTTCGTCTATCGACTACTCAATAACGAAACCGCTGCCGACGTACTCGTCGAAATGGATGAGGACGCCCGTAAGGAACTTCTCGATATGCTTCCTTCCGAAACAATCGCCAAGCGGTTTGTGGACTACATGGATACGGACGACGCCGTAGACCTGATGCGTGAACTGGACGAGGACAAACAGGAAGAGATTCTTTCGCACATCGAGGACATCGAACAAGCCGGAGACATCGTCGATTTGTTGAAATATGACGAAAATACGGCCGGTGGTTTAATGGGTACGGAAATGGTAACCGTCAACGAGAACTGGAGTATGCCTGAATGCCTGAAAGAGATGCGCCAACAGGCGGAAGAACTAGACGAGATTTATTATGTATATGTCATCGACGACGATGAACGCCTGCGAGGTATATTCCCGCTCAAAAAGATGATAACGTCTCCTTCCGTATCCAAGGTAAAACACGTGATGCAGAAAGACCCGATTTCAGTACACGTGGATACGCCGATAGACGAGGTGGTGCAAGCGATCGAGAAGTATGACTTGGTGGCTATCCCCGTGATCGACAGTATCGGCCGGCTTGTCGGACAGATTACCGTTGACGATGTCATGGACGAAGTCCGTGAACAATCGGAACGTGACTATCAGTTGGCTTCCGGTCTTTCGCAGGATGTAGAAACGGATGATAATGTTCTCCGCCAGACAACGGCACGCCTTCCGTGGCTACTGATCGGCATGATCGGCGGAATCGGCAACTCGATGATATTGGGAAATTTCGATTCGACCTTTGCCGCTCATCCTGAAATGGCTTTATACATCCCGTTGATCGGTGGTACGGGCGGAAATGTCGGAACGCAATCGTCAGCTATCGTCGTACAGGGCCTCGCCAACAGTTCGCTGGATGCCAAAAATACATTCAAACAAGTGACAAAAGAAGCGGTGGTGGCCCTAATCAATGCTACTATCATTTCCCTGCTGGTATATACATATAATTTCATACGGTTCGGTGCAACAGCAACAGTCACCTACTCCGTATCTATCAGTTTGTTTGCCGTAGTGATGTTTGCCTCTATTTTCGGTACACTGGTCCCCATGACTCTCGAAAAACTTAAAATAGACCCCGCCATTGCAACGGGACCATTTATAGCTATTACAAACGACATTATCGGCATGATGCTCTACATGGGAATCACCGTTTTATTATCATAAAATCAGAATAAACGAAAAAAAATAAGCAAAATAGTATGAAGTAATCGTTTTATTTCATTAATTTGTGACCCAAAACTAATATACAATGATGGACGCTCATGACACTAATCAGCCCTTGAACCAAGGGGAATTAGAAGAAGAAAAGAAAACAGTCGAGGTTTCTGAAGCCATTACAGAAACCCCGTCTGAAGAAACGACTGCCGAAGTTCAACCTGAAGCAGCTCCTAAACCTGCCACAAAGGAAGACGTACTAAACCGATTGAAAGAGCTTGCACAAGACGCAGAGAATGCGAACAAGCAGGAAATAGACAATCTGAAACAATCATTCTACAAGCTACATAATGCCGAACTGGAAGCTGCTAAAAAACAGTTTACCGACAACGGCGGCGCCGAAGAAGATTTCGTTCCCGAAGAAGACCCGGTGGAAGTGGAATTTAAACGCCTAATGGGGGTAATCAAAGAAAAACGAAGCAAACTTGTAGCCGAGCAGGAACGTCAGAAAGAAGAAAACCTTCAAGTCAAACTTTCCATTATCGAAGAACTGAAAGAATTGGTAGAATCGGGTGACGATGCCAACAAGTCTTACACGGAATTCAAAAAGCTCCAACAGCAATGGAATGAGACGAAGTTGGTTCCGCAAGGCAAAGTAAACGAACTTTGGAAGAATTATCAATTATACGTAGAGAAATTCTACGATCTATTAAAGTTAAACAACGAATTCCGCGAATATGATTTCAAGAAGAATCTGGAAATAAAGACGCATCTTTGCGAGGCTGCCGAAAAGCTGGCTGATGAAGAGGATGTGGTTTCTGCTTTCCACCAACTCCAGAAGTTGCATCAGGAATTCCGTGATACGGGTCCGGTAGCGAAAGAGTTGCGCGACGAGATTTGGAATCGCTTCAAAGCAGCTTCTACGGCTGTAAATCGTCGTCACCAGCTACATTTTGAAACGCTGAAAGAAGCGGAACAACATAATCTGGACCAAAAGACCGTTATCTGCGAAATCGTAGAAGCGATAGAGTTCGATGAACTGAAAACATTCTCAGCTTGGGAAAACAAGACACAAGAAGTCATTGCCCTGCAAAACAAATGGAAAACTATCGGTTTTGCTCCCCAAAAGATGAACGTGAAGATATTCGAACGTTTCCGCCGTGCCTGCGACGACTTCTTCAAGAAAAAAGGAGAATTCTTCAAGAGCTTAAAAGAAGGCATGAACGAGAATTTGGAAAAGAAAAAAGCGCTTTGCGAAAAAGCGGAAGCCTTAAAAGACAGTACAGACTGGAAAGCAACTGCCGATACCCTGACGAAACTCCAAAAAGAGTGGAAGACAATCGGACCGGTAGCCAAGAAACATTCGGACGCTGTTTGGAAACGTTTTATCACGGCTTGTGACTATTTCTTTGAACAGAAAAACAAGGCTACTTCTTCACAACGCTCTATCGAAGTAGAAAACATGGAGAAGAAAAAGGCATTGATCGAAAAGTTGTCGTCCATAGACGAAAACATGGATATCGAGGAAGCCAGCACACTGGTACGGGATCTGATGAAAGAATGGAATTCTATCGGTCATGTACCATTCAAAGAAAAAGATAAGTTGTACAAGCAATATCATGGATTGATCGACCAGTTGTTCGACCGTTTCAACATTAGCGCTTCGAACAAGAAGTTAAGTAACTTCCGGTCAAACATCAGCAATATACAAGGTGGCGGACCACAATCTCTATACAGAGAACGCGAAAAGCTGGTACGTACTTACGAGAGTATGAAGAATGAACTCCAGACTTACGAAAATAACCTGGGTTTCCTGACTTCCACCTCAAAGAAAGGCAGCAGCCTGTTAACCGAGTTGAACCGTAAGGTAGAAAAGCTGAAAGCAGATTTGGAACTTGTATCACAGAAGATTAAAGTAATAGACGAATCTATAAAAGCAGAAGAATAATCTTTTTGTAAAGAAAGTTGCTACTGAAAATATAAAACAGGCTTTATGTTCGTTGAACAATAAAGCCTGTTCTTCTTTATTATTAAATGATAGCATTTGACGCCTTCAAAAACTGTCACCGAATTAGTCTACATTATCTTTAAATTTCAAGCGGGCAAAAAATGATAAAACCCCGCAAGAACTAATTCTTAGCAGGGTTTATTCTAATTAACCATTGTTTTTTGTTGGGCTACCTGGATTCGAACCAGGAATGACAGGACCAGAATCTGTAGTGTTACCATTACACCATAGCCCAATTATTTTCGTTTGCGGGTGCAAAGATACAAATATTTTGGGAATTCAAAACATTTCCACTATTTTTTTTGCAAAAATCCCCAAATTAACTTTTCAAATAAAAGCATCTCCACTAAAAAACACAAAAATTAAGTGATAACTTTCTTGTATCCAATAAATCAGCGTATATTTGTCAAAAATATCACGTTTATAATCAGAAACAAAGGGGAAGCCTTTTTTGTTATAAACCAAAAGAGAACATGAATTATTAATCTCAATTAAAAGAATGAACGATACTAAAGTATTAATTGAAAAAATAAAAGAGGGAATTCAAGAGAAAAAAGGTAAAAACATCATTATTGCCGATTTAACCAATATAGAAGATACTATCTGTAAATACTTCGTTATTTGTCAGGGAAATTCTCCCAGTCAGGTTGGTGCTATCGTAGATTCTATCAAAGAATTTACCCGTAAAGGTGCGGACAGCAAACCTTTTGCCGTTGACGGACTTCGAAATGCAGAATGGGTAGCTATGGACTATGCGGACGTACTGGTACATGTTTTTCTACCGGAAACAAGAGCCTTTTATAATCTGGAACACCTTTGGGCAGATGCCAAACTTATTCAAATCCCCGATTTAGACTAATCAACGATTATGGACAATAATAGTAGCAACAAAAACAATAGCAATAAACCTAACAACAAGGTTAATATGCCCAAGTTCAACTTGAACTGGATGTATATGATTATTGCCCTTATGCTTCTCGGCCTCTGGTGGGGCAGTGATTCAAGGGGAGCCGGAAACAAAGCTGTCACATACAGCGAATTTCAGGATTACGTTAAAAACGGTTATGTCAGCAAAGTGCTGGGGTATGAGGACAAGTCGATTGAGGCTTATCTCAAACCTAATTCCGTAGGTGCCGTATTCGGAGCGGACTCTACCAAAGTAGGGCGCAACCCGATCATCACAAGTAGGGCGCCGTCTACTGACAAACTGGAAGAATTTTTGCAGGCAGAAAAAGAAGCCGGTCATTTTGACGGGACCTCGGATTATCCGCCTAAATCAGATATATTCCCTGCTATCCTGATTCAGGTCCTGCCGCTTGTGCTGCTGATTGCTTTATGGATATTCTTCATGCGCCGTATGAGTGGCGGTGGTAGTGGAGGTCCTGGCGGTGTGTTTAATGTAGGTAAATCAAAAGCCCAGCTTTTCGAAAAAGGAGGGGCGATCAAGATTACATTCAAAGATGTAGCCGGCTTGGCGGAAGCCAAACAGGAAGTAGAAGAAATTGTGGAGTTCTTGAAAGAACCTCAAAAATATACAGACTTGGGAGGTAAAATTCCTAAGGGAGCATTACTGGTAGGCCCTCCGGGGACCGGTAAAACATTACTCGCCAAAGCTGTGGCCGGTGAAGCTAATGTACCTTTCTTCTCGCTGGCAGGTTCTGACTTTGTGGAAATGTTTGTCGGCGTAGGTGCTTCCCGTGTCCGCGACTTGTTTAAGCAAGCCAAAGAGAAAGCTCCTTGTATCGTATTTATTGACGAGATTGACGCCGTTGGACGTGCCCGTGGCAAGAATCCTGCAATGGGAGGAAATGACGAACGCGAGAATACATTGAACCAGTTATTGACTGAAATGGACGGTTTCGGTTCCAATAGTGGTGTAATCATCCTGGCCGCGACCAACCGTGTAGATGTACTCGACAAGGCTTTACTCCGTGCCGGACGTTTTGACCGTCAGATACATGTAGACTTGCCCGACCTGAATGAACGTAAAGAAGTATTCGGTGTGCATTTGCGCCCAATCAAGATAGATGATACTGTAGATGTGGACCTTCTTGCCCGCCAAACTCCGGGGTTCTCCGGTGCGGACATTGCCAATGTTTGTAATGAAGCGGCCCTGATTGCAGCCCGTCACGGCAAGAAGTTCGTTGGAAAACAAGACTTCCTCGACGCCGTAGACCGCATCATCGGCGGTTTGGAAAAGAAGACAAAGATTACAACAGAAGCAGAAAGACGTTCTATCGCTCTGCATGAAGCGGGACACGCTTCGATCTCCTGGCTGCTGGAATATGCAAACCCGTTGATTAAAGTGACAATTGTTCCTCGCGGACGTGCATTGGGTGCTGCCTGGTATTTGCCGGAGGAACGCCAGATCACAACTAAAGAGCAAATGCTCGATGAAATGTGTGCCACTCTAGGAGGACGCGCTGCCGAAGATTTATTTCTCAATCGTATCTCCACAGGTGCTATGAACGACTTGGAAAGAGTCACCAAACAAGCATACGGAATGATAGCTTATTTAGGTATGAGCGACAAGCTGCCGAATTTATGTTATTACAACAACGATGAATATTCTTTCAACCGTCCATATAGTGAAAAGACAGCCGAACTGATTGATACGGAAGTCAAGAATATGGTGAATGAGCAATATGAACGTGCAAAAAAAATTCTGTCCGAACATCGGGAAGGACACAACCAGCTCGCTCAATTACTAATTGATAAGGAAGTAATCTTTGCCGAAGATGTTGAACGTATCTTTGGAAAACGCCCTTGGGCTTCCCGCTCAGAAGAAATCATGGCTGCCAAAGAAAGTCAGGAAGCTGCCGAAGCGGAAAAGAGACTGGCCGAAGAGGTGAAAGAGAAGGAGAAAGAAATCAAGGAAGAAGAAGCTGAAAACTCTACAGAGGAGAAAGAGGCAACCGAAGCTAAGATTACCGTGGAAGGTAAAGTTTCCATAGAAAAAAAGGTGATCTCGGCGGAAGGTGGAAAGAAAACAACTTAAAACGCAAATATTTTGGCTAGCAATTTTATCAAACGGGCTATTACAGGTGTGCTTTTCGTCGCCATTCTGGTGGGATGCATCCTTTACACATCATTCAGTTTCGGTATACTGTTCATAATCATTAGCGCCTTGACTATTTATGAGTTTGGACAACTAGTAAATATGCGTGCTGACGGAGTAAACGTAAATAAAACGATTATCATGCTGGGAGGAGCTTATCTCTTCCTTGCAGTAATGGGCTTCTGTATTGATGCAGCTGATTCCAAGATCTTTATTCCTTACGTACTGCTACTGCTCTACTTAATGATTAGCGAGTTATACCTGAAAAAGGAAAATCCGGTGCTGAACTGGGCATATTCTATGCTTAGCCAGCTATATATCGGTCTGCCATTCGCACTACTGAACGTACTTGCTTTCCACAATGATCCCAGTTCGGAATACAGCAGTGTTAGCTACAACCCGATTTTGCCGTTATCTATCTTCATCTTCCTTTGGTTGAGTGACACAGGTGCATATTGCATCGGTTCGCTGATCGGAAAGCATCGTTTGTTCGAGCGTATTTCTCCTAAGAAATCGTGGGAAGGCTCTATCGGCGGAGGTATCGTTGCTATTGGTTCTTCCTTTATACTGGCACATTATTTTCCGTTCATGTCGATGTGGCAATGGGCAGGATTGGCGCTGGTAGTTGTAGTGTTCGGAACTTGGGGTGACTTGACAGAATCATTGCTAAAACGCCAACTTCACGTAAAAGATTCCGGTACAATTCTTCCGGGACACGG
>OHDW01000371.1_pt1 | contig 11382 bp, 8 predicted proteins | sample 1567131 | NCBI WGS metagenome assembly OHDW01 (sample SAMEA3879508, study PRJEB24766) | human gut metagenome | biome: human-associated habitat; feature: feces | place: USA | collected 1985/1987
CAATCTGTCCCTTAATCGGGCGGATTTCAATCTGCGGGTCCAACAGGCCTGTCGGACGAATAATCTGCTCGACAACATTGTCTGCCTGCTCCAGCTCATACTTCGCCGGCGTAGCAGAAACATAAATCGCCTGCTTAATCTGCGCCTGAAACTCATCAAAGGTCAGCGGTCTGTTATCATAGGCCGACGGCAGACGGAAGCCTTGTTCCACCAGCATCTCCTTACGCGAGCGGTCACCGGCATACATAGCGCGAATCTGCGGCAGCGCTACATGCGGCTCATCCACCACCAGTAAAAAATCCTTGGGGAAATAATTTACCAGCGTAAACGGCGGCTCTCCGGCCTTGCGTCCTGCCAGATGCCTGGAATAGTTTTCGATGCCGGAGCAATAGCCCATCTCCTGCATCATCTCTAAATCATAATTAGTGCGCTGCTCCAGACGCTGGGCCTCCAACAGCCTGCCATGCTTATTCAGCTCATCAAGACGCTCGTCCAGCTCCTCGCGAATATCCGTCATGGCACGTTCAAGGTTTTCGCGGCTCGTTACATAGTGGCTCGCCGGGAAAATCGCCACATGGTTGCGCTGCGCCAGAATCTCGCCCGTCAGCACATCGAACTCCACAATGCGGTCAACCTCATCATCGAACATTTCAATGCGCACAGCCTTTTCACCGTAGGCTGCTGGAATAACCTCAATCACATCACCGCGCACACGGAAGGTGCCACGCTTGAAATCAATATCATTACGATTGTATTGAATCTCCACCAGCTTATGCAAAATCTTCTGGCGGTCGATAATCTGTCCCAGGCGCAGCGACAGCACCATATCATAATACTCCTGCGGCGCACCTAAGCCGTAAATGCAGGAAACACTGGCTACGATAATGACATCCTTGCGCTCAAATAAAGCGCTGGTCGCACTGTGGCGCAGCTTATCAATCTCGTCGTTAATCGAAGCATCCTTCTCAATATACGTATCCGACTGGGGAATATAGGCCTCCGGCTGATAGTAATCGTAATACGAAACAAAATATTCCACCGCATTCTCCGGGAAGAACGCCTTCAGCTCACTCGCCAGCTGTGCCGCCAATGTCTTATTATGCGCAATCACCAACGTCGGCTTGCGCACTTTGTTAATAACCTGCGCAATAGTATACGTCTTGCCCGTGCCTGTTGCGCCCAGCAGCACCTGCGTGCGCAGGCCCTGCTCTACGCCCTCCGCCAGCTTGGCAATCGCCTGCGGCTGGTCGCCTGCTGGCTCAAACGGAGCCTGAATTTTAAAATCCATGTTCATCACCAACTGTAAAACACTAAATGCGCGATTATTATATCGTTCCAATCAGAGCAATTTCTTAACGTAAATTTCGTGTGGAACCAAGACGAAGTGCCGCAAAACTCGCGCGAAGCCAACAGATACTTCAATACAAGTTAAGAATAGCGCTCAAACAGTTGCGACACTTCTGTGGTTCCGGACACTCATTCACTAAAATTGCTATTCATTACACGATATAACAATCGTGCTGCTAACTAACCCTTACACATCCAGCTCAACACTTACCGGACAATGATCGCTGCCGAAAACCTCATTGTGAATCTCTGCACTCTGCAGCTTATCCGCAATTCTGTCCGACACCACAAAATAATCAATACGCCAGCCCGCATTCTTTTCACGCGCCTTAAAGCGGTAGCTCCACCAGCTGTACTTAACCTCCTCCGGATGCAGATAACGGAAGCTGTCCGTAAAGCCCGCAGCCTTCAGCTCACGGAACTTAGCGCGCTCCTCATCCGTAAAGCCTGCATTCCTGCGGTTAGTCTTAGGATTCTTCAAATCAATCTCCTCAGCCGCCACATTCAAATCACCGCAGACAACAACAGGCTTCTTAGCATCCAGCTCCTGCAGATAAGCACGGAACACATCCTCCCACACCATGCGGTAATCAAGACGCGCCAGGCCATCCTTGGAATTAGGCGTATACACCGTCACCAGATAAAAGCTCTCAAACTCCAGCGTAATCACACGCCCTTCCTTATCGTGCTCCTCCTGGCCCAGGCCATAGGTAACAGCCAAAGGCTTAACCTTCGTAAAAACAGCTGTACCGCTGTAGCCCTTGCGCTCCGCACTGTTCCAATACTCCTCATAGCCGGGGAACACAAAATCAGCCTGCTCGCGCTGCATCTTCGTTTCCTGCAGACAAATAATATCCGGTGCTGCCTCCTGCAAAAATTCGGCAAAGCCCTTCGTCATGCAGGCACGCAAACCGTTAACATTCCAGGAATATAATTTCATAAGTTCAACCTCTTTTCCGTAAATTTATCTGCCACCACAACGGCAAAATCACCGTGCGGTTTTTATACTCTATTTGATTATTGTAACATTCCACGACCAAAAATAAAAGAGCTGCCCTCAGCACAGCCTCGTCATCACCGATGACAAAATGCGCACGGCAGCCCTTAAATTTTAGAATTTGATTTGCGACGGCTCATAATCAACCGTTGTCTTGATGAAAGCAATCTCATTGCAGTACGGATACTGCGGACAATACACGCATTCCTTCCATACCTTCTGCGGCAGCTTATCCTTCGCAGTTTCAATATAATCGCACTTGGCAAAAAATCCCGGCTGATAGGTCAGAGTGAAAAACATCGTTACTCCGCGCTCAATGCCCTCCTTTTCCAAATGCTCCACCAGTTGACGGCCTATACCTGTTTTCTGCAGGCTCGGTTCCACCGCCAGCGAGCGGATTTCCGCAAAGCGGTCCCAGACAAAATGCAGCGCACCGCAGCCCAACAGACGGTTATTTTCCACCGCTAAAATATAATCGCGCAGATTCTCGTAAATCGCATTGCGAGCACGCGGCAGCATCAAGCCTTCCTTTGCATAATAATTCAGCAATTTGTGTATATGTTCTACATCGCTGAAAGTTGCCGGTCTAAAAACAATCATTTTTCAAACCCCCTCATTTTGTTTCCCCATATCAGTTTATCGAACGTAACTGATTTTCTATATATTATCACGGATTACAGCTGAGTACAAGAATAAAAATACAAAAAAAGGAATTAATCAGTGTAATTAAATACTGATTAATTCCTTTATAAAACACAATTACATTCTTTCCTTCAGCATGTCTGCCGCAGCACACAAAGCCACAATAATCGCAGCCGGTCTCGGCGGGCATCCGGGCACAGCAATATCAACCGGCACCACGTCAGCTGCACGTCCCACAACAGCATAAGTGCTGCCATAGGTTTCGCCGCCGCAGGCACATGCACCGCAGGCCATAACCATTTTCGGTTCAGGCATTGCAGCATAGGTCATACGCAGCGCCTGCTCCAGATTGCGCGTAACAACGCCGGTCACCATCAGCATATCCGCATGACGCGGAGAAGCAACGAAAGCGATACCGTAACGGTGCAAGTCATAAACAGGGTTACTCATCGCACCCAGCTCAAAATCGCAGGCATTGCAGCTGCCAGCGTCAAGATGACGTACATGCAGAGAGCGTCCCAGCTTTGCTGTGACTGCCTCGCTGACCTCCACGGCACTGTCAGCCAGAATCTGCGCCAAAGCATCATGGTTCGTGTGCACCAGCGCCTTACGCGCGCAGGCCTCTACACAGCGACCGCAGAAAACGCACTTACTGTAATCTATTTTTGCTTTACCGTCAGCCACGCTCACAGCTCCTACCGGGCAGGCAGCGGCACAGGCACCGCAGCCGTCGCAGCTGCCATCGCACTGCAGCTGACCGCGCAGACGCTTGTGGCCCGTAGTATCAATATTTTCGGTAGCAATCTTTCCGTGAAGAATTGCCTCCAGCATTTTTAACATCTTGCCACCTCCTTAGCGGTCTATGCAGGCATAGCATAACTCAAAGCTCTTATTTATTAACGGGAAGTCCGGAATGATATCGCCCTGTACTGCCACAGTCAGCGCCGGCCAGTTAGGATAGGAGGCACTGCGCACAAACAGGCGGTCTATGCGGCCTTCCTTATCCAGCAACAAACAGTGCAGATTGTCACCGCGGGCAGATTCGCTGATGCCCCAGGTAAAATGTCCTTCCTCCTGCTGCAGCTCGCCCAGCTCAACCGCCAGCTGCGTTTCCGCGTTGCGGCGCAGCTTGCCGATAAGCTGACGCACCAGCTTCAGGCTCTGGGCAACCTCACCGATACGCACCTTAATACGTGCTTCGACATCACCCGCTGTTTCCGTAATAACCTCAAAATCAAGCTCATCATAAATACCGTAGCCGATATCCTTACGGCTGTCACGGGTACTGCCGCTGGCACGCGCACCCACGCCTACCATTGCCAGATCAAAGGCAGTTTCCTGACGTACTCTGCCGGTGGTACGGATACGGTTGACGAAGTTCGCCTGCTCCCACATGATATGTACCATATCGGCATAAACAGCTTCTACCTCACGCAGAACCTCTTCGATTTCCTCCAGCATAGCGTCGGTAACATCGTACTGCACACCGCCGGGGATAATCAGACCGCGCAGGAAGCGGTTGCCTGCCAGCATTTCGTTAAGCTGCATCAGATACTCCTTCAGACGCGTGCCCATGCTGATTACAGGCGAGAAGCCGACACCGGCGCAAATATTGCCAGTATCGCCCACATGGTTATACAAGCGCTCCATCTCCGCAGCCAAGGTACGGATTAACCACGCACGATAAGGCACCTCTGCCTCCGAGCATTTTTCTACCGCCTGACAGAAGCTCAGCGTATTGGCCACACTGCAGGCACCGCAGATACGTTCTACAATCGGCAGTGCTTCCATCGGTGTAAGGCCTTCGACAGCCTTTTCAATACCACGGTGGGTAAAAAACAGCTTGGCATCCAACTGCAGCATAGCCTCGCCGGCCTGACTGAAGCGGAAATGACCGGGCTCGATGATGCCTGCGTGAATAGGGCCTACAGGAACCTCAAAGAGGCCTTCGCCCTGCGAGGTAAGCATTTCGTATTCACGATGTCCTCGTGCATCATAATCCTTGGGATATTTTTTCAGCAGCGGATGGAAGCCTTCGGGAAAGCTCTCATGCAGCACCAGCGGACGCATATCGGGATGTCCCTGCGGCTCGAAGCCGAACATATCATGCAGCTCGCGCTCATACCAGGCAGCAGCCGGCAGCAGCGTAGTCAGTGACTGATATTCCAGCGGACCATCCGCGGGGAACGGAGCCTTCAAAACATCGATATCACGTTTTTCAGCATTATAAAACAGGCAGTAGATGGCCAGACCGCCGCCCTGCAGCGTTTCGTCTGCACCGAACATAGCAGCCAGCGGACGCTTGCCGCTGTCGCTGCAGATATTGGCAGCACCACGCAAATTTTCCGGTTTAACTAGCATTATCTCAGCCTCCTATAATCCGCACAGCCTGGTTCAGCAGATTGTTGAGCCAGGGAATATTTTCAAAGCCTGCTCCCACTACGCAGGTCAAAAGCAGCAGCGCTGCCAGCACAGGCACGTCGGTTGCTCCCAGCAAATCGCCCAAGGGCTGACGCTTTGATTTATCGCACAGCATGCGCATGCCGTGGTACAAAATGCCGATTAAAACACCGGCCAGCAGGATAATCAGCAGACTGCCTGCTACCCAATGTCCCTCACGGAACATAGACGCCATAATGTAAAACTTACTGAAGAAAAGGCCCATCGGCGGCAGGCCCAAAATACCCAGCATACCGGTAAGCCAGAAGGTTGCGGTATGCGGTACATCCTTAATCATACCGTGAATACGCATCATATTGCGTGTCTGATATTCCTGAATAATCGTACCGGCAATATAGAACAGCACGAACTTAATCATCGCATGACTGTACATATGCAGCATAACTGCCTTCAGGGAAAAGGCGGAAAATACGCCGATACCGGCAACCATAATGCCGATGTTTTCCATGGAGGAATAAGCCAGAATACGCTTAACGTCGCGCTGTACAACAACGAACGGCACGGCAATCGCCACAGTCAGCACGGCAAAGAACAGCAGCATGCTGCTCATCATCGCAGCGCCTGCTGTCGGCAGCAGGATAACCAGATTACGCAGCAATACATAAATAGCACAGCTGCAGAGCGCACCGCTCAGCATACCGCTGGTCAGTGACGGAGCCTCGGCATAGGCATCAGGCAGCCAGGTATGCATCGGCGCCATGCCTGCCTTGGTACCGTAGCCAATAACGATAAACAGCAGTGCCAGCTTAGTCATAGCCGGGTTCAGGCTGTTGGCATGCTCATGCAGATACAGCCAGCTGAGCGCCTTTTCGCCGCCCAAAGCATCAAGCTGTGCATAATACAGCACCAGTGTACCCAAAAGCGCCAAGCAGATGCCGACGGTACAAACCATGATATATTTCCACGTTGCTTCCAAAGCAGCGCGGGTAAATTTAAAGGAAATAAGCAGCGCACTGATTAAGGTAGTCGCTTCGATAGCTACCCACATCAGGCCCAGGTTTTTTACCAGCAGTACGATGAACATCGTCCAGCAGAAAAGCTGCATCAGCGCAAAGTAACGGCCAGTCTGCAGTTGCTCGCCCTTGAGCACGCCGCAGCGCTCCTCACGCGTAAGATAATTACGCGCAGTCCAGGTTGCTGCCAGATAAAGTGTGGTAATAATAATTATTACCCACATATTCAGCGCATCAATGTAAAAATAATCATCAACATAGGGCACAGCAGGATTAAAGGACTTTGCCATCAGCGCCACGCACACGCCTACCGCAGTTGCCGTCAGGCGGTGCAGCCAATGCAGGATATTATTGCCGAAGCCCGCAGCCAGTGCCAGCACCGCGCACAAGGGTGGCAGGCATAACAGTATCAAAATATATGTTAACATTACATCCCCTACCCTTTCAGCTTGTCCAGCACATTTGTATCCGTCGTTTTAAACGACAGACGCAGACGCGAGGTTAAAATAACAAGAATAACAACAGCAATAAGCACATCAAGGAAAATACCCAGCTCGATAATCAGCGGCAAGCCTTCGGTCATAATCAGACCAAGCAGATAAATGCCGTTTTCCAAGGTAATCAGACCGATCATCTGCATAATGGCACGGCTACGCATAACAATCAGCGCGAGTCCTGTCATAATCATAAACATAGAGGTCGCCAGAATATCGCGGCCCTCTGCCTGCGGCAGCAGACCATCAATTACCATATAGCCGAGTGCCAGACTGCAGGCTGCAAAGGCAGTAGAATAATTTACATTGATATCGCTGACAATTTCACGCTCATCGCGCAGCTGATTTACCACGCGTAAAATAGCGTAAGGAATAAAGAGCACCTTAACGGCAATCGTCAGCACACCGGGCAGCCAGGCATGCAAACCGCTGCCATGGCTCATACCTACGACGAGGCAGGCTGCAGCAATCAAGGCAGACTGCAGCGCCAGACACAGAGTTGCACGGCGCAGCTCCACAAAGCGCGTCTGCAGGAAAACGATAAACATTAAACTTACAACCAAATATTCCATCGTTACCTCCTTACTGTGCCACTACTGCCAACAGCAGCATCAGTCCTGCTGCGGCCAGATATACACGCACCTTGAAAAGGCGCATTTTATTGTTCAAGGTTTCAACCACGCCTACAGCTACCGCACCGACAAGCACCTTCAGCACTACCGGCAAATCCAGCGGCAGATACAGCATAGCGAAAAGCACTAAGAATACCAGCAGCTTGAGCTGGCTTGCCCAATGGATAAGCGCCAGCAGACGGCCGGAATATTCCAGTGTCATGCATTCATGGATCATCGTCAGCTCCAGATGCGTATCAGGGTTATCAACGGGGATACGGCTGTTTTCTGCAAGCAATACAAGGAAGAAGGCAATGCAGGTCAGCACGCCTGCTACCGTCAGGTTGACCTCATCCGTACGCAGGCTCATGCCTGCCAGCGAGGTGCTGTTGGTGTGCAGCACGTTGGAAAGCACGGCCAGCATCACAACAGGCTCAACAAAGGCAGCCACATACACCTCACGGCTGCCGCCCATACCGCCAAAGGCGGTGGCTGCATCCATAGAGGAAACTGCCATAAAGAAGCGTCCCAAGGCCAGCAGATAAACAAATACAAAAACGTCGCCGAAGCCGGCCTGACCGCCTAAGAAGCCCGGCAGCATGCAGGCTGCCGCAAAGGTCGTCAGAAAATATACGCAGGGTGCCAGACGGAAGGTGATGCTGGTATAAGGAGTAAGCATCCAGGCCTTTACCTTTTTAACAATGCCGGTTACCAGCGGAGCGCACAAAAGCAGCAATACTGCCTGCGCCATACCGAGGGCCAGCTGTAATAATTCATTCTCTAAAATCATTTATAAAGCGCCCCCCATACCAGTACCAACATCATTGCCACCATAACATAAGCAACATATAAACGCACACTGCCCTGCTGCAGACGGCGCAGGAAGTTGGAAATACTTACAAAATGCTTCTGCAGCGGCTGATAAAGCTTTTCCGTAATCATATCGGGAATTTCCAGCTTATAGGAAAGCTGACGTCCGAAGTAAGCATGCTCCTTGCGCATGTAGGTTACCTGACGTTTTGGCTTCAGCAGATAATCAAACGCACGGCGTACAGGCTTACTGAAGCCGGTAGCGGAATACTGCTGACGCTGCGTCGGATAGGTGCCGCAGTTCCAGGTAACATCCTCCACAACAAAGCAGTCCTTAACAGCCAGCCACAGCAATGCGCCCAGCACCAGCAGCAAAGCCAAGAGCAGCAGCGGCTTGTAGCAGATAGCAGTACCAACGCCGGCCCACGCCAGATTCATACCGAAGGCATCAAGTGCGACAGGCATGCCCAACGCCAACAGAGCGGCGCGTACTACCGGCAGCGGATAAAGACCGCAAGCAACAACTAAAACAGATGCAATGCCCATAGCAGTGAGCATAAATTTATCGGATTCGTGCGCATGCTCCACGATTTCACTGCGAGCACGGCCCAGGAAGGTGATGCCGAAGAAGCGTACAAAGCAGCCGAGAGCCAGTGCTCCGGTAAAGCCCAGCAGAATAAAGGATACCGCAGTCCACAGGCGGATATCCTGACCGGCGCAGCTTGTACCCAGACTGATAAAGCTTTGCAGCACCAGCCATTCACCGGTAAAGCCGTTCGTCAGCGGAATAGCGGCAAGCGCCAGCGAGCCGACGAAAGCAAACACAGCGGTATACGGCATTTTGCGTGCGAGGCCGCCGAACAGCTCCAGGTTTTTGCTGCCGGTGCCGTGCATAATGCTGCCGGCACACATAAACATCAGCACCTTCATAATGCTGTGGTTAAAGGCATGTACCAACGCTGCCACAAAGCCAAGCATATAAAAGCTGCTGCCAGAAGCCTTCATCAGCATACCACAGCCGAAGGCAGCAAAAATTACGCCCATATTTTCCACTGAAGAGTAAGCAAGCACGCGCTTAATATCCGTTTCCATCTGCGCATAGAGTACGCCCAAAAATGCGGATACTACGCCTGCCAGCAGTACAGCAACGCACCACCAGTAATTCCAGACAGACAAAAAGCTGAACATAAAACGGCCAAAGCCATAAAGCGCAATCTTCAGCATAACACCGCTCATCAGTGCGGAAACGTGGCTTGGAGCCGCAGGATGCGCCTTAGGCAGCCACACATGCAGCGGCACCAGACCGGCCTTCAAAGCAAAACCGGCAAAGGCACAGACAAAAACAAGATGCTGCCAGCTGCCATCCAGCGTATTCTTGGCCATAGCAGCAAAGCTGAAGCCCTCGCTGGCAGAGCCTGTCAGCAAAAAGGCAATCATAATCGCCGCCGTACCGACGCTGGTCATAACCAGATACTGATAGGCAGCATTCCAGGTAGCGCGCTTTTCGGATTCATGGTTAACCAGCATAAAGGAGGCTACGGCCATAATCTCCCAGAAAAGCAGGAAGCTTAAGGCATCGCCGGCCAGCAGCACCAGTACCATAGACATGATGAACAGGCACCACATGCCGCCCAAAAGACGCAGACGGCTGCCCTCATAGCTACGCGCATAACCGAGCGCGTACAGGCTGGTAACAACACCGGCGATACCGGTCAAAAGCAGAAAGACTGCGCTCCAGCCATCGCAGCCTAAAGAATACGAGCCCCAGGTCAGGGGTGCAGGGCTCATGCCACCAAAGAGCTGCAGGCCTGCCGCATAAGCGCAGACAGCGCTGCCAAAAAGGGCAGCGCTGTTAGCAAGCCAGTGTGCAGCACGCTGCATGCCGTGGGGAAGCAGCATGGTTAATACGCCGATGCCATAGAAGCCCACAGCCACCAAAAACATTTCCATTTCATCACCTACACATAAAAATTTCAACTTCTTCACAAAAATGACATGTATCGTTAATTATAACACATTTGCTGATTGCGTAAAAGCAAATTACTGTTAAGCAGGCAAAAAAAATTACACCGAACCTGCAGAAATTCCACAGATTCGGTGGTTTATAATAAGGCTTCGGCATCAAAGCGGTATATTATCAAAATAAAATTCTATAGTTGGCTGTTGGCGCAGTCATGTATAATAGCGTGTTCATGATTAGCTTGGTAAACGTGTGCCGTGTGACGGCCGAAACCGAAGTAAGCAGGTACGATTTTTAGCCTGCCGCCGTCTTAATAGCGTTTACCTTCAGGACAGCTTTAAAACTGTCAACTCTGCCTAAGCATTTCTTATAGTTAGAAAATCTATTTATCCAATATATCTGCCAAGAGCTTCTGCCATATTATCTTTTGTAATTATTTACTTTGCAGCTCCTCAAAGTGCTCATAAATATAATCCAGTTTAGCCGTAATCGGAAAAGCAGGCTCCGCAGCAGGATTCAGTCTGCTCATCAGGGCCGCCGCCTCAATCATATCGCTCAAATCAGCGGTATAGGCACGTATTCTGTTATATTCGGTTTTTGCTGCCTCCACAACTCCAGGCAGGGGCTTGGTAACCGTAGTAACAGTATATTCCGCAGACAGCTTTTCGTTATTGCTGCTGAAAGTAATCTCATTTACGGAATTACGTTCCTCCTCCTTCAGGGAAACCAACACCTCATATATCGTCAAAGTGGCACGCAAATCGTTGGCATAAATCACAGCTGCATCATAGCTGAATTTTTCAGCACCGATTTGCATTTCGTTTTTGCAGTCGGCAATAGCCTGCGCCAGCTTTCTGCGGCAAACGGCCAAGTAGCTGTAAATCTTCAGCAGCTTCGGTAGCTCGTAGCCCTGAACATTCAGGCTCTTTTTAATTTTAACCTCGTCCTGATAATTACGTTCTTCAGTAGGAAACAAATAATTCAATTCCGAGCGCTTATGAATATCCTTAACCTCGCAAAACTTTGCGGGAAGCAAAGCGGCACTGCTGCCCAAATTACCGGAAACAAGCTCATCCATGATATTTTTGATTGCTTTTTGATATTGAAA
>OHDW01000382.1_pt1 | contig 11241 bp, 7 predicted proteins | sample 1567131 | NCBI WGS metagenome assembly OHDW01 (sample SAMEA3879508, study PRJEB24766) | human gut metagenome | biome: human-associated habitat; feature: feces | place: USA | collected 1985/1987
ATGGTAGCGGAATTCGCTGTCGGCCGCGCCAGCAGACGCAGTCCGGCCAAATCCTTCGACACATTGGAGCCGAAGGGAACTAAATGGCATCTGTTCAAATATGTAACTATTGCCGGCAACATCATCCTCATGATGTTCTACACCACCGTCAGCGGCTGGATGCTGTATTTCCTCTATAAAATGGCTGTCGGTGATCTTTCCGGTCTGGACGCACAGGGCATCAAAGGCGTTTTCGGTGCTCTGCTGCAGGACCCGGCAACTATGGCCGGCAATATGGCTATCATCATCATGCTCTGCTTCGGCGTCTGCTACATGGGCGTTCGCAACGGCGTTGAACGCATCACCAAGATTATGATGGCCTTCCTGATTGTGCTGATGGTTGTACTGGCCGCCAACTCCATGCTGCTTCCGGGCAGTGAAGCCGGCCTCAAGTATTACCTCTACCCGGACTTCAGCAAAATTGCCGAGCACGGTGTACGCGAGGTAATCTTCGCCGCTATGGGCCAGGCCTTCTTTACACTGAGCATCGGTATGGGCTCTCTGTCCATCTTCGGCAGCTACATCGGCAAGGAGCAGAAGCTCACCAACGAAGCACTGTGGATTATGTTTCTCGATACCTTTGTAGCAATCGTTGCCGGTCTGATTATCTTCCCGGCATGCTTCAGCTTCGGTATCCAGCCGGATGCAGGCCCGAACCTGCTCTTCATCACCCTGCCCAACGTATTCAACGCTATGAACGGCGGACGTATCTGGGGCACTCTCTTCTTCCTCTTCATGCTCTTTGCAGCAATGTCCACTGTTATTGCCGTATTCGAAATGATTATTTCCAGCATCTGCGAGCTGACTGGTGGTGACCGCCGTCGCCTCATCCCCTTTGCTGTTATCGGCATGATTCTGCTGTCCCTGCCCTGCGTTTTCGGCTTCAATATCTGGAGCGGCTTTGAGCCTCTGGGCAAAGGCACCTGCGTGCTGGATCTGGAAGACTTCCTCGTCAGCAACAATATCCTGCCTTTAGGCAGCCTTATCTTCCTGGCCTTCTGCACTAGCCGCTACGGCTGGGGCTGGAATAAATTCATTGAAGAGGTTGATACCGGTAAGGGCATAGGCTTCCCGAAATGGATGCGTTTCTATGCAACCTACATTCTGCCGCTGATTGTCCTGTATATCTTCTTCAACGGCTATTACGCTATGTTCTTCAAATAAGATAAATTGGGGTGTCCTGTAGCGTCAAACCCAATTTTACACATTTCTATACGCGAAACGAGCACTACCTGCATACCCTGCAAGTAGTGCTCGTTTGATTATGTCAATTATTAAATATCGCCAGTAGTGTTTTCTCCACCTAGTCCACGTCGATAAGCTTAGCAAAGCATCACTGCCTGCTTACCTGGCTGAGCAAAAACTTCTGTTAATTGCTGTAACTCTGCTTCTCTACCGACAAACATCCTGTAACCTACGTTTATACTGAATTCTGTTTCACTGAATTTAATTTCAGTATAATTTTATATTTCCTATCAGAATTTATCAATATTTTTTTGCTAACCCCTGCACTACAAGCAAAGAGGCTGCCACTTTCGTGACAGCCTCTATAATTTTGCTCTATTAAATTTTTACAGCTTGCTTTGCAGCTCCTCCAACTTAGCCTGCTGCACAGCCAGCACCTTGTCGCCGATAGCGAACTGCTTCTCGTTTTCGGAGAAAGCAGGGCCGCCGTAGGATTTACGTGCTTCTACGCAATGCTCGGGCTTCAGAGCTACCAGCAAATCGCTCTCGAAGAGGTCGGAGAACTGCTTGTATTCCTCCAGAGAAATCTCCGGCAGGAATTTGCCCTGATGAATAGCATAAGCAACGCATTTGCCGACAACCTCATGTGCCTGACGGAAGGGCAGTCCCTTGCGTACCAGATAGTCTGCCAGGTCGGTGGCATTGGAGAAATCCTTGCTCACAGCCTGCGCCATCTTGTCCACATTAACCGTCATCGTCAGAATCATATCACGATAAACAGCCAGCGTGAATTTAACGGTGTCGATAGCGTCGAAGAAGCCTTCCTTATCCTCCTGCAGGTCCTTGTTATAGGTCAGCGGCAGGCCTTTAGCCGTTGTCAGCATAGCCATCAGATGACCATACACACGGCCGGTTTTACCGCGTACCAGCTCGGAAATATCAGGGTTCTTCTTCTGCGGCATCATGGAAGAGCCGGTGGCAAAAGCATCGTCCAGCTCAACAAAGCCGAATTCGGTGCTGCTCCAGAGGCAGATTTCCTCGCTCAGACGGCTCATGTGCATCATGAGGGTGGAAGCAAAGGAAAGGAATTCAATAATATAGTCACGGTCGCTTACTGCGTCCATGCTGTTCGGATAAACTGTGCCGAAGTTCAGCTCCTCAGCAACCATAAAACGGTCGATGGGGAATGTAGTGCCTGCAATCGCACCGGCACCCAGCGGCATCATGTCCGCGCCTTCCCAAACGCCCAGCAGGCGGCGGAAGTCACGCTGCAGCATATTGAAATATGCCAGCATATGATGAGCAAAGGTAATCGGCTGCGCACGCTGCAGATGGGTATAACCCGGCATCAGAGTTTTTTCGTGCTTTTTGGCAACTGTTAAGAGAGCTTCCTCAAATTTGAGTAAAAGCTCGGCAATTTCGGCAACCTCACGCTTCATATACATATGCATATCAAGTGCAACCTGGTCGTTACGGCTGCGTGCGGTATGCAGACGGGCGCCGGCGCTGCCGATACGTTCGGTCAGACGCGCTTCCACATTCATGTGAATGTCCTCCAGCGCAACGTCAAAATGGAAGTTGCCTGCTTCAATATCAGCCAGGATGTCTTTCAGACCGGCAATGATCTTCTCCCCGTCCTCTGCCGGAATGATACCGCATTTAGCCAGCATACCGGCATGAGCAATGCTGCCGCGGATATCCTCGTGATATAAGCGTTTGTCAAAATCAATGGACGCATTAAATGCGTCCACCAATTCGTTCGTATTCTTACTGAAACGACCGCCCCAAAGCTTAGCCATTATTTCAGGTTTCCTTTCTTCATCAGCGCTCTTACTTTCAGCGGCAGGCCGAAGAGGTTGATGAAGCCGGTAGCATCTGCCTGGTTGTAAACTTCGTCTTCGCCGAAGGTTACATATTCCTGGCTGTACAGGGAGTACGGGGATTTAACGCCTGCACTGTAGATGTTGCCTTTATAAAGTTTCATGCGAACAGTACCGGTAACGGTTTTTTGAGTTTCGTTAACGAATGCATCCAGAGCCTCACGCAGCGGGCTGAACCACATGCCATCGTAAACCAGCTCGGAATAACGGATGGAAACCTGTTGCTTGAAGGATTGGGTTGCACGGTCCAGGCAAAGGTTTTCCAGATCGTTGTGGCCGTAGTAGATGATAGCGCCGGCAGGGTTTTCATAAACGCCACGTGATTTCATGCCAACCAGACGGTCTTCAACCATATCGGTGATACCAACAGCGTTGCGGATACCGATTTCGTTCAGTTTTTCAACGAGCTTAGCCGGGCTGAGTTTTTCGCCGTTAACGCTTACAGGCACGCCTTCAACGTATTCCAGCTCAACATATTCCGGTTTATCGGGAGCTTTTTCAGGAATGTTGGTAACGATGAACAGTTCATCTTTCGGTGCATTCCACGGATCTTCCAGATCGCTGCCTTCATGGGACAGATGCCACATGTTGCGGTCCATGGAATAGTCATGGTCATGAGATACAGGGATAGGAATGTTGTGTGCTGCAGCATAGTCGATTTCCTGGTCACGGCTACGCAGTTCCCACTCACGCCACGGAGCGATGATTGCCAGCTGCGGAGCCAGAGCCTTTACGGACAGTTCGAAACGAACCTGGTCGTTGCCTTTGCCGGTAGCACCGTGAGCAATAGCGTCAGCCCCTTCTTTTTCAGCGATTTCAACTAATTTTTTAGCAATCAGCGGACGAGCGAAGGAAGTACCCAGCAGGTATTTCTTTTCGTATACAGCGCCGGCCTTAACGGTAGGCCATACATAGTCGCTGATGAATTCTTCTTTCAGGTCCATGATGTAGCATTTGCTTGCACCGGTTTTCAGTGCTTTGTCATGAACGGGTTCCAGTTCGTCGCCTTGGCCAAGGTCAGCGCATGCAGCGATAACTTCGCAGTTGTTGTAATGCTCTTTCAGCCAGGGGATGATTACGGATGTATCAAGGCCACCGGAGTAAGCCAGAACTACTTTCTTAATATCTTCTTTTTTCATTATAATAGCCTCCCATTTCTGTATAATGCTATGCATTAGTGAATAAACTTACAAACTTCTTGTATTATATACCCTTTTTATGCATAAATCAAGTATTTAAGCGCATGTATACAATACTTTTTGTGTACTAGATGTAACAAAAAACCTAAAACATAGCTTGTTTCAGAAAATTTTGTCTGTATACAAGAACGGCTAAGCATATAAACTATACGCTCAGCCGTTATATTTATACATTCAAGACCTGATTTAGAGTACTTCGTCGCTCATCAGCAGCGCCATAATAGCCTTTTGTACGTGCAGTCTGTTCTCTGCCTGGTCAAATACAACAGATTGCGGTCCTTCCAACACTTCCTCGGTAATTTCTTCACCGCGGTGTGCGGGCAGGCAGTGCAGAACGATTGCTTCCGGACGTGCTTCGTTCAGCAGCGCCTGGTTAATCTGATAATTATGCAGTGCTTTGAAACGAACCTCACGCTCTGCTTCCTCGCCCATGCTGGTCCATACATCGGTATAGAGCACATCGGCGCCCTTAGCAGCCTTGAAGAGATCCTCCTCTACGGTAATGCTGCAGCCGGTCTGAGCAGCGTCCTCCTGCGCCAGACGCAGGATTTCCGGGTCAGGCTGATAGCCCTTCGGGCTGGCGCAGATCATGTTCATACCAACCTTGGCGCAGGCAAACATCAGAGAGTGTGCCATGTTATTGCCATCGCCTACATAAACCAGCTTACGGCCTTTCAGGACCTTCATCTTCTCTTGAATAGTGAAGATATCGGTCAGAGCCTGACAGGGATGCAGCAAATCGGTCAGGCCGTTGATAACGGGAACGCTTGCATATTTAGCCAGCTCAATAACGGAATCGTGAGAGAAGGTACGGATCATAATACCGTCAACGAAGCGTGAAAGTACACGCGCGGTATCACGGATAGGTTCGCCGCGGCCGATTTGGGAAGCAGAATCGCTCAGATAAATCGGATGACCGCCCAGCTGCCAGAAGCCTACCTCAAAAGAGGTTCTGGTACGTGTAGAAGCCTTAGAGAACAGCATAGCCAAAGTTTTGCCCTTCAGATACTGGTGAGGCTCACCGGCCTTTTGCTTACGTTTCAATTTTTTTGCCACATCAAGAATTGTTGCGACCTCGCCTACGCTAAGGTCATGAATAGAAATCAGGTCTTTGTCTTTTAAACTCATTTTTTATCCCCTCTCGTTTTTAACAGGCCGCCAGCGCTTTATCCAGCGCAGCAACCACAATATCAATTTCTTCCTTGCTGATAATCAGCGGCGGTACAATGCGGATAACATTGCCTGCAGTGCAGTTCACAATAACATTGTTCGCCAAACAGCTTTCCACAATCGGTTTGCCCTCGCCTGCAACCTCCATGCCAAGCATCAGGCCGCAGCCGCGGACATCGGTAACCTTGTCAGGATATTTTTCCTGCAGCTTACGTAGCTCATTCTTAAAGTATTCACCCTTCTCCGCAACCTTGTCTACCAGTCCTTCGGACTTGATAGTCGTCAGCGTCGCGTACACAGCGGCGCAGGCCAGCGGATTACCGCCGAAGGTGCCGCCATGGTCGCCGGGCTTAAACACATGCGCCAGGCGCTCCGGCACAGCAAAGCCTGCAACCGGGAAGCCGCCGCCGATGCCCTTGGCGAAGGTCAGGATATCAGGCTTCACGCCGCTGTGCATATAAGCGAACCATTTGCCGGTACGCGCAACACCGGTCTGCACCTCGTCAAAAATCAGCAGCGCATCATGCTTGTCGCACAGCGCACGCACCTGCTGCAGATATTCGTCAGACGGTACATGTACGCCTCCCTCACCCTGGATAGGCTCCAGCAGAACAGCGCAGACATCGTCATCCATCTGTGCCTCCAGCGCCTTAATATCGCCGTAGGGCACAAGCACGTGTCCGGGGCTCAGCGGGCCGTAGCCGACATGATAATAATCATGACCGGTAGCAGCCAGCGTATCAAAAGTACGTCCGTGGAAGGATTCGTCCGCAGAAATAATTTTATATTTCGTAGGTGCCTTGCTCACGCCGTATTTGCGCGCCAACTTCATAGCACCCTCATTGCCCTCAGCACCGCAGTTGGCAAAGAAAATGCGGTCCATGCCGGTAGCCTCGGCAACAACACGCAAGGCCTTCGCCTGAATCTCGGTATAATACAGGTTGGAGCAATGCATCAGCTTAGCAGCCTGCTCGCTGATAGCCTTCACCAGCACAGGATGATTGTAGCCAAGACTGTTGACAGCGATACCGGCAAAGGCATCCACATACTCATTGCCCTCGTTGTCCCACACACGGCAGCCCTGGCCAAGCTCCATAACCATCGGATATCTGCCGAATACAGGCAGATAATATTTTTCTGTTTCTTCTATAATTGCTTTTTTATCCATCGTCAAGAATATCTCCCCCTCATACAAGCCCCTGCTGTCAGATTTCCTTAACTACCTCGGTACCAACGCCCTTGTCGCTGAAAAGCTCCATCAGAATAGAATGCTCGGCACGGCCGTCAATAATATGTGTTTTCTTGGCACCGCCGCTAAGAGCCTTAATGCAGGAGCGAACCTTAGGAATCATACCGCCGTCAATGCTGCCCTTAAGGATAAGCTCATGAGCCTTTTCAAAGCTCAGAGTGGAAATGAAGCTGCTTTCATCCGGATATGCGGAATAAATACCGCGGACATCAGTCAGCACCAGCAGCTTTTCTGCCTTCAGCGCACCGGCAATTTCACCGGCAGCAACATCTGCGTTAATGTTATAGGTTTCACCCTCGTCACCAACGCCGGTCGGAGCGATTACAGGAATATAACCGCCGTCCAGCAGGCAGTTAATCAAATCGGTGTTGACCTCCTTAACGCTGCCGACAAAGCCGATATCTACCAGGTTAACCTCACCGTTTTCATAAACATCAGCCAGATATTTTTTAGCCTTCAGCAGGTTAGCATCCTTGCCGTTGAGGCCGACAGCCTTGCCGCCCAAAGCGTTCAGACGGCCGACAATGTCAGTGTTCATTTTGCCTACAAGCGCCATTTCGGCAATAGCTGCGGATTCTGCATCTGTTACACGCAGACCTCCGACAAATTCGCTCTTTTTACCGGCCTGCTCCAGCTGACGGCTGATTTCCGGACCGCCGCCGTGAACAACTACCGGACGCATGCCGGCATATTGCAGAAACAGGATATCCTGCAGTACCTTGTTTTTCAGCTCATCATTGAGCATAGCGTTGCCTCCATATTTTACGACAATGGTTTTATCTTTAAAATTGCTCAGATACGGCAGTGCTTCCATTAAGGTATGTACTTGTTGTTCGTTCATTAACATAGGTGATGTCCTCCCTCATTTTTTTATATTTGTCTTGCGTTTATATTTATTACTTCTGCTTCTCTCCAAAGACGCGAGAGAAGCTATCAAATAACCACCCTTATTTTACACGTTTATATTTATTAATTGCTTCCCATTCTCTCTGAAGACGCGAGAGAAGGTATCAGATGCGAGACAATGGTGACGACGGCGTACTAGAGGTACGTCGAGGAACCATTGTAAAGCAGGTGATGCCTTACATCGCGTCTAACAGTACGTCTAGGAGGCTTGACGAAGCATATGGTGCTTTATCGCTCGGCCACTTACGTATGGTACTCGCCGTTAATCTTCACATACTCATAACTGAAATCGCAAGTCCACACAGTTGCGCTTTCCTCACCGGCACCCAGGTCGATGCTCATGGAAATATCATGCTCAGCCATAGTTGGCGCCAGCTTTTCGGCAGGCACGTTGCAGTTCATGCCGTTTTCCACCAGACGGATACCGCCGATAGAAAGATTTACCTTATCTGCCTCCATAGCAGCACCGCTGTAGCCTGCAGCGCAGACAATGCGTCCCCAGTTCGGGTCCTCACCGAAGAAGGCTGTTTTTACCAGCGGCGATTTGGCAATCGCCATCGCTGCGGTTTTGGCATCCTCCCAGGTTGCGGCACCGGTAACATTTACCTCGAGGAATTTAGTAGCGCCCTCGCCGTCATGCGCAATCATTTTTGCAAGGTCGGTAGCACAGGCAACCAGCGCTTCAAAGAAGGCCGGATAATCCGGATGCTCCTCCGAAAGAATGATTTCGTTTTCGGCAAGACCGTTGGCAAGCACAATCATGCTGTCGTTGGTACTGGTATCGCCGTCGACAACAACCATGTTGAAGGATTTGTCGGCAGCCTTTTTCACCGCGCGCTTCAGCACATCGGGAGCAACGGCGGCGTCGGTAGTGATGAAGGTCAGCATAGTTGCCATGTTCGGATGAATCATGCCGCTTCCCTTTGCCATACCGCCTACTGTACACTCACTGTCTCCAAGCATGAACTTTACCGCATACTGCTTTGGAACGGTATCTGTAGTCATGATAGCGTTTACAGCCTTGTCGTTGCCGTCTGCTGTGAGACCGTCTGCAAGTTCTTTCATATGCTCCTCAAATGGCTCGATAGGGATGATCTGTCCGATGACACCTGTTGAAGCATTGATGACAAGGTTCACATCTATACCCAGGGCATCCGCTGCAAGCTGGGATATCTTCTCAGCCTTCTCTATTCCATCCGCGTTGCATGTGTTGGCATTCTTGGAGTTCACAATGACTGCCTGTGCCTTGTTGCCAGATTTCTTCAGGTGTTCCTTGGTAACTGTGACCGGTGCGCCCTTCACCTTGTTCTGTGTATACACGCCTGCTGCCACACATGGCACCTCTGAAAATACCATTCCGAGATCATTCTTGTTCTTATCAGGGTTCAGTCCACAGTTAAGTCCATTTGCCGTGAAACCCTTGGCCGCACACACGCCACCGTCTACATATGTATAACCGTCATATATCTTCTTGTTCATAGTAATCCAATCCCTTCTAAAATGTATTTTAACCAATCTTCATCAATTGGATGCCAACTTAATGTTCGCAGCAAATTGATACATCCTATCTATTCACCCACGCAAGGAACTTGTCCAGTCTGCCCACGGTCTTGTCTTTTCCTATCACGTTCATGATCGTGAACAGGTCAGGTGAATTCTGCTTGCCTGTTATGGCAACTCTTACTATGGTACATACATCTGTGATGCTGCCCTTGTATCCGTCAGGATTCTGCTTGTACTCCTTGACATTTGGACAGTAGCCGATCTTCTCGCCCATGACCTTCATGCTTGAGAACCAGTCCTCTGAGTCAAGGAAGAGATCTTTCTTGTACTCCTCGATAACCTCTGTGATCATCTCCGGTGTGTACTTCTCGTCTATCTCATACTGGAGATCCAACTCATCCTCAGGTGTGTACAGATAACCGAACATCGCGCGCAGATCTGACCATTTGCCGACGTCCTTGCGGACCTTCTTGCCTGACATCTTCCACAGGTTGATGGTCTTCATGAAGCCGTCCTTGTCCTGTGTGCCAAATGTGTATATGTTCTCGTCATGCTCCTTTGCCCACTCCATGATGAGGTCGTAACACTCCTCGGCTGTGAGCTTTGAGATCATCTCCTTGCTGACATCATTGAGCTTCACCATGTCAAAAAGTGCGCCGCTGACAGGCATCTTCTTGAGTGATAATGTAAAGTCGTCTATTGTCTTGTCTGCATGTGCTGCATGCCACTCTTCGTAATTGGAGTTTGCTATTGTCATAAGGTACTCAAGCACGCTGACTGATGGGAATCCCTGCTCTGCATAGAAGCCAACCGCAGCCTCCGGGTCCTTTCTCTTGCTGAGCTTTCTCTTTCTCTGGTGCTCGCCCTCCTCGTCCACTGTAACCTCAAGCTTCATGATAGGTGCGATATGCGCATACTTTGGAAGCGCAAATCCACACAGATCAAAGAGCTGCTTGTGAAGTGGATATGATGCAAGCCACTCGTCACCTCTGATGACAAGATTTGTCCTCATGAAATGATCGTCAACTGCATGTGCAAAATGGTATGTAGGTATTCCGTCTGACTTCAGAAGTACCACATCCATGATATTCTCAGGCATCTCGATCTTGCCCCTGATAGGATCGCTGTAGATAACAGTCTTTCCTGCCTCGCCCGGACTCTTGAGTCTAACAACATATGGCTCGCCCGCTGCAAGCTTCTCCTCTATCTGCTCGTATGTCAGATTTCTTCCTACTGCATACTCGCCGTAATATCCTATGTGAACCTTTGCAGCCTCCTGCTTTGCCCTGATCTCATCAAGCTCCTCGGCTGTTGTGAAGTCAGGATATGCATATCCCTCCTGCATAAGCTTCTTGACACATGTCTGATATATCTCTTTTCTCTCACTCTGCTTATATGGACCATATATAGTCTCACCGCCCTCAAATGGTCCCTCGTCAAATCCAAGATCAAACTTCTTCAGCGAATTGATGATCTCATTTACACCGTCCTCAAGCTCTCTCTTCCTATCGGTATCCTCTATTCTGAGGTAGAACACGCCACCGCTCTGCTTTGCAAGCTTTCTAGAGATCATGGCAGCATACAGTCCGCCGATGTGCATATATCCTGTAGGGCTTGGTGCAAATCTTGTTCTAACTTTACTCATAAATCTCCTCTTTCTGGTTTTTTGATAAAACCTTACGTTTTCTATCCAATAGACTGACTTGTTTTCATCCGCTCTATTGTCCTGTAAAAAATAGCCTGCAGCTATTTTTAGTCGCTACAGGCTATTATATAATATATTTTTCATTCTGACAAGGCACGGTTTACATTCCATCGCCGTCATTTTTTTCACATTTTTTGCAGTTTTTCCCTGCACAGCCACTGCATCCAATGCAGTTGCCTCTCTTCTTCTGTCTGTGCATCCAGCAAAAAGCGAGCACCAGCCAGAGTAAGATCACACCAAGGACGATATAATCTCCAATTTTCATTACAATAATAATCCTCCGACCTGATAAACAAGCAATGATGAATACCTTGAATACGGAAAATCCCATCGAAAAGCCGTTCCGCAAAACCGGTGATCCGGTCGACCTGACCAGCGAATCGCCCTTGCACCCGCGCCGCAAGT
>OHDW01000385.1_pt1 | contig 11206 bp, 13 predicted proteins | sample 1567131 | NCBI WGS metagenome assembly OHDW01 (sample SAMEA3879508, study PRJEB24766) | human gut metagenome | biome: human-associated habitat; feature: feces | place: USA | collected 1985/1987
CCCACAGCTGCGCTCCTTCGGAGCTTGCAGTGGGTTTCTGATAGATACGTGTCCCTTCAGGACACGGCGCTGATTGGTGTTCTGCTATGGGAGGCTGCGTGGCTACGGCGAGACGCCATAGCCTCCTATGTTTGTCTTGGCTACTTGTGAATACAGTCTTAATTCGTCTCACCGCTAAATTCCTGTTTGCCACCAAGAAAAAAAATGGCGTGTATGATAATTGAGATTCCTAACTATTCGTTACTTTTGCATTCAACAAAACACAAACCTAAATAATATGTTCGGAATTCTCAAGCTAAATAATGTATACGGGATGTTGCTGCGGGCGCTGATGCTTGCGGTGGTGATGTCGTTTCTGGCGGTCGGCGCGGCAAAGGCGCATGAAAAGAAGCCGCGCAAGAAGCTGAAGCAGTTGCTTTGCATAGCGGACAGCCTCAGAAAGGAACTCAGGAAGTCGGCGGACCGCGGACAGATGCTGCAATGGGGCGACTCCATCTTCATGGCAGAACTGGACAAGAGCCGAATGAGCGAGAAGAAGAAGCTGAGGATTATGAAGCATTACTCGAAAATACAGCGACGACTGAGCTTCTATGACCGCAAGCTGTTCTGGGGCGACTCCATCCTCGCTGCCAAATACAAGAAGGTAAGATTCGACACCAATTATATCTCACGTCCCGACGCACGCTGGACCATCAAGTTCAGAGGCAATCTCTCGGGGGCTGATATGCAGACCACAACGGTGACGCAGGGCGTGGAGAACCACACGCACGTAATGGCGGACTGCCGCGGTACGCTGAGTATGGCGGTGGCATATCGCGGACTGGCAGCCGGCGTGGCTGTCAATCCTGCCAAGCTTGCCGGCAAGAGCAAGGACTTTGAATTCAATCTCAACTCGTACAGCAACCGCTATGGCTTCGACGTGGTTTATCTCTCGTCGAAGACGCTGCACGGACATAAGGACAACGGCGTGGAACGCATAGACATCCCCAAAGGAAAGATATCGCAGAACGCCATCAATATCAACTTCTATTATGCCTTCAACTCGCGCAAGTTCTCCTTCCCTGCTGCCTTCAGCCAAAGCTACATACAGAAGCGCAGCGCCGGCAGCTGGATGATCGGTGCAAGCTTCGACGGGTCGAAGACCACCACCGATGACCTCACCATCCGCCTCAACGAATGGGCTGTAGGCGGAGGCTATGCCTATAACCTTGTGGCTTTCCGTCGTTTCCTGTTCCATCTCTCCGCCTTGCCCACAGTAACGGTGTATTCGCACGACTACACGAAGACCACTACCGTAACTGACGACGGCGTGAAGCATACCGAACGCCACAACATGGAATATCATTTCCCTTCTGCCATCATCACCAGTCGCGCCGCCGCCGTATATTCCTGGCGCAACAAGTTCGCCGGAGCCACAGCCGTATACAACTACTCCGTGGCTGGTGATGAGGACCACCTCCAGCTAAAACGAAACAAATGGAGGGTTAGGATGTTCTTCGGATTCAGATTCTGAGATAAATAGCAATAATGGATGTCGTTATAAAAAGGGGATGCAGCTTGAGGGATATTCTCCTACATATACCGAATTATTAAAGATTTTTTATCTGGTGTCTAAAAAACATGTCTTCTTGTCTAAAAAAATCAAACAAGCCCTATTCTCTTACAAAACCGCTACTATTGCTGACACAATTAATTGATACTGGTTCTTATTTCGGTCGGTGTGAGGTTACTAAAGTAGCGGTTTCGGAATTGCTAGCATAACAAATATCTCTAACTAAACACTTCAAAATGCTATAAAAAATTTAACCATATCTGTCACAAAATATATAGATTGTTCGTTTTATAGTTATAAAGCCACAAAAGAACAAAACTTATCAAAAAAAAAAATCACGTAAAATGAAAAAGAAATTATTCGGATTTCTAAGTGTTGTATTGCTTATTTGTTCATGTACTAACGAGGACAATGTAGCTGTAAAACCAGAAGTACCCCCACAATCATCATCTGATTTAGTTGTAAAACTGACAGATTTAAATGATAGCCTTATGGCTACAGACGAATTTGTTTCTCGTAACATAACAATTACACAGGCCTATACTTATACTAAGATAGCCTATAAAGACATTAAGGGCGCCTATAGATTCGGAAAGCTAGGCTTAAGAATTGGTCGTATGTTCGGTCCTGAAGGAGCTGCTACCGGTGCCGTAATTGGAGGATTAATAGGAGGAGCTGGATATTCTTATATTGAATATACAAAAAGTCAAACCCGAGCTATTGACACTATAGCATCACCTTTGCAAGTTACACAAGCATATGTTTCAGTTATAGAATCAAGACCTCAATACAATGATCATACTCCATCAAAGATAACCCTTAAATATCCTACAGTTGATACAAACATTCAACTAATGGGTGCAAAGCATAATCTGGTGCTACAGAAACTGGTCGACAATGACCTAAGTATAACACCGATAAACAAGTGCATTACTCCAGAAGAAGAAGCTATTATTACTTCAAAAGAATTTGAAGATTCTTACTACGCAGGGCTTGAAGAAGAAAATTCAGATGAGGAAATAGATAAAGATGTACCAGATGTGGTAATGCGTCTTTATCTTGACGTTTTTCAAACTTATCCAGACAAAGCAGATGATGTCGAATTTATTACAAACAAATACATAGAACACATATCTTCTAGTGACGAATTGTCTGCAGAAGAGAAGGAAATTATATATTCTGCTCTAAGCGTAGCAGCATCAAGCTATGAGTATTGGGAAAAAAATCTAAAAAAATAACAATCAATAAATAAGTGGCAATAATAAATGGGTGTCGTATTTTGATAACGGCATCCATTTTTATTATGAAAATAAAAGCTATCTATTGTCACAAAACCGTCCATTCATCCGTTATATTAATGGAAACCATAATAGAACGTACTATCTAAGAAATGAAAAGAGACAAAGTAGTATCAATATTCACTCACCTCCATCAGCGTCTGCATACAACAGCACGAAATATCGCAGGCGATGACAATGCAGACGACATATTGCAGGACGCATTCTGTAAGCTGTGGACACTCAAGAACCTCCCCTCTGACCAGCAGCAAACGGAGAAAATCGCTTCCACAATTGTAAGAAATGTGAGTATAGATTATAGAAGGTCCGCTGAACGAAAAACTCAATCCTCAATAGATAAGGCTGACACGGAAAATTCTCAAGATAATGACATACGGGAACTTTTCGTCACAGTCAAACACATCATTGAATTGCAGTTAAGCGATATGCAACGCCAAGTGCTATGGATGCGCGACTATGAAGGCTATTCCTTTGCAGAAGTGGCAGAGAAGATGTGTATAACCGAAGAAAACGCCAGACAGATATTATCTAGAGCGCGAAAAACAATTCGTGAAACCTACAAAAGAATAAACTAATGGCACAGAGTGATATACATAAACTGATAGAGGAGTACTTTAATGCAACTCTTAGTGAGCAAGAAGAAAACACCCTTAGACAAATGCTTGCTCAAACAAGTGAAGATAGCGAAGACATTCGTGAGGCAAAAGCTACAATGGGATTATTCGCCATAAACAGAAAACTGAATGGAAAGAAACAGCCTGTTCAAAAGCCTAAAACCGTATGGGGCAAGTTGAAATATGCAGCTGTTTTGATAATAGGAATTCTGATAGACACTTTAGTTGACATTGATGATCATATAGATAATAATTATTCAAAATAATATGGAGAAGGCAACTTATAAAAAGGAGGTTTTTATAGCAGTTACCCTGTTGCTATGCTTATGGTTTAAGCTGGATGCAATAATAGAATATGGATTAGAGAATGTTTCGTATTTCTGTATTACGAGTTCTGTACTTTTGCTTCTCCTTGTATTAAGTATAGCATCATGGTTGCTTCTAACCAATCGTAAAAAGCTATGGGCAATCCTTGTAGGAATCTTCAAGTCAAGAACATTTGACACAATCTCATGGATTGCATTCCTTATGCCTATTATGTGTATTGATGAATTCAGAATCTACTTTGCTTGTACATCCTGGGTATTAGGTGATTTAATGTTATTGGGAGCTTTTTGGATTAGTCAAAAACATATATCAGAAAATGATATTTATGAACGGCTATAGTTGAGAAATGAGAGAGTGTCATAGGGAGAAAAGACTAACTGTAGGAGGCTATGGCGTCTCGCCGTAGCCACGCAGCCCGGTACAGCAGGATTAGCTGTCGTTTCTCCCAATCTTATTTTCGTGGGTGCGTGACTATGGCGGGACGCCATAGCCTCCTACAGTTTGCATTGCCAATTATGCATATATCTCAATTCCTTAGTTTTGACTTCCCTTCGTTAGAATATTCTTCGGATTCAGATTCTGAGGGAATGATTAAGGAAATCAGTCGAACCTTACTCTGGGATTCATCTCAGCAGGGCTGCGCCACTCGATGCCAAACTGTCTGAGTGCTTTCTCGCGCTCATGCCAATAACTGAAGCAGAAGCCCATACCGCGTGACACGTCGTTAAGATTGGCAAAGGCCATGCGGTCAGCCTCATCTATCACCTCTTCCCAACGAGCGGTCCATTCCACGGGGTCTTTCTTAAGGCCGTATCCGGTCTGCTCAATGGAGTCGAGCTGGTCGTTGTCGGCAAAGTAGATGTTGCGCTTATGTCGGCTGATTTCTCTTTCCAGATATTCGGCATGCAAGAGTTCGTGATCGTTGAGCGCCTCTATGCGTCGCACGATGGTTAGCTCAAGCTCGAGAAAGCGAAGCTTAAGGCGTGGATGATCCATAAGGCAGTCCTCGAAGCGGCTTACAACTCTGTATGCGGAGTCAAGCATGTGGTCGAACTCTTCCAGCCATGCGGCATACTTGAGCAACACTCTGCACAGCGAGGCTATCTCCCACTCGCCTTCCTGCTCACGCAGACTCGCCTCTGCCACAAGTACGCAACCGCAGCAGACGTCATAATAAAGGTCGAGAGCCTCTGCGGTCTTTTCGAGCGACTTGCTTTCGGCAAGGTCAAGAACACGACGGTATTCCTCCTTATAGGCTTTAAGATCATACGTATCTTCCATATCTTTATCTTTTTCGTAGGGTTAGTAACATTGGGATGGAAAACATTAATAATAAAACATTGCGCTATCGGTCTGCTGCCATTCCTCGGGCTTCAGCTCGCCATCGGGCAGGAAGACGAAGTATGAGCCACAGTCGTAGAAATGGAGTGACCAACGGTCGTCCTCATCTATCTGGAGCAGACACAGCTGTCCGGCGTGCTGCAGAGCCACCTCGTCCTCGTAAGGCTGGGTGAGAAGGCGGTGTCCGTCGCCGAAAGGCTCGTCCGTATACTCAAACTCTATCTCCTCGGCAGGTTCGAACACGCTCTCATCGGTTCCCTCCCAGCACATCTCGTAGGGCTGGAGATTGTCGGTGCGGCGCGTATAGAAGACGCACGGCTTGGTGTGATAATCGAGCGGGCTGTCCATATCGCCGAGGTAATGGTCGAGCGGCGCGAAGACATACAGCATTCCCTCGTGCGGCAAGAGTCCGTCGGGGTCGTGTGCAGCGAGGTCCTCGCAACGTATCTGGCAGACGAAGGTGAGCAGTTCAGGCGTGCCGTCGTCAAGCGTCACGTACGGAAAGGGCGTGTCCGCCGGCAAGTCAGGAGCGCCCCACCAATGGCTTTTGCCTATCAGCGGACGCTCTGTCTCGTGGGTATGAATAATGATTGGCATATCAGGTCTTCTTTATTATGATATTCGTCTGTATAGATTTCCGTAGCGGTCCTTATATATCTTGTTGTTTCCTGCCGAACCACCTAATAAAATAGAGAGTAGGAACAGGGCACAAAGCAACTGGAAGATAACCTTGAGCACCACCATAACGAGAGAGACTGTCACCACAATACATCCGATGATGTAAACAATGACGAAGACAGTCAGGAGCGTTCCCTTCCACACGTTAGTCTCCCGGATGTTGAGCATCAGCGTCTTGCCGATGCCGTAAAGCAGGATGCCGATACTGAACAGAGCGATAACCCATTCCGCCCATACGGGTGTATGGCTGAAGACGAGCTCTGCGACAATTATCAGACCTATCATTATAGGCAGGAACAACACCATGCAGACGGCTGCCGGCTTGACGTGTATGGAGCGAGAGCTGTTAGGTCCGTCGTTAAGGAACAACACCCAGTCATACATTCCGATACTGACAACCTGAAAGCCAACAACGAAAACGAAAGGTATGAGGCGGAGCACCACGCCGAAGAAGCCATATCGCTCCGAACTACACCACCAGAACGCGTCGCTGCCCATCACCCAATAGCCCAACGCCTCAATGACGGCAACGGCAAACAGGCAGAACGGCATCACCACCTGCAGAGCCTGAGCCATGGCAAGAGGCCAGAACCTGCAGCATATCAGCATGATGACGACTACGGCAAAAAGCCCAATAACAGTCCAGCAAGCCCACAGCGTACTGTAGAAACGTCCCACAGAAGAATGGATAAGGTGCTGCTTGAAGGTCATCGGATCAGAGAGATAATCCGCATTGGTGCGGCTCCATAGAAGCGAGTGGCGAGAGAGATAATAATACTTGCTGCCGTGTCTGAAGACTATGCTGCTCTTATATATCGAGCCGCAGGAATCGATTACCTCGCCATTGCGCAGATATATATGCGCATTCCCGCCTTTCGTTGTCCACGCCGTGTCGTTCCTGACCACCTCTTCACAACGTACGCTGTCTGACAAAGGCTGGTCAACAACAAACTGACGGGCATGTGTGCCCAACGGCAAAAGCGCTAACATGAACATCATCATGAGCGCACGGAGATGTCTGTGTACTGTCTGGTTCATGATTATTCCTTCTTTATAACCTCAAGGCGGAAGCCTCCCTTCGACGGGTCGGGCTGTGACGGCTCGCTGGCTGCAGGCTGTGCCTCCTCGGTTGGCTTGTTTCTTACTGAATGCGATGCAGAACTTGTGTTGGTTGAGCTACTTGAACTGTACGAACCGTTGGAGTTGTCCGTCTTGCGGGTTCTCTGTGACTTGCGGTTCTTCTTGCTTTGCTTAGGTTGGGAAGTGCCGGCCTGAACCTTCACCTTCTCCTTGCTGCCAGCACGCAGGAGCGACATAGCCAATGACGTGGAGTCGGATGTCTGCACGGACCCTCCCATTCTGACTGCTTCCTGTGCGACAAGCAAGCGTATGACGCTACTGTCATTTGTCTGTGGATCAGAATTTCTCAGATAGACGTAACATCCCTCGGAAGCTATCTCGAGACTTCCTTTAAGATTCTCTTTCACCAGACCACCTGCCTTGCTTATCATGAGGCGTGCCTCAACAGAGTCGCCACAGACGGTATCTACAATTAAGGTTGTCGGCATTCCGCCTGTCTCTCCGTTCCATTCCGTTCTTAGCCACTTGGCATAATCGTACGGCTTGGGAGCCGTGGCATGCGACCATCCTGCTGCCATTGCCACGCAGATGCCTATGAGCAGCATAACGCCGACCGCATAACCTATCATGTCACGGCTGAAGTGTGTGCCATCATTGCCATCTCCTCCATGCCCGCTGTTACCCGTCGGTCTGAACGAATGATTCGTCGTGGGCTGAGGTCTGTTATTAGTGATTGGACGAGGCGAGCTTGTAGGCTGAGGTCTGTTATTAGTGACTGGACGAGGCGAGCTTGTGGGCTGAGGTCTGTTATTAGTGGCTGGACGGGGCGAGCTTGTAGGCTGAGGTCTGTTATTATTTCTTACCGGACCTCCACACTTGTTCTTCATGTATGCCACAAACTGTCGGAGCGTTGCCACATCCGTACCATAAAGCTCTCGCGACATACTTCTGAAGTTCTTGCTTGCCAGCACTATGTCACGGTTATTGTTATGTAGCTTGTCCGAATCGCTAAGCAGTTTGACCTGTCTCTCCACCCTATTCTTCAGGTCGTCACTAAAAGCAGCGTTGCGCCATAAATTATATAAGGTATCGAACGCGTTCTGTTCTTGGGGAGAAAGGTCGTCATAGCTTCCATGAAGGGAAGCGGCGCCCTCCTCCCACTTCGTGACGCGCATTTTAAAAATGTGTTCGTCCATTACTTAAACTTATTCGGTCTTTAATAATGTTATTTTATTCGACGGTTGCCTTTCCTATCATGTTCTTTGATACAGCGAGTTCCTCCGCCGACTTAACGCCCTCAATCTTGAGTGTGAAGTCGAGAGCCTCATCAGCCACGTTGGCATGAACGCTGAGAATGCCCTCTTCGTCCACTGAGAACACAACGTCAATCTGCGTGCCCTTAGGCCATTCGCGTGTAATGGCCAGATAACGGTCTTCCAGCATCGTGCAGAAACGCTCCTCTACAGCCGACTCTGTCTCGGGATTGGTGAAGTCGCTCTCAAACACCTTATTGGTAATGGTCTTCTGACCGTCATACATCGTAAGGAACGATGCAGTAGCCTTTGTCGGCAACGAGGTGTTGGCAAAGATAAGGTTGCGCACCATCGCTGTGCCATCGTCTCCAGTATAATCAGTGCCGTAGGTCTTACTCGTCACATTCACGACGCGGGTCTGCGGGCCCTTCATACGCTCAGGAGGACATTCAATGGCTCCTGCAATATATTCCTCCACAGCATCTCTATATGCCTTGTTGAGTGCATATATGGCTGCACCCTTTGCCACACACTGATCAGGGTCAGTAAGTTTGGCGTCGCATCCGAACTCGGCGTCAATGCGCTGCTTCACCTGCGGCATACGGCTCGAACCACCAACGAGGAGGAACTCCAGTTCGCTCTGATATCCCTTTGCCCTTGCTTCGTCAATCACCTTACGCGTAGCGTCAATGGTCTGCTCAAGGAATGGAGAGGTAAGTGCGTCAAACAGTTCACGTGTGATCTCGAAGCGAGCCGACTGTCCGTCGTACTGTATGTTGCACTTTACGGATGTCTTGGCAGAAAGCTGCTTCTTCTTAACCTCTGCCTCAAGGAGAAGCGTATACTTGAGTTCTTCGTCGTCCATAGTATATGAGCCGCCGGTCTGCTCATTAAACTGTGCCAGCATGTAGTTGGCAAGCTCCATATCCCAGTCAACACCGCCGAGGTGATGGTCGCCGCCCGTGGCAATAACCTTGATGGCACCGCCATTCACATTGATGATGGTAACGTCGAAGGTGCCGCCACCGAGGTCATATACGAGGACCGTCTTGCGCTCTGTGGTCTTCATGCCGTAAGAGATGGCTGCAGCAGTAGGCTCATTGATGATGCCGAGGACATTGAGTCCGGCTATCTCGCCTGCCTGCTTGGTCTGCATACGCTCTTTTGTTCCGAAATAAGCGGGACATGTTATCACTACGTCAGTGATGGGTTCGGGATTGTCGCCAAGGTCATTGGCGTCCTTCACAAGCTTCTTAAGGATAAGAGCCGAAATCTCTGCCGGGTCCATGTGGTACGGAAACTTGTTGGACGACTTGTCGAAATCAGCGTCCACACCCATCGAGCGCTTCACGAAGCTCACGCAGTTCTGCGGCTCGGTAGAGAGCATTCCCTTTGCCTCATTGCCGACTATGGCCTTTTCCTTATTCTCAAAGTATACCACAGAGGGAGTGGTGGTTCCGCCGTCAAAGTTGGTAAGCACAACTGCCTGGTCAAACTTGTCCACCTGTGCTATACAGCTATATGTTGTTCCGAGGTCGATGCCATAAACGGCACGTGATTTGTCTTCTGCCATAATAATAATGTTTTGTAAAGGTTTAAAAGATTATTGTTGTTTAATGATTTACTGTTTAAGGCGATACACCACAATACGGGCTGGGCGGATAATGCGTCCTCTTTCGTCGTCGCGGAATCCTTCCGCTATGCATTCTGACACGGTATTGGCCTTTTCCTCCTCCGTGGTGTCAATCACACGGATGGCTTTGTGCTCCTTCGGCTTGTAAGGCGAGCCCGGTTCGGGAGCGAATGCCGTAAGCGAATACTCGTCTTCCAGCATATCCTTCACGTAGAGCATGCCGCCGTCCACGAGCTTCTTCATCGCCTCCGCGTCGAAAGCCTCATCAGACGGATTGAAGCGGGCACTGGTTTGCGCCATGCGTTCATATATGCTGATAATGTTAAGGGCATAGCCGCGCTTGATGTCGGTGATGAGTCCGGCACGCATCTTCTGCAGTTCGTCGTGCAGGTCACGTATTAGTTTCTCCTGATAGACCGCTGTGTCTATCTTCTCAGCGAGACCATCAATCGAACCTTTCATCTCAGCCAAGGATTTCATTACGGCTTCGGTGTTGTCTGGCTTTTCTTCTGCAGCGGAAGCGTTGTCTGCTGGTTTCTCTTCAGCAACGGCATCTGCCGGCTTCTCTTCGGGAGCGGAAGTTTGAGGGGACGGTTCTGGAGTGGCAGGTGTCGCAGGCTGAGCGTCGGCAGGATGCCCTGCAGCACGGAGCGACTGTACCTCCGCAAGCAGTTCTGCCACCTGCTTCTTTATAGCACTCACATCCTCTTTAAGGTTGGTGAGTTCGTCATTCGGACTGAATAATCCCATAATTACATAGGTTTTAGGTTTGACATTAGTTGTGTAACACGATTCGGAAAATGTCGCAAATCGGTGTTTACGATTGCAAAAATAGGATAAGATACATAAAAAGTATGCGTCAAACGTACAATTTTACCGATTGACATGCAAATTTATATAGATTGACAGATAATTTACAGATTGAGACAACACCAAGCAAAACAAGCCAAACGTCATACGAAAAGTACCTAATGATAGTAGGGCATAAAAAAAGAGTTGGGAGTTGATAGTTATAATATGTCAAACAACATAACTATCAACTCCCAACTCTCAAATATCATATATATATCATTACTCCAGATACGTGTAGCCGTAGAGTCCTGAGCGGTAATTGCTGAGGAATTCCTTGCCCTCTTCGAGCGAAATCTTTCCTGCCTTGACGCTCTTCGTCACCCAGATTTCGAGCTGGCGCACGAGCTTCTTGGGATTATACTGCACGTAGTCGAGCACCTCCTCAACGGTCTCGCCGTCGAAAATCTGGTCAATCTTGTACGTATTGTCCTTTACGGAGATGTGCACGGCATTGGTGTCGCCGAATAGATTGTGCATGTCGCCGAGGATTTCCTGGTAGGCTCCCACAAGGAAGACGCCGAGGTAATAGTCCTCGTTCTTGCGGATGGGATGTACGGGAAGCACGTGCGACGCCTGAC
>OHDW01000400.1_pt1 | contig 11028 bp, 13 predicted proteins | sample 1567131 | NCBI WGS metagenome assembly OHDW01 (sample SAMEA3879508, study PRJEB24766) | human gut metagenome | biome: human-associated habitat; feature: feces | place: USA | collected 1985/1987
TCCCAATGAAATGGATTTGAATGTAAATTCCATCTCATTGGGGTATTGGATAAAAATTATTGGTAATTTTTAATAGTCCGTAAAATGCATACGAAAAAGATTAAAAGAAGGTTATTTTATGGGAAAGTTTGCCATATTAGCAACTTTGTTCCGTAAATATTTTACGGAACAAAGAATGTTTTGTAACTTTGCCGTATATAATTTTAAAAAGTAAATATTAGCTATGCTAACAAGATTTGCCGTTAAGAATTATCGTGGATTTGCTGATAACATAGAGTGGAATTTGTCGCATCCATGCAGCTATTCTTTCAATACGGATGCCATTAAGAACGGTATTGTGAAGAATGGCATCATATATGGTCCAAATGGATCAGGAAAAAGTAACTTAGGGTTGGCTATCTTCGATATAGCCAATCATTTGTCGCATAAGTGGAAGAAACCCGATTACTATTTGAACTATGCTTCGGCATATGGATACAACCTGCCTGTAGATTTTGAGTATGTCTTTAATTTCGGTAAAGATGTCATATCATATAACTACTCAAAGGTGGCAAAGGAGCTTAAAGGGATTATCGTAAAGGAGCAATTGTTCTTGAATGACAAGGAACTACTATATAAGGACACGGATACGTTGCGCTTGAACAAAGAGTTCGCTTTGACGAATGCAGCCATTGACAATTTGAAAAACAGCGCAAATAACATCTCGATTGTCAATTATCTGTTGAGTGTTGTGCCTTTTCCTGAAGGGCATGCCTTGCTGAAGCTAAGAAACTTTGTTGAGAATATGTTGTTCTTCAGAAGCCTTGACAATCGTGAGTTTATTGGACTTAAAGAGGGAGGAAGCAACATAGAGGAATATATCATCAACAATAATCTTACAGAAGATTTCTCGAATTTTCTGAAAGAAGTGAGCGGTCAGCATTTTGTGTTTGCTAAACCCATGCAGGGCGAGAACATGCTTTATACGGTTATCAATGGCATCCGTATGCCATTTGTGTTAGTTGCGTCTACGGGCACAATGAATTTAGAATTGCAATACTACTGGTTGAAAGAGATGGTGAATGCTTCATTTATCTTCATTGATGAATTTGATGCTTTTTACCACCATGAGCTTTCATATACCCTTTGCCGTCGATTGTTCAAGAGTGACAATCAGTTATTCTTGACTACTCATGACACGTTTTTGTTGTCAAATGATTTGCTACGCCCTGATTGTTTCTTCATATTAAAGAACAACAATATAAGTGCGGTATGCAATCTTACGGACAAAGAGCTTCGATTTGGTCACAACTTGGAGAAACTGTATAGAGGGGGTACGTTTGGCGTATGATATTGTTCGTATTTGAAGGTGGAAAAGCCGAGCCTACGGTTTTCGATTCGATAGGAAAACTATTCCTGCCGAATGAAGAACTATGCGTAGTTAAGTGCAGGCATGATCTCCCAACATTGTACTCAAATCTAAGAGCCAACGGTTACGACTTGTTTCGCTCATTGCCGTTTGAGGATAATGGCGTTATATTGCCAAAGGACAAACGCTTGGATACACTATTTTCACAGGTGTTCTTGTTTTTTGATTATGATTTCCAAAACAGAATCGGTACACAGAAGGTCAACAATATATTGGACGAGATGCTGGATTTCTTTGATGACGAAACTGAAAATGGGAAACTTTACATCAACTATCCCATGATTGAATCATTGAAATACACCAAGGAAATGCCAGATGCTGACTATTGGAAATATGTTGCGACAAGGGACGAGTGCGCCAAGCATCTATTCAAAGGTAAGGCCGAACGTTTCGCTTATGCACAAGCAAAAGCCTTTCGATTCATCGACCTTGATAAGACAGACAAGGAAACCGTCAAGAACAACTGGGAAAGTTTGAAAATTCAAAATGTATGTAAGGCTCATTATTTAGTAAGTGGTTGCAATACCATCCCATCAGAAAAATCAACGATCAATCAGAAAAGCATATTTGAAGCGCAGAAAGATAAATATGTGAATACGGATGAAATGGTTTCCATATTAAACTCTTTTCCAATATTCTTGTATGATTATTTGAAATGAATGGGAGAATTTTTCTAAGCCAAAAATGCTATGGAAAAGAGTCGGTTCTATTCTTCGTTTCTGTTATAATGACAATGAAACTTTAGGGCTTGATAGCACTTGCTTTGCTACAGGTGAGAATATTGAATTTATATGTTGCGTATTAAACTCTCCAATGGGACATTATTTGCTTAAAGATGCTCCAAAGACTGGCACTGGCGATTTGCTTGTAAGTGTACAGGCTATAGAACCAATTCAAATACCTCAAGTTGGATTGGAAACGAATTCAGAATTCAAGAAGCTCTTAGAATCGCTTATAAAAACGGACTCGCCAAGCAATGAAAAGGAGATAAGTCGTAAAGTTCTTAAACTATACGACTTATCTCTTGATGAGCAGAGCTATATAGAAACGAATTTTACTTAATCTCTACATAGCCAATGACTTTACGCTCTTCTGTGGTCAGATTATACAAATCGAACAACAAAGTATCGATATACTTCGTTTGTTCAATTGTATAATCTGATTGAACAGAATTGACGATCTTTCTGAAAATTTCATTTTGTTCTAATGACACCAGCTTTACAGGTATCTTATCGAAGAAGATTTTGCTTAATTCTCTTGTACCTCCCTGTAACTCAGGAAAAGAATCGCGGAAGCAATATTTGAATAGGGAGAAATTCAAGAAAGCATTTAAGTATGCCATATTTTGTCCTGTAATAATAAAGCATTTTTGATTGGTCAAGAAGTTTGCTTCATCATATACAAAAGGCATATATTTAGTCATATTGGGATAAATGATTTTTGGCTTAGAAAAATCCTCGGATTTAAAGATAGCCATTTTCGCTCATAATATAGTCTTATGAATTCGCATATTAGTATATTCGTTCTGAAATAAGTTTTTGTGGCACCCACTTTCGTCCATACTCGAAAATCTTGTTAAAGTAGTTGGTTTTTTCGTCCATACTCGAAAAAATCTTTATCTTTGTGGAAAATTTCGAGTATGAACGAAAATATTGAATCAGTAAAAAGGTATAATCTTTGGTTTGGCAATACCATTGATTGTGGATTTCCTCGTCCGCTTTACACAGCAAGCATCAATCAATACCTCGGCAGCAAAGTGGTGAAGGTGCTTACGGGGCAACGACGTGTAGGAAAAAGCTATATATTGCGTCAGACAGCCATGCATCTTATCCGACAGGGTGTCAGTGGCAATAATATTGTATTCATAAACCGTGAACTTACGGCATTTGATTTTATAGAGAATTATAAGGATTTGGATAATTTCATTCGGCTTTATCGCCAAGAACTTAAACCTGAAGGTCGTATCTATATCTTTATTGATGAGGTGCAGGATATTGATGGTTGGGAACGTGTGGTCAACTCGTTGTCTCAGGATTATACAGAAGATTACGAGGTGTTCATAACAGGCTCTAATTCAAAAATGTTCTCAGGCGAATTGTCCACGCTTCTATCAGGCAGATATGTGGAGTTTCATGTCTTCCCGTTGTCTTATGAGGAATATGCAAGCATCCATCAGCTATCTGTTGGCAAACAAAGCTATATGCAGTATATGGCTGATGGAGGTTATCCCGAGCTGGTTAATTTTCCGTCTTCAGATGTAAAACGCAACTATATCTCAGGATTGAAAGATACGGTACTGCTGAAAGACATCATACGCCGTTATACCATTCGCGATGTCAGATTGCTCGAAGATCTGTTTGCCTATTTGGTTAACAATTCCTCCAATCTGCTATCCATAACCAATATCACCAACTTTATCAAGAGCAAAGGACGCAAGACTTCTTATGACACGGTATCAGCATATTTAGGTTATATAGAAGAGGTGTATCTTGCTCATCGTGCTTTGCGCTTCAACATAAAGGGGAAGGAGACGCTTTCGGGCAGTTGCAAGTATTATATGAACGACCTTTCGTTTAAGAATTATCTCTATGCCGGCTTAGGTTATGGCACAGGCTATCTGTTAGAGAACCTTGTGTATTTGGATCTCTTGCGTCATGGATATGATGTATATGTGGGCAGTATCAAAGACAAGGAGGTGGATTTTGTAGCCGTCAAGAACGACCGCACCATTTATGTGCAAGCCACTTACTTGCTTATAGACGAACACACTATAGAGCGTGAGTATGCTCCCTTGGAGGTCATTGCTGACAACTATGACAAAATCGTGGTTTCGCTTGACGATCTCCAGTTGCCTTCCCGCAATGGCATCAAGCACGTCAGGGCTTGGGAGTTGTCGCAAATGCTATAATCATTTTTTAGTATTGTTGTGATAGTCTTAGCCAATGCTATAATATATTGAACTTGCGAAAGTTCAATATAAATATAATCAGCATTATGGCAACAGTAAAAGTAAGATTCCGTGCCTCCTCGGTTGAGGGTAAGGAAGGCACATTGTATTATCACCTCATCCATCAGCGCTGTCTGCGCTGGCTCAGTACCGACTATCATGTCTTTCCCGAAGAGTGGAACGGCAAGACGTCGGCAGTCGTTGTCTCTGACCGCAACAGCCGACAGGCGCGTCTGACGCTCATCCAGTCGAAGATAGATTGGGAATTGAAGCAGATGCAGCGCATCATCCACGACAAGGAGGAGGAAGGCATACCTTATTCCGTTGACGACCTTGCCGACGACATACGGCGGCTGCCACCCTGCCAGAGCGTATTCGCCTTCTTCCGGCAGCAGATAGCCCGGAAGGAGCAGATGCAATGCTTCGGCACCAAGAACAACTATGCCAACGCCGCCAGACGCTTCATGGAGTTTCGTCGCGACGAAGACCTTGCCTTCACCCAGATGACCACCGACATGATGGAACGCTATCAGGCATGGCTATGGAACAGAGGCGTCGGGCAAAACACCGTGGCGTTCTATCTGCGCACACTACGCACACTCTACAACAAGGCAGTAGAGGCAGGACAGGCACCGCCCGACGACATCTTCGCCCGTCTGCAGACAGCCAACGTCAGAACCGCCAAACGAGCCGTTTCAGTAAAGGATATACGCAACATCGAAAGGCTTGACCTTCCCAAAGGGTCGTCCCTCGACAAGGCACGCGACCTTTTCCTCCTCAGTTTCTATCTCCGTGGCATGGCATTCGTGGATATGGCATTCCTGAAGAAAAGCGACTTGAAGTGCGGCAGTGTGAGTTACAACCGTCGCAAGACCCACCAAAACCTTAACATCGAGTGGATTAAGCCGATGCAAACCATCATCGACAAATACGCCGAGCAGACTAAAGACTCTCTTTATCTACTGCCTATCCTGACAGGTAAAGAATCCTCACTATACACTGCATACCGTAAGGTAGAACACAATACCAACTACAACCTGAAGAAAATCGGTGAGAGGATAGGCTTGAAGATACCACTGACCACCTATGTGGCACGCCACACATGGGCAAGCATCGCCCTACACATGAACATTCCCATCGCCACCATCAGCGAGGCTATGGGCCACAACTCCTACAAGACCACACAGATTTACTTACAGTCGTTAGACGTGGCAACCATCAACGAAGCCAACAAGAAGATCATAAGAAAAATCTTGAAAGACTTGTAAATAGCCAAAAAGCTCATTAGAAAAAAACTTCTTGTCAACATTACTTCATGTCTAAAAAGCGCCAATTCAAAAAATGAATAATTCACAATCGCAGGCGAAGCCGAGAATAACTCCTAATTCAAAACTCCTAATTCCTAATTCGGACAGCGGATGCCGTCCGTCATGTCCAGCATGCAAATATTGTCTAAAGAGTAAAAATCTGTTACAAAATAAAAATTGATTTTAGAGTTCTGATTTGCTGTTTTTGCTGTGTTTTGCCGTAAAAACAGCACCCACGTTTAACGATAAAGCCTCTTTTTCACTCTGACAGTGCCACTTTCGGAGTGTAAAAGAGGCTTTGCTGCATGACAACCGTGGCTGTATTGGAGTGTAAAAGAGGCCCTATGGCAGCGAAAAGTGGCTCTTTGGCGAGTGTGATTTAGTAACGTTTCGTCAGAGAACCGCATAATACGCTGTATATGAATATATTATCTCAAACTGCTCAAAACTCAAGAATTTCGCACCAAAGATTTTGTTGTGCGCTGGGCTCGCTCTCCTGACGATTAGAAATGCAAATATTGTCTTCGGTGAAACCGCCGAAGAATTAGGAATTTTGAATTTTGATTTTTGAATTGTGCGCCAAGGCGCATTATAAGTTGTTCAACATATTCACGCTTTCTTCTTATGAAAGAGTGAACTCTTTGCAAAAATACGAAAATTAGTTGGATTATATGTCTGATTTTATCATTTATTGTATGGAATTACCCAAAAGTCGTAATGTTGTTTAGCAAATCCGCCTCGGACTATTCTCGTAAATGGCTGATTTGCACCTGCTTCTGTTGTTTTCACTCTCTTATAAGAAGAAAGTGTGACGATCTTTAGAATAAAGACACTTGTGCAGAAGGCAGTAATGTCTAATATTCATATACAATACGATTAAGATTATGCATAATATTATTGTATTGGCGAGGCTTCCTCAACTATCATGTATGGTAGCAGCTAAAGACATAAAGTAAAAGGAGAAAATGACGCAGGACTGCTTGGATTCGCCTTCTACAGCCGACGTAAGCAAACGCTTACCAAAGGGCATCCACGTTATCGGGGCTGAAAAACTTTCGGATCCGAGTGTAGAAGGAATGTCCCGACGTAAACGTACAGAAAAGAAAGAAGACCCCTCCACCGACCCCACTTCATGGAGTTATCTTTTCATTCTTCACATGGCAGTTAAGGGACTGGAGAAACGGCTTAAGGATTTTAATGCCGACGAGACTAAACAACCTTTTTTTATTCATAAAACCTTTCGTTATTCCTACAAGGATAAGGAAAGAGAACAAGGCGTGAAAAAGACTCTGGAGCAATCTGTCAGTGGACTTGTCTTCTTGCAAGGTACAGTAAAATCCCTACAAGAGTTTCTGAAGACACATTTTCCTCAATATCATTTAGTCAACGACCGAAGCTTAGGACGACCAGCCTCTATCAAGGACTCCGTCATGCAGCCCTTTATGAATGTGATGAAGACACATCCAGAGCAGGTTAAATTCCTTCGTGATGATTTTGAGAAATTTGCCAAAGACCACGTAAAGCTGCGTGTCCTTACCGGTCCGTTCAAAGGCTATGAAGGCTACATTGTCCGCATTGACCGTGACCGCCAGCTTGTCTTCAACTTCGGTGGAATAGCCGTAGCCATCCGTGGTGTGCACAAGGAGGACTTCGAGGTAGTGGAATAACAATCTCTCGAATAACTCTCAAGCAGCAAATAATGTTCTCCCACAGATATCGCAGATTTACACGGATATTGGGTGCGGAGGAGTCTCCCACAGATAGCACAGATGAGCACGGAAATCGGGATATATAAAATCTGTGAAAATCCGTGGTATCTGTGGGACAACATCTCTCAAGCAGCGTGCGGAGAAGTCTCCCACAGATGCCACAGATTTCACGGATATTGGATGCGAAGAAGAACACGAGATTTGTCTAAGACCCACTGACCGAAAGGAAGTAATTTCTCTAATTTCACAATTATATATTGAGACCGTAGATTAAGAGATTCGTGTGATTCGTGTTCAGAAAAGTATAGAATCTGTGTGTATCCGTGGAATCTGCGGGAGAATAATCTCAAGCAGCAGATGGTGTTCTCCCACAGATATCGCAGATTTACACGGATATTGGGTGCGGAGGAGTCTCCCACAGATAGCGCGGATGAGCACGGAAATCGGGATATATAAAATCTGTGAAAATCCGTGGAATCTGTGGGAGAATAAATCTCAAGCAGCAAATGATTTTCTCCCGCAGATCTCACAGAATCTCACAGATCAAGATTTCCTTTGCGTTAAAATTAAGAAAAGAAACTTGGTGGTGTGAGGGGAAAAATGTATTTTTGCGTTTGAATTCATTTCAAACGTTTAAAAGGAGAAGATTATGAGAAAGATAGAAGAACGATATATAAGCTTATTGACCGATTTCGGTTTTAAGCGAATCTTCGGCACAGACCCCAATAAGGAGTTGCTTATCAACTTCCTCAATTCTCTTTTCGATGGTGAGGAAGTGATAAAGGACGTGAAGTTGCGTGAATACGAGGATAGTCTCAAGGCGTATCGCGACATCAAGAATTCGCTGGACACAGCAAAGGAAGAAGGAAGAGAAGAAGGAAGAGAAGAAGGAAGAGAACAACGCAATATTGAGATTGCAAAGAAGATGCTATCTGCTGGTATGGATATTGATATCATCATAAATATGACAGATTTGTCAAAAGATGAAATTGAAAAGTTAACTATTCTGCAGTAGGTGGTAAAAGCATCCACCCCCTATTTTGACGTTTTGAAAATAGCATGTATAGTAGCGGAGGTATCATGCCTCCGCCACACCAAGGTTATCATAAGCCTCCTAAAATGATATGGTCGATAATGTATTATATATAATAGGTAATGGTTTCGATTTACATCATGGTGTAGCAAGTTCATACGCATCATTTTGTAAATGGCTAAAGAAGCATGACTTTGAGTTATATGATTTATACGAAACAGTATGTTCGTATGATGCTCTTTGGTCAGACTTTGAGACAAGTATGGCTTATGTGGATCGAGATTATTTCTTGGCGGCAGGTGAGGCAATGTTGCCAGATTCTAAATCTGATCCTGACGATTGGACAATGGCTGACTATATATTAGGTGGAGACACGGCAAGATGTATGGCTGAAAATCTTATTGATGATCTCAAGAAAGATTTTCATAAGTGGGTATGTACTTTACATGCTCCACGAGATTACAATCAGAAAAAGTTATATATAGATGATTATGCACGGTTTCTATCGTTCAACTATACCACATTCCTTGAAAGTCATTATGGTATACCTTCTTCTCAGGTGAATCATATACACGGAGTCAAAACTCAGCAATGGGGTAGCTTAGTTGTAGGTCACGCAGAAGATAATGATAAGATATTTGACCAATGGTGGAAATCAAGAGGCTATGACCGTCCACATTATAACAAGAAAGGTAAAAAATACTTTAAGCGCGACAATATCTATCGAATGTATCAAGGTGATACACAGTATCTTCCCGAATACGAATCCATTACTGAATCTGTAGAATCATATTATTATGATTCTCAAAAGCCGGTGGAAAAGATAATTTCCTCAAACGTATTGTATTTTGCATCTTTGCATGATGTGAAAACAATATATGTATGGGGATTTTCCTTCTCAAAAGTAGACCAACCATATATACGGAAAATAATATCTTCAAACGATAATCCTCAGGCAATTCAATGGTATGTGAGCATATTTTCTGAGGAGGATAAAACCAAGGCTCTGGATACGCTTTTGCCGTTAAGTATACCTGTTGATAATATACATTTCAAGCCGATGTCAGATTTCTTGATAAACCCCAAGCTCAACAGTAGGTATTAATCTATGTCTACGATTGGTGATATGCCAACATTTTCTATAAGCGAGAGAGTGTATACAAAGGGCTATGTCTTGAATTGAATATTAATGCGAATCTTGCACAAACAAAAATAATTAGTAAATATGGAACCAATAACATTGATAACGTCAGCAATGACTATGCTAACACCATATCTGATAAAGTCTGGAGAAAAGATAGCCGAAGAAATGGGAGCAAGTTTGTGGTCTTGGATAAAAGGAAAGTTTAGCAATAATCAGCAATTGCCAACGTCTCCGTCAGAGTCCGACAAAAACACTATAGAGTTGCAGTTAATGTCCGAGATTGCGCGAAATGCGGAATTTGCTTTATCCCTCGAAAAGAAAATACAAGAGTTAAAACAAAAATCCTGCAGTCAAGGTATCATGAATATTGAAAATAATGGCACTGTTGAAAAACAGGTAAATATTACCAACAATTCAGGTTCCATTTCTTTATGAGCGATTCTTTTGTTCGAAATGACTCCACAGTAGGAACTCAAGCTAATGTCAAAGAAAACTATGGTTACATCAGTATAGGTAACAGCAGATCTCGATTGTCCGCAACTTTCGAACGGCTTGAACAAGAAATTCTGAATAATACGACACAAGAAGTTATAGACGAATTGTTGATGTATACCACCAAGTTGGACGGCACCAAAGGACTTGAAGAAAAGCTTCAAGACGGAGGCTTCAAAAACCTTTTTATACAAAAGGCAATATTGCAAAAAGAAATGTATGCCAAAAGGGCTACTAAATATGAGTGCTATCCTGCTGCACAGAAAATTATTCTTAGTCTGTTTGCAAGGATAAAAAATGAGTTTGACATTAAAATTTATCCTATGATTTCCAAAGGTGCAGATGTCTCTTCAATCATGCAAGAAGTTCACAAGCAAATTGTATCTCCAATTTTGCAAATGATTGAAACGAATGGAGCGAATGACCAATCTTTGTATTTCAACATGGATCACATTTATGGCATGATATATTATCTTACAGGTATGTGCCATCTCAACTGGAAAGATTATGATAACATATAATCCAGCTTTCGATCTTTACCATTGTATCTTTCGTATGATACATATCATACAACGACTAGATGACAATGATTGTTTGGAAGTTGATAAAATCAGAATCTGGGACTTTTATGTCTTATTCCCTTCAAAGACTTACACAATCATGATTCGTAGAAACGAAGAAGATTTAAAGTCTTGGAGAAAACATTATATCAATAAAACCAAAAATCCATACGAGTATAACGGAGATAATAGAAAGCTATTTGACAGATTACGTCCGTATCAAATGGCAGCATTAAGTTCTTTGGTTTCGTATGGAATAATTGACAAAAAACATTTCCTTAATAAGGAAATAATGATTTCCAATAGAGCCCTATTGAATGAATTCATCGAAAAAACAGGCACACTTTCACAAACGGAAAGTAATACGCTTTCCTTCTTTTACCTTTGCACCCAGGAATCAAGTTAGGATATTTGGTTAATGGGTGTTA
>OHDW01000406.1_pt1 | contig 10908 bp, 12 predicted proteins | sample 1567131 | NCBI WGS metagenome assembly OHDW01 (sample SAMEA3879508, study PRJEB24766) | human gut metagenome | biome: human-associated habitat; feature: feces | place: USA | collected 1985/1987
ATAGATTAATCTTTAAACACATTTTTTTCACAAATCCTGGATATACTAACAATCGTAAAGAGTTTTTCATTTATTTGAATCCTCTCTCCCCTCATTTTTTTGCAAGAGGCAGCAGATCTTCCCCGTTCTGTTACCTCTTGTTTTTTTGTGTCCAAAACTGTATATTTATCATAACATTTTACATAACAGGAGGACTTTCATGATTTCAAAGAAATATTCATCAATGTTAAACAACACTTCCATCATCAGGGAATTTGCACAGTATGCTTCAAAGCGTGCCGCTGAGATCGGTGCTGAGAATGTGTTCAACTATACTATAGGCAATCCATCTGTGCCTACCACGGATGACTTCAACAAGGGACTTATCGACCTTATCCAGAATGAGGATTCACTGACACTCCATGGTTACAGCCCAACACTCACTATTTATTCTGTAAGAAAGGCTGTCGCAGATTCTCTGAACCGCCGTTTCGGCATGGAGTATGTTCCTGAGGACATTTTCATGACATCAGGTGCTGCCGGAGCCCTGGCTCACGCCATCAGATGTGTCACAGAACCGGGTGACGAGGTCATCACATTTGCGCCTTACTTCCCTGAGTATGTACCATACGTTGACGGAACCGGTGCTGTTCTCAAGGTCGTTCCCGCGGACATAACTTCATTCCAGATCAACTTTGACGCATTCCTCGAGATGATGAACCCAAATGTTCAGGCAATCCTCATCAACTCGCCAAACAACCCATCCGGAATCGTCTACTCAACCGAGACTATAACACATCTTGCCCAGATCCTCACAGAGAAACAGGAGGAGTACGGACATGACATTTACCTTATATCAGACGAGCCTTACAGAGAGATCGTATTTGAGGGAACTGATTCGCCATTCATCTCAAAGTTCTACGACAACACCATCTGCTGCTACTCATTCAGCAAGTCTCTGTCACTGCCTGGAGAGCGTATCGGATACGTGGCTGTAAATCCTAAGTGCAAGGACGCTGAACTCATCATCAATATGTGCGGACAGGTATCACGTTTCACAGGACACAACTGTCCTTCATCTCTGATACAGCTCGGAGTTGCAAAGGTGCTTGACGAGACATCTGATCTGTCAATCTATGAGAAGAACAAGAACATCCTGTACAAGGAGCTCACAGCTATGGGATATGAGTGTGTTGAGCCAGGCGGAACTTTCTATATGTTCCCTAAGACTCCTATCGCAGATGCAAATGAGTTCTGTAACATGACTGCCCATGAGCTTGATCTGATCCTTGTTCCTGGCGACAGCTTTATGTGTCCGGGACATATGAGACTGGCTTACTGTACTACAACAGATATGGTTGAGCGCTCTCTGCCACTGTTTGAGAAGGCTATTAAGATGTGTAAATAATGATCTGTGTGTACGACAATAACAGATCTTGTTTGTACAAAATTATTTTAGGAAAGTATAGAGATATAGCATATGACTAACATAAAGATAATTCTCGCCTCGGGATCGCCTAGAAGAAAGGAACTTCTGGCCCAGGCGGGATACGACTTCGATGTGTGTCCAAGTCTTTCTGATGAAGATCTTGAACCGATGGCTCCATCTGAATATGTAATGCTTCTGGCTAAGAAGAAGGCAGATGAAGTGTGCAACAGGATCATCGCCCAGGATGTTGTAAGACGGGTTAAAAAGCTTCCTGAACGCTTCGTTGTCCTCGGCGCAGACACTGTTGTATCGCTGAACGGAAGGATTCTTGGTAAGCCTTACGACTACGACGATGCATACAACACCTTGAACAGTCTGTCCGACCAGACGCATCAGGTGTACACCGGCGTGTGTCTGATATATGTGAACGGAAGAGCCAAGTCATCCAGCTCATTCTATGAGAAGACGGATGTCACCTTCTATCCTGTATCCCACGACGAGATAATCCAGTACCTCGCCACAAATGAGCCGTTTGACAAAGCCGGAAGCTATGGAATTCAGGGCAAGGGCGGTCTGTTCGTCAAGGGAATTGATGGCGACTACAACAATGTTGTCGGGCTGCCACTCGCAAGGGTGTATCACGAGCTTGATGATTTGATTTCTTGAATGGTTTGGAAATATTTTCTCTAAATGGCAATTATATTTATTTTACGACACTAAATTATCCCTTTTTGAGGAAAAGATCTTGAAAAAGGCACAAAATCTGAGATTTTGTATCTTTTCAACTAAATTTCCTTGAAAAGGGATAATTTTATGCACATATTATTAAATTCCACGATAAACAGCACAAAGACTTTTATCCGCCATCGTGCCATAAGAAATAATTCCTACACGAATCCTTACATAAGCTCTTTCTTCACATTGAAGATAGTTCCAACAACCTTTGGTCCTGCATTGGATGCAACTGCTGCCCCGATCTGGAAATAGTCTGATGGGCCATATCCAACCTTCTCCGTCATACGAGCTGTCAGTTCGTCTCTGACGGTCTCATCATTTCCGTATACTACCTGGTACTCTGAACCTGGCTCCATCTCTTCTACTGTGACATCCACCATCTTTGCCATGAGTTTCTTCTCACCGCGGCACTTGATAGCTGTCACGATCTCATTTGCCCAGATCTTCATGATAGGCTTCACGCCGAGTGCGTCACCAACCAGAGCTGCCGCACTTGGAATTCTTCCTGACTTGGCTGCATACTTGAGGCCATATATTCCGAAGTATATCCTTCTCTTTGGAAGCTCTTCCTTCAGATACCACACGATATCCTTGGCATCCCTGCCCTCCTGAACCATTCTAGCTGCCACAACCACCGGATAGCCATACTGTCCACTGTAGCCTATTCCGTCAAATACATATATATTGCACTTTCCGGCACACTCAGGATATTCCTCCTCGAACTGATCTGCGGCCATCTGCGCATTTGCATATGAGGCAGAACCATCCTTGTTGATGCTTACATATATAATATCCGTGTAACCCTGCTCCACCAGCTCCTTATACACCTCGCCGAACTGGTACGCTGTGATCTGTGATGTCTTTGGAAGATCATCATTCTCTGCCATGAGCTTGTAGAAGCCCTCATTGTCAAAATCGACTCTGCTCAGATAAGACTTGCCACCTATTACGACCGGGAAAGGAAGAATCTTGATTCCAAGCTCCTTCTCCTCATTCTCTGAAATGTCACTGGCAGAATCTGTCATTATAATAATTTTTCCCATAATTCACAAAACTCCATTTTTTGCTAATGAGCAGACGCATGAAAATGCGCTGCGCGCGGCGTCTGCGTGCTTCATAAGATGTCACTAAGCCCAGCTTAGTGACGGCGCACCCAGTGCGCCACCTCCTTACGAAAATTTACTTATCATTCTCCATACGCCACTTGATACATCTGTTGAGATAATGAACATAATCTGGATTCTTGCACATACCCTTGCCCTTATCATCAGATATCTTGGCAACATCCATGCCGTTACATGCTGTAGTCTTCATAACTATGTTGAGCGGTTCATCGCACGTATCGTTGGATATATATGTTCCTATTCCAAATGCAACCTTGATCTTGTCCTTGAAATAGCTGTTGAGTTTGTCTGCTTTCTCGAAATCAAGGCTGTCGCTGAACAGAAGTGTCTTGGTCTTTGGATCAAGTCCAAGCTTCTCATAATGATGAACCATCTTGTCGCCCCACTCATAAGGATCGCCACTGTCGTGTCTCACCCCACTGAAAAGTGTCGCATATGTGAGCTGGAAATCCTTTAGGAAGCAATCTGTTGTGATGGCATCAGTGAGAGCTGTTCCGTTCAGCACTCCATACTCCTTAACCCATGCATCCAATGCATACCAGTTGCTTATGATTACCCTGTCCAACACACATGATCCACTCATGCGCCATAGTTCCAACCGGAACCAGATTATACTTCCTTGCCAGATATACATTACTTGTTCCGACAAATGTTGAACCCGGATACTTGCGCTTGCTGAGTTCCTTGACTGCAAGCTCCTGAGCTTCAGCCGAAAGTCTTCTTCTGAGTCCAAACTCACTGAAAGCTCCAAGGTTATACTCTCCGGTCTCGACTTTTCGGACCTTCTCATCAAGCTTCTCCCTGAATGATGCAAGCAGCTTATCATAGTCATCGTTCATTCTGAAGTAGACCTCATTCACTATAGCCAGAGTAGGTATCTCATACATGGAAGTATTGAGCCAAGTGCCTCTCGCCTCTATCTTCAGTCCACACTCAGCGTCATCTGATATCTCAAAGTCCTCATATCTTGCCTTCCAGAGTCTCAGGAAATCAACATAAGAACCCTTTATCCACTTGATATTGTGCAGATACTCAAGCTCCTCCTCTGTAAATCTCAGATCACAGTAGAGCTGTATCTGTCTCTTGATCTCATCAACCATCTCCTTTGTGAAGAACACGTCAGTATTCCTGCACTTGAATGACCATGTTGTCTTATAGTCACTGAACTGATGGTAAATCGCCTGTCCCATACTAAACTTGTACATATCCGTTTCAAGCAGGCTTGTGATTATTCTTTCCATTTTTATACTCTTCTTTCTCTTTTTATCCGCTCCACACATACGGCTTAACCGCCATATATCACGGAAATACGGAAGTATACGCAAGTTCAAATACTTCCACTTATAATAAGTTAGCACACAGCCCGCTGTCAAGCACTATTACCTTGCAACTATCACACATAGTATTGTATAATGTTACCGTTCAGAGCCATGCAGCACAATATAAGAAGTGGCTTGTCATGCTTGCATGAACAAGGCATTTCTTATATTGTGCTATACGGCGGATACGCCGCACCGAACAGGCTCGAAGAGACTGTGAGGTGGCATGGCTCTGAACACAGCAGAGTCGTACACTTCGAACAGGCTCGTAAGAGACTGTGAGGTGGCATGGCTCTGAACACGGCAGAGTCGTACACTTTGAACAGGCTCGAAGAGACTGTGAGGTGGCATGGCTCTGTGTATACATTATGAAAAGAGGATAGATTATGTTAGAGCAGAACAACGGAAAAAAGCCTAAGAAGTACGCTGGTATTCTGGCTCACCCGACATCATTCCCAAGTCCTTATGGAATCGGAGATCTGGGTCCGGGCGCTTATCAGTTTATCGACTTTCTTGCAGCTTCAGGATTAAATCTGTGGCAGGTGCTTCCACTCGGTCACACGGGCTTTGGCGATTCACCTTATCAGCCATTTTCAGCATTTGCAGGACAACCACTTATCATCGATATCGACTACCTCAGAAAGAAGAAGTTACTTCTGGACGAGGACTTCTCAGCTATGCCTGACTGGGATCCTGAGAAGATCGACTATGGAACACTTATAGAATTCAAGACTGGCCTTCTGAAGAAAGCGTACGAGAGATTTATCGACGCTGACTATGCAGATGATATGTCAGGAGACGAGGATCTCATGGCAAAGTTCGATGCATTTGTCAAGAATACATCATGGCTTGCTGACTACTCTCTGTTCATGGCAGGCAAGGATGCGCACGAGGGAATGCCTTGGTACATGTGGGATGATTCACTGAAGAAGCCGACCGCATGGAAGAAGAAGCTTGCAGACGGCATCGGCTACTACAACTTCCTCCAGTTCCTTTTTACAGAGCAGTGGCAGGCCCTCAAGACATATGCAAATGATCTCGGAATCAGTATAGTAGGTGACACACCTATATTCCTCGCATGGGACAGCGCAGACGTATGGTCCAATCAGGAACTGTTTCTGCTGGATTCAAAGGGATACCCTATCGAGGTTGCAGGTGTTCCACCAGATTATTTCTCAGCTACCGGTCAGCTCTGGGGCAACCCTCTGTACAACTGGAAAAAGCATACCGAGACAGGCTATGCATGGTGGATAGAGAGAATCAAATATCAGCTCACAGTAACAGATTTCCTCAGGATAGATCACTTCAGAGGATTTGACCGTTACTGGGCAGTGCCTTACGGTGAGGAGACCGCCATCAACGGCGAGTGGAAGCCAGCTCCAGGGCTGAACTTCTTCACACAGCTCGAAGCTAATCTCGGCTACCATCTTCCTATCATCGCCGAGGATCTCGGCGAGATAGATGATTCAGTCATAGAACTCAGAGACAAATTCGGACTTCCTGGAATGAAGATCCTTCAGTTTGCATTTGAAAATCCAAACGAGAACGACTTCCTTCCACATAACTATACACCTAATTGTGTATGCTATACAGGAACACACGACAACGACACCACCCTTGGATGGTATACGCAGGCTTATGAGGCTTCAAAGGATAAGCTCAGAAGATACTACAGCACTGATGCAAGTGATATCTGCTGGGTTATGATAAGAGCATGCTTCTCTTCTGTTGCCAACATGGCCATCGTTCCTATGCAGGACGTGCTAAAGCTCGACTCATGGGCACGTATGAACACGCCAGGCGTTGGAGAGGGCAACTGGGCATGGAGATTCAAAGCCTCAGACCTGGGCAAGCAGTTGTCAGACAGGCTTCTTGAGACATCAAAGCTCTATGGAAGATATACTCCAATACCGGAGAAGAAGGATTCTGAGGAGAAGTAATCATACGACGAGTCAAATCAATGCTGGAACATTTAAAATAGCATAAGGAGAATTATAATATTGAGAACAATATTTGCATATTTATTTGCCTTTCTGGGCATCATCCTGTGTACTCCGTATCACCTGTATCTGTACCTTCTGGCTAAGAAGGATCAGGAAAAGGCGTACCGCCATGCCCAGAAGCTGGTCAAAGGCTTCTTTGGAATAGTCATGTTCATATGCGGTGCCAAGTGCACTGTCATAGGTCTGGAACGGGTGCCCAAAGATCAGCCTATTCTGTTTGTAGGCAACCACAGAAGCTTCTTCGATATACTGTGCTGTCACAACGCACTGGACAGGCCTCTGGGATTTATGTCCAAGGACGGAATCCTGAAGGTTCCTATCCTTCCATGGTATATGAAGGACATAGGATGTACATTCCTTGACAGGTCCGACCTGAAGAAGGGACTGGAGACTATCATGCAGTCGGCTGATATCGTAAAATCCGGACATTCCATGATGGTATTTCCTGAAGGACACAGAAATGACGGCGAAGAACTTCTTCCTTTCAAGGACGGAGCATACAAGATCGCACAGAAGGCCGGATGTCCTATCGTACCTGTATCCATATGCGGAACAGACAATATCATGGAGGCCAACAAGCACAACTTTATCAGAAGTCACAAGGTGGTCATCGAATTTCTTGACCCTATCGACATAAATGGCTTGAAGCCAAAGGAGCGCAAGGAGGTTCTTGAAACCATTCCGGCACTCATTCAGAAAGCAAGGGTTAAGAATCTTCCCCTTGCAACAAAAAAGTGATCAGACTATAATAATCTGATCACGACAAGACAAAACACCAATAACTAAATATAATCAGGAGGAACTAAACATGGCATGGTGGGTATGGTTGATAATAGTTGCAGTTATACTTATCGGAGGTCTTATTGCATTATACATAGTGGGCAATAAGCTTCAGAAAAAGCAGTCTGCACAGAAGGAAATGATGAAGGAACAGGCACAGCCTGTGACGATGCTTGTCATCGACAAGAAGATGCTCCCTATGAAGGATGCCGGATTGCCTAAGATGGTAATGGAACAGACACCAAAGCGTTACCAGAAGGCCAAGATGCCTATAGTAAAGGCCAAGATCGGACCTCAGATCATGAATCTTATCTGTGATGACGGTATATATGATCAGATGCCTGTCCGCGGAGAGGTAAAGGCTATGGTCAGCGGTATCTATATCATGAGCGTCAAGAATGTTCGTGGTAAGATCGAGGAGAAGAAGGGCAAGAAGACCTTTGGTGAGAAGCTTCGTGCAAAGCAGAGAAAGTATCAGGATATGTACGATAAGGATGTAGCCGAGTCAAAGCTCAGCAAGGAGCAGAAGGCCGCAGCCAAGGCTAAGGCCAAGGAAGAAAAAGAGAGAGCTAAAAAGATCCTGAAGATGTAACAGCTTGAAAGGAGATTCCCAATATGAAGAAATGTCATATTAACCTCCGCGAACTTGGAATAGCTTTACTCGCACCGATATGCATAACTTTTGTCCATGGGCTTATTCCATCATCTCTGGTATCATGTGTTATAATAATTATTCTCTGCGGATGTATACACCATATATATCCTTGGATATTCACCACAGGAGATAACCGTAACAATAAAAACAGAACAGGAACGAGATCACTCTCATTCCTGTTCTGTTTTTGTATTTTTATACTTATTGTCATAACAGGCCTCAGTCTGCAGTTCTTTTCGACCGGAATACTGAACGCCATTGAGCTCCATCGTCCAGAGCTTCTCGGCAGTTACAGAGACATGGTTCGTTCATCATTCTCTCTAAACAACGGTATCTTCAGAGTTACAACAGTCATGCTGCTTGCACCGGTCTGTGAGGAGCTTGTGTTCAGAGGGATCTCTCTGAGTTCTTCCAGACGTGCATTTACATGCAGACATTCAGATGCCATCGCCATCCTACTGTCAGCGCTGCTGTTCGCCCTTTATCACGGCAATTTAGTCCAGTTCTGCTACGCCCTTCCCATGGGAATCCTTCTCGCGCTGCTCGCCACATGGACGTCTTCCCTGCTGCCATCGATCCTTCTTCACATAACGATCAACGTATCTTCTTATTTCACCGGGATGCTGCCATTTGCACTGCCACATACAGGCTGTATACTTGCAACTGGTATCACGTCAGCCGCAGGCTTCATCGCCCTATATCTGCTGTTGCGCCGAAGTGGCAAATCACACAAAGTATCTTGACATGTGATACACATACACTTTTTCATCGGGATCCTCTTCGTATCCTGACAACTTGATGATATTCTTCAACACAAAATACCTGCTGTCCCTCATGACTCTCTGATATTCAAATGTCGGGTAGTACAGCATTAGATATATATTTCTCGGTGCCCTGCGCACGGAATCTATTATATTGTCTATGACCTTCTTGAACACCTCCGGGGAAAATGGATTGAAGAAATAGAAATAATTATCTTCATCTGCAACCTCATACTCTTGCGCCGGAATGTTATAGAAGTTCATCCTGTCTTCCTGATCATAAAATCTGCTCTGATAACCCGCGGCATTTTCCAGAAGCTTCTCGTATATGTCAGCATCTGCCTCTATACCCGTGGCGCGGCAGTAATGCCTTGAGTTGCCATAGAACAACACACGCCCCAGTCCGCAGCCAAAATCAACAAGTGTATCCTCCGGCTCCATGGACACGGCATTGAACAGGGTCACAAGATCCCTGTAGTAAGTCGCCTGATATATATTATTCTCCTCGGTGGGCTGCTCCGCACCTATACACAGCGTCGTATCTATAGACAAAAAATCATCAAACGCCTTCTCGTCATCCATATAGCTATCCTCACTCCACGGTTATCCTGAGTACGTTAAACGATACACATTCATTGCCATAATCCATCACATACACCACGACCAGACCAAGCCCCTTTTCCGTCTCCACGAGCTGATAGCCTTCAGTGAGTATGCTTATATTCATCATACCAACCGGAGTAGAATAAAATGCCTCTCTGGTCTCTCCCGATCTGAACGACATGGCAGCACTGACTTCGCCCTTCTTTGTCAGGTCAAGTCCTAATTTGTCAAACTTCAGCAGATTTCTCGCCGGTTTCTCAAGATCCTCATAATACTCATCGTATTTCAGGTAAAATACCCCGTCCTTCTCATGAAGGCTTCCCCTGGTAACAAGCTCTATGGGTTCAACGTTGTTCTCTTCCCTGCTCGTCCTCTGCTCTCCAACTACTGTCACAGTAACATTCTATGTAATTTTATAAAATTATCTCTCTTTTGCCATCTCAATAAGAGTTGTGACGAGAGTCTTTATATCGTATCCCTGAGCATTCCACAGCATTGGATACATGCTTATTCCTGTAAATCCAGGAAGTGTGTTGATCTCATTGAATACAACTCTGTTTGTTCCATTCTCAAGGAAGAAATCCACTCTGGAGAGTCCGAAGCCGTCAAGTGCTTTGAATATCTTCACAGCATCTTCCCTTATCTCATTCTCTGCTTCCTTAGGGATGTCGGCGCCGATAACCGTTCTCGACTCAGCATTGTTGTACTTTGCATCGAAATCGTAGAACTCAGCAGCGGCAAGTATCTCGCCAACTCCCGAAGCCTTGGTATTGTCCTTGTAACCGAGGACTCCGCACTCAAGCTCACGTCCAACTATCGTCTCCTCAACGAGGATCTTGTTGTCGTGCTTTACGGCCTCATTCAGCGCATACAGAAGGCTAGCTCTGTCAGTTGCCTTATTTACACCCTTTGATGATCCGGCCTTTGAAGGCTTTACAAATACAGGGTAATCAAGCTCAGCCTCAACTCTGTCCATAGCACTGTCTATGTCGCTGAAATCCTCTGCAAGCACAGGTACAAATCTCGCCTGTGAAACACCGATGTGATCAACGATTATCTTCGTATAGAATTTATCCATGGATGCCGCCGATGCCAGAACGCCACATCCAACATATGGAATATCTGCCATCTCGAACAATCCCTGTATAGTTCCATCCTCGCCATACATACCGTGAAGTACAGGGAATATGACGTCCACCTTCTGGCGCTCCACACCTGCATCGGAGAAAACTATAAGCTCTCTTCTGGTGTCCGGTGAGATCACTGCTGTGACCTTGCTGTCATACCAGCTTCCATCCGCTATACTCTCTATATTATCTGCCTTTAACCATCTTCCATCCTTGGTAATGCCAACCAATGTCATATTATACTTTTCAAGATCAACCCCCTTGGCAACTGTCTGTACCGATATACATGAAACCTCATGCTCTGATGATCTTCCTCCAAATATTACAACCAAATTTTCCTTAGCCATGACATGTGCTCCTTATACTTTAATCCGCGGTGCACCCGGGGCACAC
>OHDW01000407.1_pt1 | contig 10903 bp, 4 predicted proteins | sample 1567131 | NCBI WGS metagenome assembly OHDW01 (sample SAMEA3879508, study PRJEB24766) | human gut metagenome | biome: human-associated habitat; feature: feces | place: USA | collected 1985/1987
GACAGAACCTGGTGCAGGATGGGACGCAGAAAGCCTTATCTGCTGATCGGAGCCTTGATTTCGGTTCTCGTGATGATCTTCCTGCCGAACGCCGGCAGCCTGAGTTTCTCCTCAAGGCTGATCCTCGGACTCAACGGCGCCATGTGGTTCGGACTGTTCTCGCTCATATTCCTTGACACTTCAATCAATGTCGCGATGCAGCCGTTCAAGATGATGGTCGGGGACATGGTCGGCGAGGAGCAGAAGGCTCAGGCCTACTCGATCCAGTCGCTTCTTTGCAACGCCGGCAGTCTGGTGGGCTACCTTTTCCCGATTTTCTTCACCTGGATCGGCATCGCCAACATCGCCCCAAAGGGACAGGTGCCGCCGTCCGTGATCTGGAGCTTCTGGTGCGGCGCCGCGATCCTTATCCTCTGCGTGCTATACACTTTCCTGAATGTCAAGGAGATGAATCCTCAGGAATATGCCGAGTTCCATTCCATCGATCCAAAGCGTCAGGCTGAGGAGGAGAAGGACAATCCGGGACTCATCAGACTGCTGCTCCATGCTCCCAAGACATTCTGGACCGTGGGACTCGTGCAGTTCTTCTGCTGGGCGGCGTTCATGTACATGTGGACCTATTCCAACGGAGCCATCGCCGCCAACTGCTGGAACGCCACCGACACGGCCTCCGAGGGCTATCAGGCCGCTGGCAACTGGGTCGGGGTAGTCTTCGCCGTGCAGGCTGTCGGATCAATCCTGTGGGCGATTGTACTTCCTAAGTTCCGCTCCTTGAAACTGGCCTATGTGGTGAGCCTTCTGATCGGAGCCGTCGGCTTCATCTCCGTTGCGTTCATCCACAACCAGTACCTGCTCTGCGTGTCGTACCTGCTGATCGGAACCGCCTGGGCCGCGATGCTCGCGCTTCCGTTCACACTTCTGACCAACGCTCTCGACGGGGAGCATCTGGGCAGCTATCTCGGCCTGTTCAACTGCACCATCTGCCTTCCGCAGATCGTCGCCGCGGCGCTCGGCGGAGTGGTGCTGAGACTTCTGGGCGGAGTCCAGGCGAACATGCTCGTCACTGCGGGTGTCCTGCTTGTGCTTGGCGCGCTGAGCGTCCGTCTCATAAAGGAAAGGAAACAATAATAACCTTAATAATCATATTAAATGAATATTCAAACAATTCAAACATTCCAGATGAAAAGGATTATAGCTGCCGTGGCGACCTTGCTTCTTTGCCTGGTCGGCACTACCGTATCCGCTCAGAGCGGGTATCAGGTGAAGGGAGTTGTAGTTGACGCCGCCGGTCCGGTCATCGGTGCCACTGTCATGGAACAGGGCACGCAGAACGGTATCGCGACCGGTCTCGACGGAGACTACATCCTTAACGTTTCCGGCCCGGATGCCACTGTCGAAATCAGCTGCATCGGCTACAAGACACAGTCTTTCAAGGCTTCCGAGGTTCCGGCCAAGATTATTCTTACCACCGACACCGAGTTTCTTGACGATGTGGTCGTGATCGGCTACGGTACCGTCAAGAAGAGCGACATGACTGGCTCGATCTCCTCCGTGAAGGCCGACCAGCTCAACAAGGGTATGGTGACATCACCATCGGATCTGCTCCAGGGCAAGTCCGCCGGCGTTGTCGTCACGATGGGTGACGGCGCTCCGGGTTCCGCCAGCACCATCAGAATCCGTGGCGGTTCCTCTCTGAAGGCCAACAACAACCCTCTCGTCGTGGTTGACGGTCTGCCTCTTTCCGAGACAGGCATCAGCGGAGTCTCCGACGCGCTTTCCTCCATCAACCCTAACGACATCGAGAGCTTCACTGTCCTGAAGGACGCCTCGGCGACCGCCATCTTCGGATCGAGAGCCTCCAACGGTGTCATCATGATCACCACCAAGAAGGGTTCCAAGGGTGCCGAAGGCATCCACGTGAGCGCGGACTTTACCGGAAGCGTCAGCCAGAACGCCAAGTACGTGGACGTGCTGACAGGCGATGAGATGCGTGACCTTACGAAATGGTATCTCGGTGACGGAGGTTCGGCCTACGCCGCCCTTGGCAAGGAGAACACCGACTGGCAGAAGGAGATCTTCCGTCTCGGAAGGACTCTGGACGGCAACGTTGCCGTGTCCGGCAGGGTAGGGAAGAGCGACATCTTCCGCATGCCTTACCGCGTGTCCATCGGCTACCACAACCAGGACGGTACCCTCAAGACCTCCAACCTTGAGCGTGAGACCATCTCTGTCAATCTCACCCCGAGCTTCTTTGACGACCATCTTCTTGTCAATCTCAACGGCAAGCTGATGAACATGGACAACAGGTTCGCCAATCAGGACGCCATCGGCGGCGCTGTCCGCATGGATCCTACCCAGCCTGTCTACGACGCGAACGGCCTGAACGGCTACTGGTGGTGGAACTACGGCAAGGGCACGCAGACCATCGATAACTGCAACGCACAGGCCCAGATGAACCCTGTCGCCCTTCTGAACGACAAGCTTGACAAGTCCAACGCCAAGCGTTTCATCGGCAACGCCCAACTCAACTACAAGGTCCATGGATTCGAGGATCTGAGCCTCAACCTCAACCTTGGTCTGGACTGGTCCAAGTCAGACGGTACGGTTGATGTCGCTCCCGGCACGGAAATGTCATTCCACAACACCCAGGAGTCCGGTTCCGGTTATCACAACAACTATTCCCAGATAAGGCGTGACCAGACCCTTGAGTTCTATGCCCAGTACGACAAGACTCTCGGCAAGCACACCTTCAACGCGATGGCAGGTTACTCCTGGCAGCACTTCTACAATTCGACTTTCAACGAGAAGTACAAGGCTGACGGCACCCTTCCTACCGCTTCCGACTACTATCTGAGCAGTCCTAACACCTTCAGAACCGAGTACTTCCTCGTGTCTTTCTTCGGACGTGTGAACTATTCGTTCAACGACCGCCTTCTCGTGACCGCCACCCTGCGTGACGACGGCACCTCCCGTTTCGCCAACAACAAGTGGGGTCTCTTCCCTTCGGTGGCGGTAAGCTACAACTTCGGCAAGGAGAGGTTCATCGCGGACAGCGGTGTGGTCTCAGCCCTGAAGCTCAGGCTCAGCTGGGGACAGACTGGCCAGCAGGATCTCCAGTCCGGAGACTACCCGACACTGTCGTCCTACAAGTACAACACGAACCAGTCGATGTACTACTTCGGCAACAAGGTGATCACTCCGATAACGCCGCTTGGCTACAACGCCGACCTTAAGTGGGAGACCACCACGACCTACAACATCGGTCTTGACTACGGCTTCCTCGGCGACAGGATCTTCGGTAGCGTGGATCTCTACAAGCGCGATACCAAGGATCTCCTGAACCGCACTCCTGTGGCCGCCGGCGCCAACCTGTCCAACTACTTGAACGCCAACATCGGAGACCTTACCAACAAGGGATTCGAGTTCGAGTTCAACGCCATTCCTGTCCAGACAAGGGACTGGAGCTGGACCCTGGGCTTCAACGCGACCTTCAATGAGACAAAGATCTCCAGGCTTACCACCGACGACGAGCGCGCCGACTACTTCGGAATCACTACCGGCGGTATCGCCGGCGGTACAGGCAACACGGACGGCAAGCCGATCGAAGGCCTCTATGCCGACCTGAACAAGGACGGAAAGATCGACGACAACGACAAGTACTGCTTCCACAATGCCGCTCCGGACTGGACATTCGGCTTCAACACGCAGGTGGCGTACAAGCAGTGGACCCTCGCAATGAGCGCCCATTCAAATGTCGGCAACTATGTCTACAACAACATCGCCTCCAACGGCGACCTCCTGACCGACCTCTGGGCCAACAACTTCGTGAACAACCGTTATTCCACGGCGAAGGAGCACAACTTCTCGTCATACCCCCAGTATTGGTCCAATCTTTACGTCGAGAACGCATCCTTCCTGAAGATCGACAACATCACCCTCAGCCGCTCGTTCAACTTCGGCCAGAAGACTCCGATGTCGTTCAACGTCTTCGCGACCGTTCAGAACGTGGCCTGCTTCACCAAGTACGGTGGAATCGACCCTGAGATCTTCTCCGGTATCGACAACAACATGTATCCGAGGCCTCGTACCTACATCCTTGGTGTCAAGTTCAACTTCTAATGCGACATAGACAATGAAAAATATTATCAGATTTACAGCGGTCGCCCTCGCCGCGACAATGCTCGCCTCAGCGGCCACGTCCTGTGTAGGTGACCTTGACGTGAAGCCTATCGATCCTAACATCGAGCTTCCTGAGGACGTGCTCAACAGCCAGGAGGCTTTCACAGCCCTTCTCGCCAAGTGCTATCAGGGACTTTCCTGCTCCGCATCCTCCGGGCCGAGCAGCGATCCGGACATCGAAGGTGTGGACGGCGGCTATGGCCAGTACATGAGAGCGCTTTTCAATATGGAGGAACTCTCCACGGATGTGGCGACTTGCTGCTGGAACGATGGCGGCCTCTTTGACATTCACAATCTCAATTGGAACGCATCCAATGAGTTTATCCTTTCGATGTACTACCGTATCTTCTTCCAGATCAGTCTCTGCAACGAGTTCATACGCCGCTCCAACGCCAGCGACATCAGCGGTTACTCCCTGAAGAACGCCTACATCGCCGAGGCGAGAGCCCTCAGGCTCTTCAGCTACTACCATGCCATCGACTTGTTCGGCAACGTGCCTTTCGCGACAGAGCATCAGTCTGTGGGTTCAACCGGAGCCGAGCAGATCTCCCGCGCCGACCTCTTCGACTGGATGGAGAGCGAGTGCAACGACCTTCTTGGCGGCAGCGACCTCGCCGAGCCGGGTAAGAATGAATATGGCCGCTGCGACAAGGGTATGGTGCAGATGATTCTCGCCAAACTCTACCTCAACGCCGAGGTTTGGAAGGGTACAGCGATGTACGACAAGGCTGCCGCTGTCTGTGAGAAGATTATCAGTGAATATCCTCTCCACACCAAGAGCGCCGGCAAGTACAGCGCCTGGCAGGAGCTATTCATGGCAGACAACCACCTTTGGACAGCCAACACGACCTACAACGGTGACGAGATCATATTCGCCGTGGAGCAGGATGGAATCCTTGTTCAGTCCTACGGAGCCACTAACTATCTCGTCTTCGGCTGCACGGGTGGCAAGATGGACGCCGCTGCGATCGGTATCTCCACAGGTTGGGGCGGTCTTTCCCTGACAGGGGCTTTCACCAGCAAGTTCGAGGACGCTGACCTTCGCGCCACATTCTACAGGGGCGAGGAGTTCGATCAGTACGTCGATGCCTTGCGCCGTGAGTCCGACAGCTGGTCTAACGGTTGGAAGTCAATGAAATTCCTGAATGTGAACCACGATGGCGGCAAGGCTCAGGCCGATGGCTTCGTGGACACTGACTGGCCTGTCTTCCGCGGTACGCCGAGTGCGCCGCCAGGGGAGCCGCCGACAAGACCAAGGGACAGCAGTACCTTGACGCTGTACGCGCGAGAGCGGGTGTGGGCAGCATCGCCCTCACTCTTGACAACATCATCGACGAGCGTGGCCGCGAGCTTTACTACGAGGGCTTCCGCCGTCAGGATCTGATCAGGTTCGGACTCTTCACTTCCGACAAGTACCTTTGGGAATTCAAGGGAGGCGTGCAGGCCGGAAAGGCTGTTGACGATCGTTTCAACCTGTATCCGATCATGTCCAGCGACCTCAACGCTAACGGTAATCTTAAGCAGAATCCTGGTTATTAACAGATTATGAAAAAGTTATTTTACACGATAATCGCATTTGCGGGAATCCTTGCGGCTTCCTGCTCGACGGATGAGGACAAGCTGGTCTTCGATCCATCATCCTCCGTGGCCCCGACTCTGGGAACCCTGGCCGGAACCACGCTCTCGTCCGACGGCGCTGACCTGACCTTCGAGTTCACACAGCCGAAGTACAATGTCGATGCCGGCGTGCTATACGCTCTCTACGCCTCTGATTCTCAGGATTTCGGGAAGCAGGAGAAACTCGCCGCCACCATCGGCGGCACGACCGTGACCGTCAAGCAGTCCGCCCTCAACTCGGTGATCCTGAATCTGGGCGGCGAGCCTGGCGCGGAGTTCACGGTCTACCTCAGGCTTGACTCATGGCTAGCGAACAACAAGAACATGGCTGTGGAGTCCTCGCTGGCCCGTTCCGGCGTGTTGTCCGCCACATTCGTTCCTTACAGCCAGCTGATCCTTGACAAGGATATCTATGATCACGTCTGGGTGATGGGCGACTACAGCGGATGGAGCCACGACAAGGCGCAGCTCCTCTACAACTACAGCAAGGACGGCAACATATTCACAGGTGTTGTTGACTTTGAGGACAAGGCTGCGAGCGGCATCAAGTTCACCGGTGCGGCTTCCTGGGACGAAGCCACTGGCAACTGGGGAACGGCTAATCCTGACGATGCGTCCGAGGCTGCCTCTGTGACGCTTCTCAATGGATCCAACGACAACATCATGTGCTACGCCAAGCGTTTCTACAAGTTCACCCTTGACAAGAAAGCCCTCGTTCTGACCAAGGAGTGGGGCGCTGACAAGATCGGTATTGTGGGTACGATCAACAACTGGGCCGCTCCTGACGTGGAGATGACGTTCAACAAGGACTATCTCCGCTTCTGGGTTGACCTTGAGGTCACCGGCGACCAGGAGATCAAGTTCCGCGCCGACGAGGACTGGGTGTACAACTGGGGCGCCGACGCGAAGTTGGGCGGTGACAACATCAAGGTGGGTACCGGAAAGTACCGTGTCTATCTTGACCTTAACAAGGGTACCGTCGAGCTGAACGAGAAGATGTTCGGCAAGACCGAGCCGAGCGCAGGTGGTGACGAGCCTGAGCCAGGCAAGCCTGGCGCGTGGTCACTCATCGGTACCATCAACGGGGACAGCTGGTCGGCGGACGTTGACATGACCAACACCGAGGGTGACATCTGGATCGCCCGTAGCGTGAGACTCACCGCAAGCGACGAGTTCAAGATCCGCGCCGACCACGATTGGGCTGTGAAGGTAGGAGGACCGGAGGAGAACTCCACAAGCACCATCGATCCGGCCAATGCCTACGGCGTGTTCAAGCCTGAGCTTGGCAAGGCGTTCGCCGCCGGTGACAAGAACATCCAGGTGGGGGCAGAGGGAGTCTACGACATCACCTACGACTATGCCGCCCAGACCATACTCATCGAAGAGCACAAGACCGCTTTCTCCCTCATCGGCGAGATCGGCGGAAGCTCTTGGAGCAAGGACTTCGTGATGACTCAGGACGGTGATGTCTGGACCAGCCCGGTAGTGAACATCACCGGAGGGTTCAAGATCCGTTATGACTACTCCTGGGAGGAAACCAACACCTACGGTGTCGCCAAAGGCTTCACGCCGGAGGTCGGCGTCGAGTTCACGGCTGTGCAGCCGGGCGACAACATCACTGTTCCCGCCGCCGGTGACTACAAGGTCGTGTTCAACTCCAAGACCCTCGCCGTCACCATCAGCACCGTGGCTTTCCCTGAGAGCCTCTACATGATCGGCGATGAGTTCGGAGACTGGGACTGGAAGAGTGACGGCGTGGTCGAGATGACGCCTGTCAGCAAGCAGGAAGGCCAGTTCTGGACCGTCCGCTACTTCTCTGCCAAGAAGGGCTTCAAGTACTCTCCTATAAGGGATTGGGGCAAGGATTTCCACGGCCTCAAGACCAACGACGGCTATGCCGTGGATGGCGGCAACTGCACTGTTGAAGCTGATGGCTTCTACATGGTTCATGTTGACCTCAAGCGCGAGATGGTTCACGTCGAGCCTGCGAGGATCTACGGAATGGGCGACTGCTTCGGCGGCTGGGACGCCGGCATGGAGGCAGCCCTGTTCAAGGCTGACGGCAAGGTTCTCAAAGCCACTCTTGTAGGGGACGGTGAGATCCGTATGTATGCCGAGTCCTCTATCGCCAACTCGGATTGGTGGACCCGCGAGTTCATCGTCCTCGACGGCAAGATCGTCTATCGCGGCAACGGGGACGACCAGAAGCGCGTGAACTGCACGAAGGGACAGGAGGTGACTCTTGATCTCAACGCAGGGACGGGTTCAATCAAATAAATCCTGACTATCTCAGACGCACCCGATGGAGGAATATGCCAAGGGTGCGTCTGATTTTTTTATTATATTCGTAGATTATGAGACGATCTTCTTTTCTCTTGAGGCTTATAGGCCTTGTCCTGGCCGCCGCGCTCCTTGCGGGGTGCGACAAGAAAGGCACGACTCCCGATCCGACTCCGACTCCGGGGCCGGAGACTCCGGAACGCACCAGCGAATCGGGAATATCCTACCAGATGCTGGTATATTCATTCGCCGACAGTGACGGCGACGGCTGCGGCGACTTCAAGGGAATCCAATCCAGACTTGACTATCTTAAGGAGATGGGAGTCCAGGCCATCTGGCTTTCTCCGATCCACCCGGCTTCATCCTATCACGGCTACGATGTCCTGGACTATTCCGGCGTCAATCCCGACTATGGCACCGAGGCCGACTTCAAATCCCTTCTGGACGCGGCACACGCCAAGGGGATCAAGATCTATCTTGACTATGTGCTGAACCACACATCCAAGGATCATCCGTGGTTCCTCGACGCGAAAAAAAGCGCGGGCAGTCAGCACCGCGACTATTATATCTTCTCCGACAACCCGCAGGCCGACATCCGTGACGGCAAGATTCCGATGATCGCCACCGAGGGCGCGCGCGGCTACGACTCCGGCCAGTGGTTCTCCGCCGTGACTGGCGTTGACGGCAAGTTCAAGGTGAAGTTCACACTTGCCCTGGACAACGCCGGCAAGCCTTCGACATTGAGGATGGACAAGGTTGACGAGGTGTCCAACACCGGCAGTCAGAACTCGGGGATATGGCTGTACTACGGCGATGACAACATGGCGCAGTTCTACAAGAGCGGGGCTAGGGAATGCACTCTGTCACTGGAGTTTGAATCCTCCTGGGGCGTGCTTGTGAGAACCAGCCGGACCCAATGGGACTCCCACAAGTACGGCGCTCCGTCCGGAAAGAACCAGTTTTCCTATGGCGTTCCGCTCGCGCTTTCGAACACCAACGCTCAGGACATCATTCTGCCTGGAATGACCACGACGATGTACCACTCGCATTTCATGACAGACTGGTTCGCCGACCTGAACTACGGTCCCGCGGCCACCTGCGAGCAGTCCGCAGCTTTCAAGTCCGTCTGCGAGTCCGCTGACAAGTGGATCAGGATGGGAGTGGACGGCTTCCGTCTGGACGCTGTCAAGCACATCTACCACAACGCCGATTCGGACGAGAACCCGACATTCCTGAAGAAGTTCTACGACCGCTGCAACTCCACCTACAAGTCCGCCGGCGGCAAGGGTGACTTCTACATGGTGGGCGAGCAGTTCAGTGACGCCTCCGAGGTCGCGCCATACTACAAAGGCATTCCGGCCCTCTTTGAGTTCAGTTTCTGGTGGAGGCTGAAGGACTGCATCAACAACGGTGACGGAAGTTCCTTCGTCGGCACGATCCAGAACTATCAGAAACTCTACGCGGGCTACCGCTCCGACTACATCGAGGCCACTAAACTCTCCAACCACGACGAGGACAGGGCCGGGAACGATCTCGGAAAAAGTGTGGCCAAGATGAAACTCGCCGGTGCGGTTCTCCTTACGGCGGGCGGCCAGCCTTACATCTACCAGGGCGAGGAACTCGGCTACTGGCGATGAATATGTCCGCACACCGATCATGTGGAACTCCGACGGTTCGTCGCTCGCCGACGGCAAGTTGAGCGGCAAGGTGGACAGGACGATGCTCTCCTCAGGAATCTCTGTCGAGAGCCAGGCGAAGGACGACGGTTCCATCCTCAATGTTTACCGCCGTTTCGGTGTGCTGAGGGATCAGTACAAGGCCTTGGCCAAGGGTTCGTTCGACTACTGTCCGGCTGCATCTTCTGTGGCTTCCGTCTCCGCATGGTACCGTGCCTATGATGGCCAGAAGGTCTTGGTTGTCCATAATTTCTCCGCTGGCAACGCCTCCGTCAACTTTACGTCCGACAAGCTGGACAACGCCGTCGCCACGAACGGAACCGTGAAGGTAAATGGCTCCAGGTTGACTCTGGGAGCATATTCATCAGTCGTTTTTCTGCAATAGTTAATTTGACATTATATGAGACGCACACTATTCATTCTGCTTGCCTCTCTTCTGGTGCTCTCCTGCGGGCGCGATCCCGGAGAGGCTGCCGTTGAGCGTGACTGGACCCGCGACGCTGTGGTCTATGAACTGAACACCCGTCAGGCGACCGCCGAAGGCACCTTCGCCGCAGCCCAGAGGAAACTTCCTGAACTTAAGGAACTTGGGGTGGACGTTGTCTGGCTGATGCCTGTCTATCCGATCGGCGAGAAAGGCCGCAAGGGAACTCTCGGCTCCTACTACGCCATCAAGGACTATTGCGACATCAACCCGGAGTTCGGCGCCCTGGAGGATTTCGACGACTTTGTCGGCGCGGCCCACGACCTTGGCCTCAAGGTCATCATCGACTGGGTGGCCAACCACACCTCTCCGGATCATCCGTGGGTGAATGGGAAACCTGCCGACTGGTACGTCCGCGACGCGGAGGGCAACACGATTGTCGAATATGACTGGACGGACATCGCCAAGCTCAACTACGAGTCCAAGGAGATGCGGGCCGAGATGGAGAAGAGCATGCGTTTCTGGCTTGACAGGGGGATCGACGGCTTCCGCTGCGACGTGGCCTATCAGGTGCCGCAGGATTTCTGGGCCGATGTGTTCTCGAAGTTCAGGTCTGAATATTCCCGCAGACTCTACTTCCTCGCCGAGGGGGAGGAGCCTTGGCTGCACGAGGCCGGCTTCGACGCCACCTACGCCTGGAAACTGCACCATCTGCTGAACGACATCG
>OHDW01000410.1_pt1 | contig 10871 bp, 10 predicted proteins | sample 1567131 | NCBI WGS metagenome assembly OHDW01 (sample SAMEA3879508, study PRJEB24766) | human gut metagenome | biome: human-associated habitat; feature: feces | place: USA | collected 1985/1987
TCGTTTCTCGGTTTTAGACCGCTCCATGAAGCGAGGTGGTTGGCCGTTTCGAACTTGTTCATGTCCGTTCCGATTTCAGCGATCAATGATGTGGCCGCACGTTCCTTTATGCCGGGTATGGTCTGTAACCGTTTCAACTCTTCGGGGAATTCCCTTTCACAAATCTCAAGCATTTTGGCTTGGCATTTTTCCTTGTGTGCCTCCGCCATATCAAGCTCATCACGCAGTTGTGATATCATGTCAATCTCTGCAAGGCTTACCACACCTTTGAGTGATGCTGTGATGACATCTATGCCGTGGTGGTTGATGATGCGTCCATGTATTAGCTTCACCAACTCTTCGGGAGCGGTAATCCCTTGTGAGATTGCTCTCACCACGGCTTTGTAGCTTTTGCTGTCAACATTGGAAACGTAGTTGCTCAGACGTATGTTGCAACGTTGCAGCACGGCATCAAGTTTGGACAGCTTTCTTACTATCTCCTCGTTGAGGTCGAATATACGGCGGTCGTACTGGCGCAGCTGTTGGATTGTCTCAGGAGGCACGAAGCTGCCGCGTATGAGTTCCTTCATCGTACACTCGGCAATCCACTGCGCATCCTTCACGTCACTCTTGCGACCAGGGAGCTGCTTGATGAAATAAGGGTTGGCAAGATTCAGCTTGAAGTGTGGAGACAGCACACGCCATATTGGAATCCAATAGACGCTGGTGCTCTCCATTGATACCTCAACAACATGGTGATGAAGCATCAGGTCACGCATTTCTTCCAACTGATAAGTTAAAACTCCGAAAACTTTTTCAATAAGTTCTCCAAACTCACTCAAAATACAAAGATAAACGCTATCTTTGTGCACGTCAAGACCACATACTGATTTCATAGGCTTGCATATTTGGGGTTAATAAATTCTACCCAAAAATAAATATAATTTGTGACTTAGAGCACGTTGATGCAAGATTTTAGGTATGTCGGTCTTGACATTTTAACTCAAGCAGCGAGCACTCGGAGATATTCATTTCTGTTTTTTATCCCAACTGGCTTATAATTCGGAAATTTTATCTAAATTTGTATACACAAGCAATATACTAATGAAATTCAAAATTACCTTAAATATAAACAGAAAACACGGTGACCTACTGCCTTTCAACTACCAATATGAGCAGTCTGCCGTCATTTATCGCATATTAGCACAAGCTGATACGCAGTACGCTTCATGGCTTCACGAAAATGGTTATCAATTGAATGGAAGTAAGAGGTTTAAGCTATTTTGTTATTCGCCTTTCATCTTTGAGAGAGTACGCCCTTTGACGAAAGAAGGATGTCTAAAAATCATAGGCGAAAAAGCTACTTGGTACATCAGTTTCATACCAGAGAAAAGCACCTTGGAATTTATTCAAGGAATATTTGCTCATCAAAGTTTCACTATTGGCAATAAGGAATATCGTGTTGCATTCGATATTGTCGGTGTAGAGGCAATGCCAATACCGCAATTATCCGAAGAAATGGCTTTCCAAGCTTTGTCTCCTATTTGTGTTAAGCAGCATGAGGACAACAAAATTCAATACTTATCTCCTGACAATCCTAAATTTGCTCAAGGCATACTAAAGGGACTGTTGGCAAGGTTTGAGAGCATTCATGGGCAACCATTTGATATGAACGACAAGAAGTTTTCTTTTGAATTGACAGACAATAAGGTCAAGTCAAAGTTGATAACAATAAAAGCCAATACCCCATACGAATCAAGAGTGCGTGGATATCTCTGCTCCTTCCGCATGAAAGCACCTTTGGAGTTGATGAAGATTGCTTATGAAGGAGGAGTCGGAGAACAATGTTCACAGGGTTTTGGATTTATAAAAATGAAAGATTAAAATGGAAAGTAATATAGACTTATCAATATTGAAAAAGTTGCCAGAGCTGCAAACACAAGCAGTTTTGGCAATTAGACCTTTAGCTCCTTTATCTATGGTGAGCGAATTGCCAGGATCTTTCTATAAAACATTGAAATATCCAAGCAAGAAGATGCTTTGTGGATTATTTGAGAATATGTTAGGTTGGCATTTTGATAACAAATTGCGACTTGAGATATTCAAAGATATGGTCAAGATTCGCAAGAAGCAAAAAATTGATTTGAAAAAAGAACAATTTATACAAGGGTCTACTTACTTGCCCTTATTGATGGACTACTTTGATATTTCAGGAAATATTTCCTTGAAAGAATTTAAAAGCATGTTCAATTATAGCGATTTATGGAACAGGGGCTATAGACGTTCTGATTCAAATAAGCACTTGAATGGCTGCAGAAATATAGATGCTTCATTAGTAGCGGAAAGATATAACTTATTTACTAAATGGAAAGAGTTGTCAAGTAAAGAAGCCGAATCGAAGAAAGATGAATGGTTTAAAAATAATATAGGTAAAATTCCATGCTTCTATACATCACCGACACCTCGTGAATATGTCTATTTGGACGCTGTGATGGAAATACCAATATCATTGGACAGATTATTGGCAGAACAACTTTTACACAAAAAAGGAATATCCAAGATTTGCTATTTGGGTAATAGTGAAGGGTGGGTCAACGTTGAATTAAAAAAAGAGGAAATATGACAACTCATGTTTATCTAAAGTATGCTATAGCTCTCTTGATGGAAGAATATGGCTTGCAAAGAGAGCAGAATATCACATTCAAGGAAATAAGAGAGGAATTGACAAAAGGACTTAATGCTTTTAGCGTTAAGCCCATAGGTGATTATTATGGACAAGCAGAGGTAAAATATGAGTTTACAAAAGAAAAGAATGATGCTAAAAAATACATCTTTCTATCTCCAAACACAATTGCATCAGAAATGAAAGCCTCTAATCTGTATAATGCCATTTGTAAAACTTGTTCTGAAGAAAACATAGATTTGCTTAAAGCATATAAAATATCACAATCAGAAGTGCCAACGTCTGGAGAATTCAACACCTTTTCCGATAATGGCAATATAGGTCGTGGAAAGCCCTCTGCAACAGTGTTGGATGAATGTCTCGCTTTAATAACATCTACAACGGCTTTAAAACCTTGTTTACAATATAAGACGGGTGTAGTTAAGGTGACAACAGACAACACTTGCCTTATCCCAGATTTAGACATCTCTGATTTGCAAAATTTCATCAAACTCTTCAAACGTGTCCGAATCCAGAAGTTAGATTCTTCATTAATGATAGGCAAGGTAAGATGCGAAAATGGAAAAACTTTAAAATATACACCCAAAAGACCAAATATATTCAATGGTAATTTTCCAAATGCCCCACAAAGTAGTGCTTTAGGAAGTATAGCCCTTCTTGGAGCTATAGGGGAGATGACTAAAGAAAAAGACGTCTCAGAACTTGCCAATAAGGTTCTTGAGAGTCTTAAGGATTGTAATTTCTACGCAATAAAATATGGCGATGCCAATGTGTTTTCATTTAGCCATTTCATAATAAGATTAGCAAAAAAAGGCAAACTGAGAAAAATTATTGATAGCCTGTATTATGTAGTGTTATACAAGGAAGGCAGGAGATCAACAAGCAATGCATTTGAATATCAAAAGTTCGATTTGTTTGCAAGTCGTTTTCTGCAGATATTCAATCGTCCTACGTTTAAGGATTTTCTCGCCTTTAGGGCAGAATACCCATACGATATAGAATTATTATTAAATACATATTTTTGTGATATGGAAAAGATAGATAAAGAAATAGTAACCTCAGCCAAGGAACTTGGTAAATGGCTTAATTATGTAGCTTATCGCTCAGCACAAAAGGAGGTTGGCACTTCATCAAGATGGGATGATTTAATAAAAGCCAAGGCTAAGGTGTTAGTAGAACTGGAAAGTTCTGTATTCTCAGCCAAATCGGGTGATGCTCTTATTGCTTATACAATAACAAGAGCAGGTCGTCTTTCTGGATTTGATGCACCAACAGAAGCCTCATTGTTTATGGAAAAGGCTGCAAGCGGAGAACTACCATTGGAACAGGCAAAGAATCTAATCATTGCGTTCTCAAGATTGAAGTCGAAAAAAGAGGAAGCAGACAAAGCATCTTCAAACGACAATCAATCTATTGAGAATGAGAATGAAGAAATGACAGAAGATTATAGTAACATATAAAAATAGTATTATGGAAATCAAAGGAATTTTAGTATCGCTATTGGCTCCTTTCGAGGATCATATAGCTAATGGAGGCGAGAAATTATTGGGAAATGCCTCTTCCATTAAGCGTCGCCCTGATGGACGTGTTTATATCTCTGGTCAGATGCAACGCCATGTGTTGTTTTCTGCCATAGATCGTTTGAATAATGCAGACGAGGCAAAAGGAGACACATTTGTTTCGAATGGTGATGGCATTACAGATAAGATAGAATCGGATTTAAGAGCTGACATGGGAGGTTTTATGCATCCTTCTAAAGGTGATTATTCAGGCAGACGAACAGCTCCTTTGTCAGTAACTCCAGCAGTAGCGATGAATGAAAGCGAGGTAGGAAGAGACCTTCTTATGCGATTGCGAGTTAACACAGAGGGAGAAAATGCTAACGAGCAAGCTATTGCAACACGTGAATTTAGCCAGGGAGATATTATGCGTATGAATTTCTTTCTTGACATTACATCTCTTAGCATTTCAAAGGCCTACCGCTACGAGAATTCATTCAATGTGGCTACTGTATTTTACAAGCATGCAACAGAAGCAGAGAGGAAGCGTCGAGCAGAACTTTACCTTAACGCTACTCGCCTGATGAATGATTATGCTAATCAGGCACGTAATGCTGTCTGCGGCGAGCCTCAACATGTGATAATTGTTTTTGACAATATTCTTAGCAGAAAAGCTACTCGCTATTTTGAGGCAGGAGAAACAGAACGTGCAAACATAATAAAAGAATTAGATGAAAGAGGAGCTAAGTACTTTATTGGTGATGACCGTACTGAAAATAGTGTTTTGAAAGCCTATAATGATGCCTTCGAGTTCTTGAGGGCAAATGATTTATACACATGCGATTCTGATGACAGCAAAGTTAGAAGTTTTGAGGACGTGTATGTCAAAGGTAAAGGTGACGCAAAACCGACCAAACCAAAGAAAGAAGAAAAAAAGATAGACAATGCACCTTCTTTGTTTGAGTAACACATATAAAAATTACAAATATCTCTGTTAAATGAAAGAAGATAAACGCAGCAATATATTGGCTAAACCTTCAGGCATAACATTAGAACAGCACAGTTCTGATGTTATGTCTGAAATGTCCGATATCTGCCAGATTCTTATAGGCACTTGCGAGAAATACAAAAAGTTGACAGGTAAGGATCTGGCAATGCGTTTGTCCGTTTCTGCGAAATGGCATGATAACGGTAAAGCATGCAAAACATGGCAAGAAGCATGCAGGAAGGATTTCCATAATTATCAATTGTGGAAACAAAAACATCCTGATCATTCTTTTAAAGAATACAGTTCTGAGAACCGTAACGAAGCCGGATTCCATCTTAAAAACGTCGGCATACGACATGAATTCTATTCTTTAGATGAAGCTGTTACCACCAATATGCCAATTTCCATATTGGCGGCTATAGCAGCGCACCATAGGAAATTAGGACTTGGCTTTGAGGACAAATGGATGAACAATCCTTCTTTCAAAAAATTTTGGAATCTATTTCGAAAGACATCCAATGATATTTCAGAAAAAGAGAGTTTTGCTTTAGTATGTGATAAGCTGTTAGAATTTGACACTATCAGAGGGTTGCTTCAATTTGCCGACCATAGAGCAAGTGCCAAAGAAGATGGAGAATTTGTCACCAAACTATCGCTCTTCGATTATCATTTTCCATTTGCTGACAAACGGGGAATACAAAAACTTGTAGAGGATAATTGGGATAATGAGATTCTGCTTGTACGCGCTCCAACAGGAGCAGGAAAAACAGACGCTTCTCTATTATGGGGCTCTCGCCAGATAGCCGCTCACAAGGCCGATCGTCTTGTAATAGCTATGCCAACTCGATTTACGGCAAATGCTCTCTCTGTAAACGTAGCATCCACCTTGTCTGATACAGGCTTGTATCATTCCAGTGCTTGGTACTCAAAGTATTCGAAAGTGCAAAATGGAGAAATGGATATGACGGAAGCATTGGCTCAACAAAAAATGGCAAAACTTCTTGCAACACCAATTACAGTATGTACCATTGATCACTTGTTGATGTCTTTGAGCTTTACCCAAGAAAGCCATCATCTGATTTGCAGCAATCTCGCCAACTCTTGTGTAGTTATAGACGAAGCAGATTTCTATGATGATTTTACACTTGCCAACATACTCTTCCTATTAAAAGTGCTTCACAAATGGAATGTTCCGGTTATGATAATGAGTGCGTCTTTGCCAGAATCAGCTTTACAATTATATAGAAAAGCAGGATTCAACATTGAAAGTATAATAGAAGACAAAGATAGCGATAGATATAAAAAATGTTTCAATATAAGAAAACAGATAAAGTATGATAATATACAGGATATAAACTATCTGTTGGAATATTGTGTAGATAGAGGAAATGCTATTATCTACCTTAACACAGTGGATAAAGCTATAAAAGTATACAAGGAAGTAAAAGACCTTGTATTGAAAAGCGGCAAAGACATCCCTGTTATCCTGTATCATAGTAGGTTTACAGAAAAAGACAAACAACGTAAGGAAAATATGTTGCTTGATAATTTGGGAAGAAAGGCATGGAACAATGGTACCGCTAAAGGAATAGCTATTCTTACACAAATAGGAGAAATCAGTATTAATATTAGTTCCGAACTAATGATTAGTGAAGTATGCCCAATAGACAGGCTTATGCAGAGAGCAGGAAGATTATGTCGCTTTGATAATTCTGTTGGAGAAATGTATATATTGATACCATACAAGGACAACACTCTCTACCCAGCTCCATACGGCTCGTATTCTCAAAGCGACAAGTCATGGATTCCGTGTAAAGCATTATTGTCTACTATGAACATACTTAAACGTGGTATATATTCAGCACAAGATTTAGTCAATATTCTAAACAAGGTGTATGCTGAAGAAACAAATTTCAGCATAAAGGCCCAAACTAACGTAAAGGCATTGGAACAAATGTTTATTAATAATTGGCTAATAAATCCAGTTGAAAAAAGGAATGATGATGATACTCACTCCAACACTTGGAAAAGCCGGGATATAGGACCACAAGGAACAGCTTTTGTAATAAAGCCTGAGTGTACACATTTTTACAATTATTCCGAATATGCGGAGTTTGTACTGTCCTATTCCATCAGTTTACCTGTGTATTTACTGGATAAAGGACGGAAAGAACATCAGATTGATTCAAATTGCAAAATTACGATCGGGTCTAACGAACCAATCTTTATAAATATTATCCGTGAGGGTTTTTATACATTTGACGTAGGTATTGATTTAACCAACATTGAGGAGGACAATTTCTTATGAGCATAACCGGCACACATTTTAACTATTACCAGCTTTGCCGTCGCAAACTATGGCTCTTTGCCAATGGCATCAACATGGAACAAGAGTCTGACTTGGTGTATGAAGGAAAGCTGGTGCATGAATCGAGCTATCCTCAGCGGACTGCAAAGTATGAGGAGGTGGAGATTGATGGCGTCAAAGTGGATTACTATGATGCCAAGAACAAAGTCATTCATGAGATAAAGAAATCCAACAAGATGGAAAAAGCTCATGAATGGCAACTCAAATATTACATGTATGTCTTCGAACAGCATGGACTCTCCGACGTAAAAGGCATATTGGAATATCCTCTCTTGCGCAAGACGCAAGAAGTGATACTGACGGATATTGACAGAGAAGACATCATGGATATTACGGAAGACATCACACACGTAATCTCTCAAGAGACATGCCCGCCAGTTGCGAAAAAAGGCATCTGCAAGAATTGCAGCTACTTTGAATTTTGTTATATCAACGAAATGGAGGAAGAAGGATGAAAAGAAGTTTCTATCTGTTCAACCCCGGCATAATGGAGCGCAAGGACAACACGTTGAAGTTTACGCCCATTGTAGTGAACGAAGACAATACGGAGATCAAGCAACAGCCTCGATACATTCCTATTGAGGATGTGACAGAACTGTATGCGTTTGGCAGTCTTAGAGCCAATAGCGCTTTGTTTAACTTCCTGGGACAGAAAGGCGTACCCGTCCATTTCTTTGATTATTACGAGAACTATACGGGAAGCTTTATGCCACGCGAAAGCCTGTTGTCAGGCAAGGCTTTGCTGGCACAAGCTTCAGCATACCAGAATAAAAAAAAGAGAGTGGAACTGGCCCGAAAGTTCATCCAAGGAGCTGCATGGAATATGGTCATGAACCTCAACTACTATAATCGTAGAGGAAAAGACTTACAAGGCGTTATCGATACCATCAAGAGATTGAGTGGTGCTTTAGCTGATGCAAAGGCCGTGGATGAAATTATGGGAATAGAAGGAAATATCCGCCAGGCATACTATGTCGCTTTCGATATTATACTCGATGATTTCAATATGGGCTCAAGAACCAAGCAACCGCCTGAAAACGAAGTGAACGCCCTTATATCTTTCGGCAACATGATGTGTTATACAGAAACACTTAGAGCCGTACATCAGACACAGCTAAATCCGACGATTAGTTTTCTCCACACTCCCGGAGAACGACGCTATTCGTTGTGCCTTGACATATCAGAAATATTCAAGCCCATTATCGTAGACAGAGTCATCTTCAAGGTGCTAAACAAACATGCCTTAAATGGCAGCCACTTTGACAAGAAACTCAACAAATGTCTTTTAAACGAGAAAGGCAAAAAGATATTCGTAAAAGCTATGGAGGAACGGTATGACGAAACATTCCGTCACCGTTCTTTAGGACGCAATGTAAGCTATAAGCATCTTATAAAGTTGGAATGCTATAAGTTGCTGAAAGATATCTTAGGAATAGAAGAATACAAACCTTTTAAAATGTATTGGTAATATGTATGTTATCGTTGTTTATGATGTAGGCGAGAGACGTGTCGGTAAAATGCTGAAACTATGCCGTCAATATCTGTGCTGGATACAAAACTCCGTTTTTGAAGGTGAATTATCTGAAGCAAAACTCAGGGAGTTGAAGCTGAAAATAAAAGGATTTATCGACCAGTCTGAGGACAGCATAATCATTTTTACAAATAAAATAGGTTATAATATGGACAAACAAATACTTGGGAAAGAGAGAATGTCAACCGACAATTTCTTGTAACAAAAAGTTGTCGATGTGGTTGTTCCAACCGACAAACCACTCTTTCCGAAGCTTCATTTAGATCTTTGACTTACTGTAACACAAATAAAAATAATGGTTGTCGCAGAACGCATAAAAATATATAATTACCCATCGACATTCTTTCAATAAGATTTCTTAACTTTGCACCCGCAAATCCTATTGGAAACAAGGATGTTATATATCCCAAAGCAACGGGGTCTTAATTGTACCTTTATGGAATTGAAATAGACCAATGAAAATCTTGCGAAGTCTACGACCTGGTCTTAATTGTACCTTTATGGAATTGAAATTGAATTTTGTGAGACCTGTCGTAAAATTTGGACTGGTCTTAATTGTACCTTTATGGAATTGAAATAATTTCGAGATTTTTGGCGTTTATACTCTGTAATGTCTTAATTGTACCTTTATGGAATTGAAATCAGTTTAATACAGTCGGAGCGATGGCGGCAACGTGTCTTAATTGTACCTTTATGGAATTGAAATGTGTTTCGGGAGTTTTGTTTTGAGCAAATAGCCTTGTCTTAATTGTACCTTTATGGAATTGAAATCACAGCAGCGCGGAAACCTCACGCCCGACGAAGTGGTCTTAATTGTACCTTTATGGAATTGAAATAGAGAAATTTTAGGTACTGTAAACATATTTATTCGGTCTTAATTGTACCTTTATGGAATTGAAATCAGAAGGAGGAACACGCCCTCGCATTCAACACGAGTCTTAATTGTACCTTTATGGAATTGAAATGGACTCATACAGCGTGTCAGCGAATGGACAGCTGGAGTCTTAATTGTACCTTTATGGAATTGAAATATACCAGAAGTGGCGTGTATGTTGTGGCGTTCTTGTCTTAATTGTACCTTTATGGAATTGAAATTAGGGTGTACGAAAGTCTTGTTTTTCGTCACGGCAAGTCTTAATTGTACCATTATGGAATTGAAATCATTGAAAAAGATTGTTCCCTTGCGCCGCCGCATGGTCTTAATTGTACCTTTATGGAATTGAAATTTTTTATCGCTTGCGAGTTTGAAATCGCCGGAAGTCTTAATTGTACCTTTATGGAATTGAAATGAGCTTAACAAGCGTATTGTAAAGATCACATCTATGGTCTTAATTGTACCTTTATGGAATTGAAATTTCGATGAATTGAACAGTTCAAATGTCGCTAATTACTCTCTTAATAACCCCTTTATGGAATTGAAAATCTTTCACATCCGAGAGCTTTGAATTTTCTGAAACTTTCACTATAATGCAGCAGAAAAAAGCTCTTCGGCTTTTATTGTGGTTCTCGGATGGTTTGGGAGTACCTCAATAAAAAGCGAAGAGCTTATTTTCTTATTATACCTTTATGGAATTTTAAACCAATGTTAGTTTTGGAAAGCCATGGCTTCATGTCTAAAAAACATATATACATGTCTGTAAAAGTTCATGGTTTTCACGTCAAGACAATCTACTTGCCCTCTTTCTGCATAAGGTAGCCGGCGAATATTCTGGCAGCGCTCTCCACCTTGGCGGCGCAGGGACGCTTCTTGTAGTATTCGGCGGTGCGTGGTGAGGCGACGTAGGAAGAGTGGGCTTTCTCGTAACCGTTAAGTCCGAGAAGCT
>OHDW01000419.1_pt1 | contig 10726 bp, 8 predicted proteins | sample 1567131 | NCBI WGS metagenome assembly OHDW01 (sample SAMEA3879508, study PRJEB24766) | human gut metagenome | biome: human-associated habitat; feature: feces | place: USA | collected 1985/1987
GCGCAGGAGTTGCTGCACCGCGGCAGGTCCGTGATGATCCTGGTGCCGGAGATCGCGCTGACGCCCCAGATGATGGCGCGTTTTACCGCGTATTTCGGAGATGAGGTGGCACTGCTGCACAGCGGCCTGCGCCTGACAGAGCGATACGACCAGTTTAAGCGCATCCGCCGGGGAGAGGCGCACATTGTGCTGGGGACCCGGTCGGCGGTGTTCGCGCCGCTGCGGGATATCGGCCTCATCGTCATGGATGAGGAGCAGGAGGGCTCCTATGAGTCGGAGACGTCACCCTGCTACCACGCCCGGGACATCGCCAAATATCGTTGTCTGCAAGAGGGCGCGCGGCTGCTGCTGGGTTCCGCCACCCCTACGGTGGAGACGGCGTACTGGGCGGAAAAGGGTGACTATCAGAAGGCGCTGCTGCGGCAGCGCTACAACCGGCAGGCGTTGCCGCAGGTCATTATAGCGGATCTGCGGCAGGAGCTGCGGGAGGGGCGGAACGGCATCATCATCTGGCCGCTCTACGAGGAATTGCAAAAAAATCTGGCGGCTGGGGAGCAGAGCATTCTGTTCCTCAACCGGCGGGGCAGCAGCCGCCAGCTGCTGTGTCCCCAGTGTACCTATGTACCCAAATGTCCGCGTTGCAGCGTGTACCTTACCTACCACAGCGCCAACGGACGGCTGATGTGCCACTACTGCGGCTATTCCGAAAAAGCGCCGGAGGTCTGTCCCGAATGCGGCGGACAGTTCAAGCACATTGGCGTTGGCACCCAGCGGGTGGAGGAGGAGCTGCATCGGATCTTCCCCGGCACGGCGCTGCTGCGGATGGACGCGGACACCGTATCCGTGGGACACGAGGCCATCCTGCGGGAGTTTGAGGAGAAGCGGGTGCCTATCCTGCTGGGAACGCAGATGGTGGCCAAGGGACTGGATTTTGAAAATGTGACGCTGGTGGGTGTCCTCGGCGCGGACACGTCGCTGTATGTGGATCACTACCGGGCGGCGGAGCGCACCTTCAATCTGTTGACGCAGGTGATCGGGCGGGCCGGACGGGGCAGTAAGGCGGGACGAGCCGTGATCCAGACCTACACGCCCCAGAACGACGTGATCCAAGCGGCGGCGCAGCAGGATTATCAGCGGTTCTATGACGCGGAGATTCAGCTTCGGAAGCTGCGGCGAGACCCGCCCTTTGCCGACCAGTTCACCGTGACGGTGACGGGGCAGGAGGAAAACGCCGTGCGGCAGGCGCTCGACCTGCTGACCCGTAGTCTGCGTCAGGCGGCGCAGAAGCCGCCGTACAGCGCCATGGAGCTGCAAATACTGGGGCCGGCGCCTGCGCCGGTGGTCAAGGTGAACGGCAGCTACCGCTACCGCACCATGGTGCTGGGCCGCAACGACCGGCAGCTCCGGCAGCTGCTGAGCGCATTTATGAGAGAGTTCGCGCAGCGGGGTGAAAACCGCCGCCTGCACATCTATACCGACTGCAATCTGATGGATTGACTCTGAAAAAGCGAGGTAAGAACAATGGCGTTAAGGAAAATTGCTTTACAGGGAGAACCCTGCCTGACCAAGGTGTGCCGTCCGGTGACGGATTTTAACGGCCGTCTGCATACGCTGCTGGACGATCTGGCGGACACGCTGGCGGAATCCGGCGGCGTGGGTCTGGCCGCCCCGCAGGTCGGCGTGCTGCGCCGTGTCTGCGTAGTGCTGGACGAGGAGGAGCAGCTTATCGAGCTGGTGAATCCGGAGATCATCCGCACCGAGGGTGAGCAGACCGGTCTGGAGGGCTGCCTCAGCGTTCCCGGGAAATACGGCGAGGTCACCCGCCCGGAGATCGTCCGCGTCCGGGCGCAGGATCGGAACGGTGACTGGTTTGAGGTGGAGGATGAGGGACTGACTGCCCGCTGCTTCTGCCACGAGATCGAGCATCTGGACGGCCATCTGTTCGTGGAGCATACGGATCACCTGCTGACCGAGGAGGAGCTGGAGGCATACATCCGCCAGTGCGAGGCGGAGAACGGAGACGAGGACGAATGAGAATACTGTTTATGGGTACGCCCGACTTTGCCGTGGCGTCCCTGAAGCGGCTGGTGGAGGACGGCCACGACGTGTGCGGCGTGTTCACCCAGCCGGACAAGCCCAAAAACCGAGGGCATAAAATGGCGTTTTCTCCTGTGAAAGAATATGCCTTGACAGTCGGCATCCCCGTGTACCAGCCGGTGAAGCTGCGGGACGGCGAGGCGCTGCGCCTCGTGGAGGAGCTGGCGCCGGAGCTGATCGTGGTGGCGGCTTACGGCAGGATACTGCCGGAGGATATTTTGAACACGCCGCCCTACGGCTCTATCAACGTGCATTCCTCTATTTTGCCGAAATACCGGGGCGCGGCGCCCATCAACTGGGCGATCCTCAATGGGGACAGCGTCACCGGCGTCACCATCATGTATATGGCCAAGGAGCTGGACGCCGGAGATGTGATCCTCTGCCGCGAGACGGCCATTGACCCCGATGAGGACGCACAAACGCTGACGGCGCGGCTGGCCGCGCTGGGTGCGGACGCACTGGCCGAAGCGGTGGAACGGCTGCATGACGGCACCGCCGTCCGGTTGCCGCAGGATCACAGCGCCTACACCTACGCGCCCATGCTGGACCGCAGCTTGTCGCCGCTGGACTTCTCCAAGAGCGCCCGGCAGCTTCACGACCAGGTGCGCGGTCTCATTCCGTGGCCCTGCGCGTCCATGACGCTGGACGGGAAGAACGTGAAGGTCTACCGCACTGCCGTGGGCGGCGAGACGGCGCTGGCTGCCGGTAAGATCGCCGAGGCCGGGAAGCAGGGGCTCGCCATCGCCTGCGGCGACGGGCGGCTGCTCTGCATTCTGGAGTTACAGGCGGAGGGCGGCAAGCGCATGGCGGCGGCCGACTATCTGCGGGGTCATCCCGTGCAGGTGGACGTATGAGCGAGATGCAGCGAAGCAGCGCCCGTGACACGGCGCTGGAGGTGCTGATGCAGGTCAGCCGCGCCAATGCGTGGTCGGACGGCAGCTTGAAGCGCACCATTGCGAAAAATGGACTGGACAGCCGGGAGGCGGCACTTTGTACGCGCCTTGCCTACGGCGTTATCCAAAACCGCGGTCTGCTGGACTACTATATCGGCTGCTGGTGCAGCCAAAAGCCTCACCGTCTGGAGCCGGTGATCCTGAACATTCTGCGGATCGGCGGGTATCAGATCCTGTTTATGGATAAGATCCCCCACCGCGCCGCCGTCAATGAGGCGGTGGAGATGACCAAGCGCTGGGGTCGGCCCAAGGCTGCCGGTATGGTCAACGCGGTGCTGCGGAAGTTCGTCGCCAACTGGATGGATATGCCGGCGCTGCCCCAAGGCACGACGGCGGATTATCTGTCCGTGCGGTACAGCCACCCCAAGTGGCTGGTACGCCGCATCATCGACGTGGTGGGCGCGGAGGAGACGGAGGACTACCTTCGGATGAACAACGAGATCGTCCCCACCACCATCCAGACCAATACGCTGAAGATCACGGCGGAGGAGCTGGAGAAGGAGCTGCGGGCCGCCGGTGTGACGGTACGCGTCCACCCATGGCTGGCGGGTTGCTTTGAGGTGTCTGCCACCGGCGACTTAGAGCGCCTGCCCGCCTTTACGGAGGGACACTTCACCGTGCAGGATGCCGCCGCCCGTCTAGTGGCGACGGTGGCAGCGCCGGGAGAGACGGATCGGGTGCTGGATATGTGCGCCGCACCGGGCGGCAAATCTTTTGCGCTGGCCATTGATCAGAAGGATAGGGGAGAGATCCTCTCCTGCGATGTCCACCCCCACAAGCTGTCGCTCATTGAGCGGGGCGCGGAGCGCCTTGGCATCCACTCCGTCCGCACGGCGCTGGCCGACGGGCGGGAGCGCCACGCTGCGTGGGAAAACGCCGCCGACCTTGTGGTGGCGGATGTACCCTGCTCAGGACTTGGCATCATCCGGAAGAAGCCGGATATCCGCTATAAGGACCCCAAGGAGCTGGCGGAGCTGCCGGCTATCCAAAGCGCCATTCTGGACAACGCAGCCGCCTATGTGCGGCCCGGCGGCGTGCTGGTGTACTCCACCTGTACGGTGCTGCCGGAGGAAAACGAGGGCGTCACCACGGCGTTTTTGGATACACACCCGGACTTTGAGATGGAACCCTTTTCTCTGCCGCAGCCCATCGGCGGCTGCTGCGGACAGCTGACGCTGTGGCCCCAGCGCTACGGCACAGATGGATTCTATATCTGCCGGATGCGCAAGAAATAAGCGAGGAGCTTTTATGACCGATATCAAATCCATGACCCAGCAGGAGCTTGCCCGGTTCCTCAAGGAGCTGGGGGAGCCGGCGTTCCGCGCCAAGCAGGTCTTTACATGGCTGCACCGGGGCGTCACGTCCTTTGAGGATATGACGAACCTCTCCAAGCCGCTGCGGGAAAAACTGGCGGAGCGCTGCTTTATCACGGCGCCTATGGTGGCGCGGAAGCAGGAGTCCCGGCTGGACGGCACCATCAAGTACCTGTGGGAGCTGTCTGACGGCAACTGCATCGAAACGGTGCTGATGCAGTACCACCACGGCAACACCGTGTGCATTTCGTCGCAGGTGGGCTGCCGCATGGGCTGCGCGTTCTGCGCCAGCACCATCGCCGGCAAGGTGCGGGATCTGCGCCCCTCGGAGATGCTGGATCAGGTGCTGTTCACCCAACTGGACTCCGGGCGGGAGGTATCGAATATCGTGCTGATGGGCATCGGTGAGCCGCTGGATAATATGGAAAACGTGCTGCGTTTTCTGGAGCTGGTGAATCACCCCGACGGCATGAACATCGGGATGCGGCATATCAGCCTGTCCACCTGCGGCGTGGTGCCGGGCATCGACGCACTGGCGGAGAAGGAATTGCAGTTAACGCTGTCCGTGTCGCTGCACGCGCCGGACAGCGAGACCCGCAGCCGCATCATGCCGGTGAACCGAGCCTATGACGTGAAGCTGCTGTTCGACGCCTGCCACCGCTACTTCCAGCGGACGGGACGGCGCATCAGCTTTGAGTACGCCATGATCGACGGCGTCAACGACAACGACTGGCAGGCAGACCTGATCGCCAAAAAGCTGCGGGGTATGCCGGGCCATGTGAATCTGATCCCGCTGAACGATGTGGTGGAGAGCCCCTACAAGCCCAGCCGCCGCATTGCCGCGTTTCAGAAGCGTCTGGAATCCCATGGCGTGACCGCCACGGTGCGGCGCAGTCTCGGCGGCGATATCGACGCCTCCTGCGGCCAGCTGCGGCGCAAGGCCATGGAGGAGCAGGGAAGGAGCGGCCTGTGATGAAAATGTGGGGCATTACCAACACCGGATTGGTACGCAGTGAGAATCAGGACGCCTATGCGGCGTTTACGGTGGGCAGCTACAGCGCAGCGGTGGTCTGCGATGGTATGGGCGGCACCAACGGGGGCCGCATCGCCAGCAGCATCGCTGTGGAGCAGTTTGAAAAGGAACTGCGGGCAGTTTTACAGGAGAACGCCGGGGAGGAGCAGCTGCGGCAGGCGATGCTGTACGCCATCTCTCTGGCCAACGATGCCATCCGCCGCGAGGCTGCCAAGAATGCGGACTACCAGCACATGGGTACCACACTGGTCTGCGCACTGGCGCGGGAGGAGCTTGTGATGGTGGGCAATATCGGCGACAGCCGCGCCTACTACATCACGGCGGAGGATATCCGGCAGATCTCGCGGGATCACTCCGTGGTGGAGAATATGGTGGAGAAGGGCGATATCACGCCGCAGGAGGCGCGCCGCCACCCCAACCGCAATCTCATCACCCGGGCACTGGGGCCGGACGCACAAGTACAGGCCGACAGCTTTTCCGTACCGTGGAGGCAGGGGGATTTCATCCTGCTGTGTACCGACGGGCTGGTCAACACCGTCTCCGATCAGGAGATGCTTTTTGAGGTGCTTCACGACGGCGATATCGAGAGCTGTCTGGATCACCTGCTGCAGATATCGCTGCGGCGCGGCGCACCGGACAATATCACAGCGGTGCTGCTGATGAACGAATGAAGGAGATGACAACATGGATCAATACATAGGACGTATGCTGGACGATCGCTATGAAATTCTGGAGTTGATCGGTTCCGGCGGCATGGCAAATGTATATAAGGCCAGATGTCATCGCCTGAACCGTCTGGTGGCCGTCAAGATCTTAAAGAGCGATCTGGCGGAGAACGCCGATTTCCGCCGCCGCTTCCGGGATGAATCCCGCGCCGTGGCGCAGCTGTCTCACGCCAACATCGTGTCGGTGTACGACGTGTCCACCAGCGGCGAGACGGAATATATCGTTATGGAGCTGATCGACGGTATCACCCTGAAGCAGTACATGGAGCGCCGGGGCCGCATGGACTGGCGGGAATCCCTGCACTTTATCACCCAGATCATGCGCGGCTTGAGCCACGCCCACAGCCGGGGCATCATCCACCGGGACATCAAGCCCCAGAACATCATGGTGCTGCGGGACGGCAGCGTGAAGGTGGCCGACTTCGGCATCGCCTGCTTGGCCAACGCCAGCCAGACCCTGACCCAGGAGGCCCTTGGCTCCGTACACTATATCTCACCGGAGCAGGCCCGGGGCGACCGGATCGACGCCCGCTCCGATATCTACTCCGCCGGCGTGGTGCTGTATGAGATGCTGACCGGGCGGCTGCCCTTTGAGGGGGATTCCGCCGTGTCCGTGGCCATCCAGCATCTCAGCTCCGTGCCGCTGGCACCCCGGGACATCGACCCGGACATTCCGGAGCCGCTGGAGCTGATCTGCATGAAGGCGATGAACAGCGACCCGGACAAGCGCTATCCGACGGCGGACGCCATGCTGGAGGATCTGGAGAAATTCCGCAAGGATCCCACCGTGGACATGGACTATATCCGCAAGGAATTGACAACGGTGCAGCCGGACAGCGAGCCGACGATGCCGCTGCCTACGGCACAGGTGGCCACCGCGGTAAAAAAGCGGGCGGAGCAGGTTCGCCGCGATGAGCCGGAGGAGGATACCCGTTTCCGGGATAAGAAGTCCATCGCCATTATGGTGGGCATTTTCGCAGCGGCGCTGGTGCTGGTGTTCCTGCTGTTCAAGCTGATTTTGGGCGATTTCGGCCCCGCCGGCAACAACAAGAGCTATGAGGTCCCCGATGTGCGCGGCATGACCGTGGAGGATGCTCAGCTCGCGGACGGCGTAAAGGATGTTTTCGAGATCGTTGTCAAGGGTTCTCTGCGCTCGGAAACCTACACGGCGGGCCAGATCGTTGAGCAGTCTCCAGAGGCGGGACGCAGCCGCAAGAGCAACTTTGTCATTGAGGTCTATGTGGCGGCGGAGGAGGAAAAGGTCCCCATGCCGGAGATGACCGGTAAGGAGTACCGGCAGGCGCGTATCGAGCTACAGGAGCTGAATTTGGATCTGCAGCTGGAGTTTTTGAGCCAGAACTCCGATACCCGCGTCAAGGATACCGTGATCTCCACTGTGCCGGCGGCCGGCGAGCAGCTGACGAAGGGACAGAAGATCACGCTCTATATCAGCACCGGCCCCAAGAGGGTGACTGTCCCCACCTTTGTGGGGCAGGATATTGCCATCGCTATTAAGGACGCACAGGACATGGGACTAACCGTGGGACAGCCGGCGTTCGACCCGTACACCACTGTGGAGACGGGGCGGATCACCGACCAGAGCATCCAGCCCGGCGAGGTGGTGGAGGGCGGAACGCAGATCGTCTTTACCGTCAGCGGCACCGGTGAGGAGGATATCGTGACCCGCACCAAAACGGTGGAGTTTTCACTGCCGGAGGATATGGATGGCATGATCAAGGTGGAGTTTGAGCAGGACGGTGCGATCGTGGACAGCCAGTACCTAAGCTCCAACCTGAAAAAGACCAGCTACACCTTTACCGGGCAGGTGGGGCGGGGCTCTCTGGTCCGCGCCTACTTCACCTGCATCAATGACAACACCGTGGCGTCCTCCCCCTCACAGGAGATCACCTTTTGAGCCGGGGGCGCATTGAGAAAGCCCTCAGCGGCTTCTATTACGTGAACACCGGCGCGGAGGTGCTGCAATGCCGCGCCCGCGGCAAATTCCGGCGCGAGGGGCTGAGTCCGCTGGTGGGCGACTGGGTACAGGTGCGCGAGCTGGGCGGAGGCGATGGCTTTGTGGAGGCGGTGGAGCCTCGGCGGAACCTGTTCCTACGACCTGCTGCGGCCAACATCGACCAGCTGGTCATCATCGCCAGCGCTGCCATTCCGGTGACGGAGCCGTACCTCATCGACCGCATTGCCGCCATCGCCTCGCTGAAGGGCTGTCAGGTGCTGCTGTGCCTGAACAAGTGCGACCTCGACCCGGCAGAGGAGCTGTACGATATCTATCGCCATTCCGCCATACAGGTGCTGCGTCTCAGCGCCGCAACAGGGGAGGGCATGGATGCGCTGCGTACCGCAATAGCTGGCAAGCTGAATGCCTTTACAGGGAATTCCGGCGTGGGAAAGTCCAGCATCCTGAATACCCTGCTGCCGGAGCTGACGCTGCCGGTGGGCGAGGTCAGCAAGGCGCTGGGCCGTGGACGCCATACCACCCGCCATGTGGAGATGTTCTCGCTGGGCGGCGACACATGGGTCATTGATACGCCGGGCTTCTCCTCCTTCGACACGCAGGAGATGGATCTGGAGCTGAAGGCACACCTGCCGGAGACGTTTCCAGAGTTTGCACCCTATCTGGGGCAGTGCCGCTTCGTGGGATGCAGCCACACCAAGGAAAAGGGCTGCCGCATTTTGCAGGCGGTGAAGGACGGGGACATCCATCCCAGCCGTCACCGCAGCTATGTCCGTCTGTACGAGGAGCTGAAGGATCTGAAGGCGTGGGAAAAGAAATAGCAAAAAAGCGGAGTGCGATGCACTCCGCTTTTTCTGCGTCCATATACTGGAGCAGAGGGGGTCCTGCTATGAGAGGGTGGAACTGCGGCGGAACGATCATCGGCATCTGTGCGCTGGCATTGGGACTGGGCATCCTGATCGCGGCCGTTTTTCCTGTGGGGGTTTTGATGTTTCTGGTGGCATTTCTGCTGATCGCCTGCGGGATCGTCTGTCTGAGAAATAGGAGGTAGGTTGTATGAGGATCGTTGTCTGGAAGTCGCCGCGCATCCTGCGCGGTCTGCTGCGGAGCCTTTTCGGGATGCGGGAATAACGGCGGACGCCCGCTCATACCATGAAGTATCATGGAGAAATGAGAGGGCAAGACCATGGAATTAGGCTTACAGTTTACAGATCTGACCTGCTGGGAAAAGACAGGTCACGCGGCGGTCAGCCATGAGGAGACAATGGAGACCGCCATTGCGGAATACTGCCCCGACATGACGCGGATCGTCACCGCCTGCGGGCAGCTGTATATCCGGGAGAAAACCGCCTCGGAGGAGCGGGTCACGGTGTCCGGTACAGTTCGTGTCACCGTGCTGTATACATCGGAGGAGAGCACCGGTCTTCGCAGTCTGACGGCATCCGTACCCTTTTCCTGCGCGGCAGAGGATCGGGAGCTGGCGTCCGCACAGCTCATCTGGGCCACGGGGCGACTGCTGCTGGTGGAGGCACAGGCGGTCACGGCCCGGAAGCTGTACATACGCATTTTGCCGGAGGTGACCATGACCGGCTATATCCGCGCCGTCCGCCGCATTTGCAGCGGGACGGAGGAGAACGCCGCTCTGCGCGTCCGATGCCGGGACCATGCGTGCAGTCTGCTGGACACAGTCGTGGAGCGGGATATCACCGTGACCCAGGAGGTGCAGGTGTCGCCGGTGCCGGAGGAGCTGCTGCTGTACCGGCTGTATCCCCGGCTCACCAGCTGCCGCACCGTGGGAAATAAACTGGTGGTAAAGGGGGAGGCCGCGCTGTCCGCCCTGTACCGCGGACAGGATCAGCAGCTGCATACATACGACACGGAACTGCCCCTGTCCCAGATCCTGGACGGCGGCGGTCTGCCGGAGGACGGCGAATACGCCGTACGGCTCTGCCTCACCGGCGGCGAGGCGCGGGTGCTGCGCTCCGACAATGGCGGCGGGCTCTCCGTCACCGTGGAGCTGCGGCTGCTGCTGTGCGCCTACCGCACGGAGCGCTGCACCTGCGTGGAGGATCTGTACAGCATCCGCCAGCCGGTGCGTCTGGAGCAGGAGACGGTGACCCTCCCGGCCGCGCACCCTGACCGCATCCTGCGGGAGGAGACGGTGGAGCATCTGGATTTTGGCGGGAACAAGCCGTTTTTCTTCATCACCGATACGGACTGCGCCAATGCCGCCGTTACGACGGAGGCAGGGCAGACGGCGCTGCGTACCACGGTACGGACGAGACTGCTGTATCTGGATGAGAACGACTCGCCCGCCGTGACCGAGCGCGCCTCGGAGGTGGTGCTGCCTGTGAAGGTGACAGTGCAGGGGCTGTGCTGCGGCCTGTCCGGCGGGCCGGGGGTGCAGCTTGGCGCCGGCGGCTGCGATGTACGGCAGGTGGTGGAGTTTCTGGCGGAGGATGCCCAACAGGAGCCGCTGGTCACCGTCTGCGGCGGCGAACTGCTGGAGCCGGAGGAGCAGGGACAGACGCCGTCTCTGGTGCTGCGCCGTCTGCTGCCGGGGGAGACGCTGTGGGACGCAGCCAAGCGGTACCGTACCGATGAGGCGCTGCTGCGTGCCGTCAACCGGCTGG
>OHDW01000420.1_pt1 | contig 10722 bp, 7 predicted proteins | sample 1567131 | NCBI WGS metagenome assembly OHDW01 (sample SAMEA3879508, study PRJEB24766) | human gut metagenome | biome: human-associated habitat; feature: feces | place: USA | collected 1985/1987
TAAGGAGCCACAATTATTCTTTAGTTCCGCACTGATAGAGTTTACCAATTTTTCAGTTATTTGATGAAAGCGGTCTTGCCGTTTCTTTATAATAGGAAATAATACATCTCCATTATCATCTACCAGCCCATAAGGTTTTAACTGAGAAACGAGTTTGGCATCTGTTACTTTTCCGAATTGTGCTATTTCATCAGCACAATGGTCCATAATGTCGTTGTCAGGAGCAATGCCGCTATTGATATAAGTCAAAATCAAATTCTGTTCTCCGAAACCATTCGTACCGCATGCAAAGCCATTTCTTGATTCGTATAATACCCAGTAACAGCCACTCCAGCTTGTATAATTGTCAACATCCTCAAACAAGACTAACTTTGTCCACATTTTTCCATCCAGAAGGTATGAAAAAACAAGTGAGAGTACATTGTTCTTGAATCCCATTTCACTGATAGTTTGTGCCAATGATATAAAGTCTGCCTTTGTTTTGACATACATGGATTCAGCAATCTCCTTACTTAAGCTTCTTAGAGAATTGGTCTGTTCTTTGTCGAGAATGGGTATAGTAGCTTTCCATTTTCCTTTTGTTTTACTGACAAGTCCACCTACTTCCAATAACAATAATTGGCTATCAGAGCATTTAATACCCATTTCACGAAGTTCGGCTTGAGTACGTGGAGTCCGTAAATTGTATAGTATTTCCCAATTATTATCTGGCGTTACATAGTCTTCGGGCTGATGTCCGTTCACTGCAACAAACTGGGTTGCTTCCCATTCGCTATAAGGTCTTATCGATATTTGTGCTTTAATCATTGTGGTAACGGACAATAAGGCAAACAACAATAATAAGTCCGGATAATGTTTCATATATCGCTTAATTTTAGTTTTGTTCATCATTCATGCACTTCTCTTATGTAACAAAGATAACGTTTTTTTCAATTCCTCTCTCAAACCTATAACAAAAAACTTCCCGACTACCAATAAAAAACTTCCTAACTACTAATAGTAAAGTTTGCAAGTATAGAGATAAAGAATTACCTTCGCCCTTGGTTTGTCTATCCCAAGCCTTGGGATAGAAATCCCCAACCTTGGCATACACATCCGCAACCTTGGGACAAACTTTGTAAGCCCCAATAAACAAACGAACCTCATAACAACGCTACCATCATGGCAGAATACAACATGCAGGAACTGAACCTGCCGGGAGAAGACGGCAAACGCATTCTCTACCCACGAATGAAACTATACGGGCAGGTGGACTTGGAAACCATCACCGAAAAGATAGCATACGCCTCATCCTTCACACGAGGAGACATCATCGGACTGGTGCAAGCCATCACCGACGAAATAGCCTACCAAATGGGGCAAGGTTACTCCGTGAAGATTGACAACTTAGGAGTATTCACCCCTGCCCTCGGTCTGCGGCAAGACCGTGAACGGGAGACGGGCGAAGAAGGAGACACCAAGCGAAACGCCGTCAGCATCTGCCTGAAGGACATACATTTCAAGGTGGACAAAGAACTACTGTACCGTACCGCTCGCCATTGCCACCTGAAACGTTCCACCGACAAATTCCAACGCTCCTCACAAGTGTTTTCTCCGCAGGAACGGCTGGAACGGGCAAAAAAATACCTGGAAAAGAACAGCTTCATGACCCAAGCCGACTATTGCCAACTGACCGGCTTATTGAAGTCCGCCGCCTCCCGCGAGTTGCGCGAATGGATAGCCAATCCCGAATCGGGCATCGACTACAAAGGACGAGGAACACACAAGATTTATATTCTAAGGAAACCATAACCCACATCCATTGAAGTAACAAAAACAATGAAAATACTACATACCAGCGACTGGCACCTGGGACACACCCTCTACAACTACGACCGCACCGCCGAGCAGCAATCCTTCCTACGGCAACTCACCCGCATAGTAACCGAAGAGCAGCCCGACGCCATGGTGGTAAGCGGAGATATCTACCACTACTCCTCTCCCGCTGCCGCCACGCAGAAGATGTACACCGACGCCATGCTGAACATTCACCAAGCCTGCCCCGGAATGGCCATCGTAGTCACCGCCGGAAACCACGACAGCAGCTCCAAATTGGAGATAGACAGCAGCCTCTGGCAGCACTTCGGCTTGAACGTTGTGGGAAACATCGAACGTACAGCCGAGGAAGTGAATCTGAACAAGCATATCATCGAGATAAACAATGAAAAAAAGACAATAGGCTACGTCATTGCCGTGCCCCACGTCTATCCGCAAAACTTCCCCCTGCTGGACACTGAAACACCGCGCGACCAACGGCAGGCACGCTTCTTCCAGGCACTGCTGGACGAAGTGAAGAAACGGAATACGGCACAGCTTCCCGTCGTCCTCATGGCCCATCTCTCCATTGAAGGCAGCGACCGTAGCGGGCACGATGAGAGTATCGGCGGAATAGAGTATGTTCCCCTCAGCGCTATGGGAGAAGGGTACGACTACCTCGCCCTCGGGCACATCCACTGCCCGCAGGACATCAAAGGCAGTCATCACCACGCACGCTATTGCGGCACTCCCCTCCCAGCTTCGACGAAACCTATCCGCACTCCATCTCCATCATCGAGTTGGAGAAAGGGGCAGAGCCACAAATCAGTACAAGGGAAATTGAAAATCCGATTCCGCTCGTCACACTTCCCCATGACCCGACACCTTTCGAGGACGCCTTGAAACTGCTGGAAGAATATCCGGAAGAGAAACCTGCATACCTCCGTCTGAATGTGCTGACAAAAGGCTACCTGCCCCCCGACTGCAACGAAAAAGCCTCGAACGCCGCCAAAGGCAAGGCATGCAAATATTGCTACATCAAGACGACCCGAGAGCGGCAGACCGACACTGACGAGAGCAAGCCTATCTCCATCCAAGAGATGCAGGAAATGTCTCCCCTGGAAATAGCCAGACTCTACTACCGCGAAACCGAAGGAGAAGAGATGGACCCAGAACTTTGCCAGCTGATGGAGACTGTCATGCAAAAAGTGAAAAGCAAGAACAACTCCTAATCATTTGTCCGGAACATGAAACTCCAGAAACTGACCATAAAGAACCTTGCCTCCATAGAAGATGCCGTCATCGACTTTGAGAACGGACCGCTAAGCGAGGAATCCCTTTTCCTTATCTGCGGCGAGACGGGTGCAGGGAAGACAACCATTCTCGACGCCATCTGCCTGGCACTCTACAACGAAACGCCCCGCATGGACCATGCCGAGAACGAAAAATACAAAGACCTGAACCAGACTTTCTCTGCCAAAAAGGAAGATGTTGCCATCAACGACAGCCGGCAACTGATGCGCCGTAACACCAGTGAAGCATGGACGGAGCTGGAGTTTACCGGCTCGAACGAAACGCCCTACACCGCCCGATGGTACGTGGCACGGGCACACCGCAAGATTTCAGGAGCCGTGCAAGATGTGCGCTGGACACTGGAAAACAAGAAAAGCGGCGCACAGCTCAACAAAAAGAATGAGATAAAGGCAGAAATACAAGCTGCAGTGGGGTTGACCTTCGAACAATTCTGCCGCACCACCATGCTGGCGCAAGGCGACTTCACCAAGTTCCTGCAAAGCAAGGAAAGCGAAAAATCGGATATTCTGGAAAAGCTGACCGGTACAAGTATCTACTCCGAAATAGGTGCCGAAATATATGCCGCCACCAAGGAAAGACGGACGGAATACGAAAACCAGAACCGGAAGCTGGAAGGCATCCACATCCTGGCAGAAGAAGAAATCTCCACAATCAAGGAAGCCATAGCCACGCAAAATGCCGGAGTCAAGGAAGCCTATGAGCAGAAAACCATCGCCCTCGCAAAAAGGGACTGGCTGAAAAAATACTCCGAACTCCTCCTCACCCGTGAACAGCAAAAGAAGATGTGGGAAGGGAAGCAAGCGCAACTGCAATCGGACGAATTCAAACAGAAAGAACTCCTGATTAAAGAATGGAATGCCACCGCCGACGCCCGCAACTGGCTCTCTACCTTGAAACAGCAGCAACAGCAGCAACAACAGAACCATGCACAAGCCGGAATGCTAAGAGCATCCTTTGCCCTGCTGGACGGAGGAAGCAAGTGGCTATGCGGTTTCCTGGAAGAGCAAGAAGACAAGCTGCATCGTGCCGAGAAGTACTTGCAAGAGCATTCGCCCTTACTGCCCATGTTCGAGCAAAGCCAATCCATCATTACCGGCCTAAAATCCGCACTCGATGCCCAAACACGCATCGACACCTACAACGCGCACCTTGAAAGACTTGCCGCGCAACAACCCGTAAAAGTCAAGGAGCGTACCGACAAGGAAGCTGCCCTCACCCGGAAAGAACAAGAGAACCATACATTGCAAAACGAAATAAACCTCCGGAACAAGCAGCTTGAAACCATGGACCGCCCTGCCCTGCAAGACAAGAAAAACAAACTCGATGCCGGACGGGAGAACCTGCTGCAAGCCTTGAGCGCCTTGTCTTTACTGGCTGAAACGGAAAGGACACTGAACGAGGCAAAGGAAAACGAAAAGGCTTTGAACGCCAAAGTGGAGGCGTGCCAAAAGCAATACGTCCTCCTGCAAACGGCATTCGACAGCAAGAAAACAAGTTATGATGACATCCGCACCCTCTACGACAAGCAAAAGGAAGCCGTAGAAGAGTGGGCAAAGGAAGCACGTTCCCGGCTTGCCGTCGGGGATACTTGCCCCGTGTGCGGACAAGAAATAAAATCGCTTTGCAAAGATGAAGATTTCCAGTCTGTCCTTGCTCCCATACGCACCTCCCTGGAAACAAAAGAGAAAGAATACAAGGAAGCCGAGCAGGCATTGAACAACAACCGGACAGAATCCAAGACCTACGGAACGCTGGCAGAGAATGCCCGTCAGTCCACAGCAAGAGCGCTCCGGAGCTACAACCTTGCCCGTACTGACGCACAAGCCAAATGCGCCCAATGCAACGGCATCGGCCTCTCCACAACCACCGGCGAAACCCTGAAGAAGCTACTGGAAGAGAACAAGCTGGAAGCAGACAAACTGAACGAAAAGCTCACTGAAGTTCAAAAGCTCAGCGCACAAATCATAGCTCTGCAACGGCAAAAGGACGAATGCCAAAAACATGTGGACGCTGCACGCCAAGCCTTCAACTCTGCCGACAGAGTGCTGAATGAGCTGAAAAACAGCATCGTCAATTACAAGTCGCTCACCGCCAACGAAAAGGAGAACATACGTGCCACCATGGACCGCGTCACTCCCCACATCCTCTGGGAAGGATGGAACACGGAATGGAAGAACTCCCCCCTCTCCTTTATTGACCGCCTGACGCAAGCTACGCGCAACTACCGTCTGGCGCAGGAAAAACAAAGAGAACTGAAATCCGCCATTGCCCTTATCCACAAAGAGCTGGAAGGGATAAACATCAACAAGGAAAGCATCGATGCCGCATTCCCCGACTGGCGCAACGCACCTGCAGCAACACAGGAAATGGAAATCAAGGACCTGGGGATTGCCTGGAATAATCTGAATACACAAGCAAGCGGACTGAAACAAAGCATATCCTCCACCGCAGACCAAATGGCGAGGCTGCAAAAGGATTTAACCGGGTTCTATGCCGCCAACCCCACTCTCGACGAGGAGCGTATCACCGTCCTATCCGCTTGGTCCGGCTCCCGGATAGAAGCATTGCGTGCCTCACTGCAGACACTTAAAGAGGAAGAAGTAGCTGCATCGACCTCCTTTCATCTGGCCACCGGACAAGTGGAAGAGCACATCAACCGGAAGCCCGAAATAGAAGAAAACGAAAACCTCGAAACCCTGGATGCACTCATCGCGAATCTCGAAGAAAAGATAACCGCCGGCAACCAATCCATCGGCCAGCAGAAGTTACGCCTGGAAGAAAACACCCGCAACATCGACCGGATAAAGGAAGAAAAGGAACGTGCCGACCGGCTGCGCGAAGAGTATCTGAAGTGGGACCGCCTCTGCCGCCACTTCGGTGACGAACGGGGAAAGAACTTCCGCAACATAGCCCAGAGCTTCGTCTTGAAAGAACTGCTGGCAGGCGCCAATTTCTATCTGCAACGCTTGACCGACCGCTACGAACTGGAGTGCCAGGCCGGTTCGCTCACCATCCTGCTGCGCGACTTCCATCAAGGAGGCTCGGCACGTCCGGCATGCACCTTGTCGGGCGGCGAAAGCTTCCTGGTATCTCTGTCACTTGCCCTCGGACTTTCTTCCCTCAGCCGCCAGAGCCTCTCGGTAGACACACTGTTCATCGACGAAGGTTTCGGCACACTGAGCAGCGACTATCTGAACACCGTTATGGACACATTGGAAAAACTGCACCAGATGGGTGGCAAGAAGGTAGGCATCATCAGTCACGTGGAAGGACTGAAAGAGCGCATAAAGACCCAGATACAAGTACGGAGGATAGACAGTTCAAGAAGCGAAATAGAAGTGGTGAATACCCTCTAAGCTGGTATCGGGATAAAGAAAACGAATGTTTTTTCGGCTCTTGATAGTACAAGCACCTGCATTATTGTGTATTTTTGCAGTCTCATAAAAAAGAAAAGACAATGAAAAAGTTCATGAAAGGAGTCCGGTTTACTCCTAAAAACTATTCCGACGAAGTAGAAGCCAAAATTCAACATTATAAGAAAGAAGGATATAAACTGCCGATGCGAAGCGCACTCCGCACCGAGGAGCAGTTGGCCGGTATCCGCGCAAGCGCCAAAATCAACACGGCCCTGCTGGATTATCTCTCCGAGAACATTCGCGAAGGCATGTCCACAGCTGAAATTGACCATATGGTGTATTGCTTCACCACAGACCACGACGCCATCCCCGCCCCCTTCATGTACGAAGGCTTCCCCAAAAGTGTGTGCACCAGCATCAACGATGTAGTGTGCCACGGCATTCCCAGCACCAGGGAATTCCTGAAAAGCGGTGACATTGTAAATGTCGATGTATCCACCATTTACAAAGGTTACTTTGCCGACGCATCACGCATGTTCATGATTGGCGAAGTCAGCCCCGACATGCAGAGACTGGTACAGGTCACCAAAGAATGCCGTGACATAGGCATACAGACCGCACAGCCCTGGGCACGCCTCGGTGACGTAGGCGCCGCCATCCAGGAGCATGCGGAAAAGAACGGATACAGCGTGGTACGCGACCTCTGCGGACATGGCTGCGGCGTCAAGTTCCACGAAGAACCGGATGTGGAACACTTCGGCAAACGTGGTACGGGCATGCTGATAGTGCCGGGCATGACGTTCACCATCGAACCGATGATTAACATGGGAAGCTACGAAGTCTTTATCGACGAAGCCGACGGATGGACCGTCTGCACAGACGACGGACTGCCTTCTGCCCAATGGGAAAGCCAAATCCTGATTACTGAAGACGGAAACGAAATATTGACACAATAAGGCGGAAACTTCAAAACACTTATGGAGATAGTATTACTGATTATAGGGATAATCATCGGAACCGTAGTCGGCTATCTGGCGGCAGACCGCAAGTCTGCCGCACTGAGGGCGGAAATCAGCGGGACAAAGAAGGAAATAGAATTATTGAAGCTGCAGAAGGAAGAAGCCGAAGCGTTGCACAAGCGCATGAACACCGAGTTCGAGAATCTCTCCAACCGTATCTTCCAGAGCAAAGCCGAAGACTTTACCAGGCTGAATGCCGAACACCTGGGCAATCTGCTCCGTCCGCTGGGCGATAACCTGAAGGACTTCCGCCAAAAGGTGGAACAAGTATACAGCACCGAAGCCAAAGAACGCTTCTCGCTGGGTGAACGCATCAAGGAACTGGTGGAACTGAACAACCGCCTCAGCGAAGATGCCAACAACCTGACTCGTGCCTTGAAAGGAGACTCCAAGATGCAAGGCAACTGGGGCGAAATGATTCTGGAACGTCTGTTACAAGCCTCCGGACTGATTGAAGGCGAACACTACTTCCGCCAGGAGTTTCTAAAAGACGAACGGGGCGAAGCCATCATCAACGAGGAAAGCGGGCAGAAGATGCAGCCCGACATCATCGTGAAATACCCCGACGAACGGGAAATGATTATCGACTCCAAAGTGTCGCTGACTGCCTATGCTGCCTACACCTCTGCCGAAAGCAAGGAGGAGCAGGCACACTTCCTGAAAGCACACCTGCAATCTGTCCGCTCCCACATCGACGAGCTCAGCCATAAAGACTACTCGCATTACGACGCCCAATCACCGGATTTCGTTATGATGTTCATCCCCACCGAAGGTGCCTACCTCCTCGCCATCCAAAGCGATGCCCACCTCTGGGAATATGCCTACAACAAAAAGGTGGTACTAATGAGCCCTACCAACCTGATTAGCGCCCTGCGCCTCTCGCTCGACCTTTGGAAGAAGGAGAACCAGGTAAAGAATGTGCAGGCCATCATCAAGCGCGGCACCATCTTATATGAAAAGATTGCAGGCTTTACCGACACCTTCCTCGGTATCGGCGACCGGCTGGCCAGCCTGCAAAGGGATTACGACAAAGCCTTCAACCAGCTCTCGGACGGTAACGGCAGCGTAGTGCGCCAAGCCGAAATGCTGAAAGGCATGAGCCTCACTCCCAAGAAACGCATTTCTCCAAGATTGCTGCCCAAAGATACCATTCAAGAAGAAACAGAAGAGGAAAACGATAACATTCAATAAAACATCCAACATGAAAACTCTGAAAGACCGCATTCTCCTTCACCAAGAACCATTCATACGAGGTCTGTGTCAACAGGAATTACCACCGGAGAAGTAACAGCCATTCTGGCAAATGCACTGATTCATATCAAGGAATAAAGAAAAAGCGACGAAGAATCCACTCCACTTTCTTTCATTAGAGAGGAAATGCCCCGAACAAAAAACTCCGGCAAAGCCCTGAAGGACAAGCCGGAGTTTTTTTTATCTCAAGACGGACAAGGAAGATTATCCGCCAAAGTTATCGAACATCAGGTTCTGAGCCGGAACACCGAGGTCGTCGAGCATCTTCTCAACGGCTTTGGACATCGGGCCGGGACCGCACATGTAGTATTCGATATCTTCTGGAGCTTCGTGATCTTTCAAGTATGTATTGTAAATTACTTGATGAACGAAACCTGCCGTGTACTTAACACCCGCAGCATCAGCAGCTGGGTCAGGACGGTCAAGCGCCAAATGGAAAGTAAAGTTCGGGAACTCTTTCTCCAACTCAAGGAAGTCATTCAAATAGAATACTTCATTCAAGGCACGTGCTCCATAGAAATATGACATCTTACGATCTGTGGTATGCAAAGTTTTCATCATGTGCATAATCTGTGCACGCAACGGAGCCATACCAGCACCACCACCGACCCACATCATCTCCTTCTTGGAGTCGAATATCGGATGGAAGTCTCCGTAAGGGCCACTCATGGTTACCTTATCACCCGGTTTCAGGGTAAAGATATAAGAAGAAGCGATACCCGGCATTACATCCATAAATCCGGGACCTTGTTCTTTCGGTTTGAACGGTGGAGTAGCGATACGTACAGTCAACATGATACGGTCACCTTCTGCCGGATAGTTGGCCATAGAGTAAGCACGGATTGTTTCCTCATCGTTCTTACACTTCAAGCCCAACAGACCGAATTTCTCCCATGCAGGCAGATATTCGTCACCAATCAGGCTCTTATCGATATCCTTGTCATAGTCCATTGAGAATTTAGGAATCTTGATCTGTGCATAAGAACCGGGGATGAAGTCCATGTGTTCACCCTTAGGCAGAGCAACGATGAACTCTTTGATAAATGTAGCCACGTTCTTGTTGGAGATAACTTCACACTCCCACTCTTTCACACCGAGCACAGACTCGTCAATCTTGATAGACATATCACTTTTCACTTTCACCTGACAGCCCAGACGCCAATGGTCTTGCTGCTGTTTACGGCTAAAGTGAGGAACTTCGGAAGGCAGGATTTCACCGCCACCTTCAAGCACCTGGCATTTGCACTGTCCGCAAGAGCCCTTACCACCACAAGCGGATGACAGGAATATCCCGTTGACAGACAGCGTATTCAGTAAAGTAGAACCGGAAGCCACTTCCAATTCCTTTTCACCGTTGATTGTCAGTTTCACGTTACCTGACGGTACCAGGAAATTTTTGGCAACCAACAGGATAACAACAAGCAGCAGAATAACCACAAGGAATACCCCAATGCTCGCTAATATTAAATTCATATCCATTGTCTTATTCCTTTCTTTTAGATGTTCAAACCAGAGAAACACATGAATGCCATTGCCATCAGACCTACCGTGATGAAGGTAATGCCCAGGCCTTTCAGCGGAGCAGGAACGTCAGAGTAAGCCATTTTCTCACGGATAGCAGCCAGACCTACGATAGCCAGCAGCCAACCGATACCGGAACCGAGTGCATAAGAAAGCGCGTCCCAGATATCACCAATATACTTCGGATCACTCGGACCGAGATTGATGCGTTGCTGCATAAACAGAGAAGCACCCATGATAGCACAGTTAACGGCAATCAACGGCAGGAAGATACCCAGTGAAGCGTACAGCGACGGGCTGAAACGTTCCACCACCATTTCCACCAATTGCACAATACCAGCAATAACGGCAATGAAAAGAATAAAACTCAAGAAACTAAGATCGACACCTTCAATGATAGCGTTGGCAGCCAGCACCTTAGTTTGCAACAAGTAGTTCACCGGAAGCGTCACCAGCAACACAAAAGT
>OHDW01000421.1_pt1 | contig 10719 bp, 10 predicted proteins | sample 1567131 | NCBI WGS metagenome assembly OHDW01 (sample SAMEA3879508, study PRJEB24766) | human gut metagenome | biome: human-associated habitat; feature: feces | place: USA | collected 1985/1987
CCGACGATCTCTACTTCAAGATCTCCCGCCACGCCATCGAGATGGCCCACCAGATCCGGGATATCTTTGTCTCCGCCGGGTATCCCCTGCTGTTCGACTCCCCCACCAACCAGCAGTACCCCATCATGCCCGACGACGAGCTGGCCGAGATCGGCAAGAGCTTCGGCTACGAGTATTGGGAGCGTGTGGACGAGACCCACTCCGGCGTGCGGTTCTGCGCCAGCTGGGCCACCACGCAGGAAAACGTGGACGCCCTCCGCGCCGCCGTGCAGGCTCTGAAGAAGTAAGTACACCGCGTAAAAGCGCCTCTGACCGATGGTCAGAGGCGCTTTTTCATAGCTTTTTCGCCGCGATATCGCACAGCCGGAGCCGGACGCCGTTTTTCGCCGCCAGCTCGCCGCCCTTTTGCAGCAGCTTGTCCCGGTTCTTGGTGACCAACTGCACCACCAGCTCGTCCTTTTTCTCCTGCGGCATGGTGTTCAGCAGCGTCCGCGCCATGCTCACGGCCATGTTGGTATTTCCCGCCAGCACATTGCCGAGAATACCGCCCTTGCCGTCCTTCTCCAGCTTTTCCGCCAGAAGCGGCACCAGCAGCTCCGTCACGCTGTTGTAGTCGATATCGTCAATGAGGATCTTCAGCTCCAGCATAGGCTCACACCTTGGGGCCTGCCGCCGCCACCTCCGGGCTCATGTGGGTATACTTCTTGAAGTTCTCCGCAAAGCTCTGCGCCAGCTTCTTGCAGCTGGCCTCGTAGGCCGCCTTGTCCTCCCACGTGTTGGCGGGGATCAGCAGTTCGGAGGGCACGCCCTCGATGCTGGTGGGTACCTGCACACCGAAGGTGGGATCGATGACAAATTCGCTCTCCTCGATGGCGCCGGTCAGCGCCGCCGTCACCATGGCCCGGGTATAGCCCAGCTTCATGCGCTTGCCGGTACCGTTCCAGCCGGTGTTGACGAGGTAGACCTTGGCGCCGGCCTTCTCCACCTTCTCCGCCAGCATGGCGGCGTAGACGGAGGGATCCAGCGGCAGGAACGGCTCGCCGAAGCAGGTGGAGAACGTAGGCACCGGCTCGGTGACGCCGATCTCCGTACCGGCTACCTTGGAGGTGAAGCCGGACACAAAGTAGTACATGGCCTGATTCTTATCCAGCTTGCTGATGGGGGGCAGTACGCCGTAGGCGTCCGCCGTCAGGAAGATCACGGTCTTGGGTACGCTGGGGCTCATGCCGGACAGCTCCGCGTTGGGGATATACTCCACGGGGTAGCCCACGCGGGAGTTGACGGCCAGCGAGTCGTCATCGAAATCGAACTCGCGGGTGTCGGGGTCCATGACCACATTCTCCACCAGTGCGCCGAAGCGGATGGCGTTGTAGATCTCCGGCTCCCCCTCCGGGCTGAGGTTGATGCACTTGGCGTAGCAGCCGCCCTCGAAGTTGAACACGGAGTCGTCGGCCCAGCCGTGCTCATCGTCGCCGATGAGCTTGCGGGCGGGGTCGGCGGACAGGGTGGTCTTGCCGGTGCCGCTGAGGCCGAAGAACACGGCGCTGTCGCCGTCTTTGCCGATATTGGCCGAGCAGTGCATGGGGAATACGCCCTGCTTGGGCAGCACATAGTTCATCACGGAGAACACGGATTTCTTGATCTCACCGGCGTACTGGGTGCCGCAGATCACCACCTCGCGGGCCTCGTAGTCCACCAGAATGGCAGCCTCGCTGCGCGTGCCGTCGATCTCCGGGATGCACTTGAAGTTGGGCGCGGCGATGATGGTGTAGTCCTCATGGAAGTCCTTGAGCTGCTCCGCCGTGGGGCGGCGCAGGAGCTGGTGGATGAACAGGTTCTGGCTGGCCAGCTCGTTGACGATGCGGAACGCCTTGGTGTACTTGGGGTCGGCGCCGGCAAAGCCGTCGAAGATGAATATATCTCTCCCCTGCAAATAGGCCAGCACCTTGGCGCGGATGGCGTCGAACTTCGCCTTCTCAATGGGGCGGTTCACCTTGCCCCATGCAATATCGTCATGGACGGCAGGGGTGTCCACGATAAACTTGTCATTGGCGCTGCGGCCGGTGTATTTTCCGGTCTTGACCACCAGGGCGCCGGTGTTGGACAGCGTACCCTCGCCGCGGCGCAGTGCGTGCTCCACCAGCTGTGCCGGTGTCAGGTTGCGGTACACCGCGCCGGCGTTTACCAGTCCCAGCTTTTCCAGTCCGTAGGTTTCCATTGCTCGTTCCTCCTGTATCATATCAGTCATTTTGCTTTGCAGTCACACGCAGATGCAGCAGTGCCTCCAGCACGCCGCCGCCCACCGCCAGCGCCTTGTCCGAGGCGGTGGTACAGTACTCCGGACGGCACCGCGGGTCGACGTCGCCGGATTTCATGCCCTTATGCACCGGCGTACCCTCCGGCAGGATACCGCGCACCACGCCGCCGATGGTGCATTTCATGGGCTGGCCGTTCACGGTCCCGGCGATGTCACCGGGCTGCACCTCATCGCCGATGTCCAGTATCCGGGTGAAGATGCCGTCCGCCGGGGCGCGAAGCACGCGCTCGCCGGCGTAGCCGCCGATGAGTCCGGGGATATTGGTGTTGGGCAGGGCGCTGCCGTGATAGATGACCCGCCCCAGCGTATGGCCGCGCATGGTCTCTACCACCGCGTGGCAGTCCGCCCCGGCGGTGAACCCCGGCCCTATGCCGATGACCACCGGCGCGTCGGTGATGCGCGTACCCAGATTCCGCTTGGCGAGGATGGCGTCCACCACCGCGTCAGGGTGCAGCGCCTCGCGGCACGCGCCCGCCGGGTCTGCCAGCACCGGGATGACCCCCTGCGCCAGCAGCGTCTCCGCCTCCGCCGCGTCCGACGCCCGCACCGCCGTTACGTCCTCCACCACCGTTCTTCCCAGCACGATGGCCTGCGAAAAGCACACCGTCCGCCGGATGGCGGTAGGCGCGGGCAGATCGGTCATCACGACCTCCATATGGCTGCGGAACAGCCGCAGCGCGATGCCGGTGGCGATATCTCCGGCGCCGCGGATCAAGACTCTCATGTGAAAAACCTCGCCTCCTACATTCAATGGTAGGATAACACTTCACCGGAAAAAGGTCAATCCCCGTTGACGTTTCCTTCTCCTCCTGATAGAATAGCGGTATGGAAACGAAAATGACGTACAACCTATCCTGCCGCCTGTTCACCGACGCCAAATGCTTCGGTCCGGGCGTAGCCCAGCTGCTGCACGCCGTGCAGGAGCTGCATTCGCTGCGCGCTGCGGCGCTGAGCATGGACATGGCCTACTCCAAGGCGTGGACGATCATCAAGAACTCGGAGAAGGCGCTGGGCTTTTCCCTGCTGGACTCCACCACCGGCGGCAAGGGCGGCGGCGGCGCGGCACTGATGCCGGAGGGAGCGCGGCTCCTCCGCGCCTACGACACGTTCTGCGCCCGGCTGCACGATGCGGCGGACGAGCTGTTTCAGGAGGAGTTTGCCCCCTTCCTCTGATACCATCCAGCTTTGCTATTTGACACAGGCGCTCCGGCTATCTTGGCCAGAGCGCCTGTTTTTTCTGTTTGTCCGCCGTGCTTACGCCGCGATGCGGATGACCGCGTCGCCGCTGGTCGTCTCCAGCTCCCACACGCAGTCCGCACCGGCGGTGCTGTCCACGTCGCTGTCGAGCTGGCCGCTGACCGTGCGGAATACCACGTCCACCGGCACACCCGGTTTCTCCGTCAGTGTCAGCGCAACGCCGCCGCTGACCGTCTCCACCTCCAGCTCCGTGGGTAAGACCTCCAGCGTCAAGGCCACCGTACCGCTGACGGTGTCCGCCTCCAGCTTTGCGGTGCGGACACTGCCGCTGACAGCGCCGCTGGTGGTGGACAGAGAGATCTCCCCGGCGTTGGCGGCGCTGACGCTGACGTTTCCGCTGACGCTGGACACATCCAGCTCCTGAAGCGTCAGCGTGTCCTCCTCCGTCAGATCCACAGACACGTCGGCGCTGACCGTATGGATATCCAGTTCGTGCAGCACCATGCTGCGGGGCAGCTTGACCGTCAGGTGTTTTTTCTGCGAGGCGCTGACCGTCAGCGGCTGGGAGAGGATATCCAGCGTGCTGTCGTCCTCGTCCACCCGCCACTCCATCTTCAGCGCCACATCGCTGCCGTCCATCATCGTCTCCGAAAGCTCGATGCCCTGTCCGTCGTACAGCTCCACCGTGACGAAACCAGACGTCCAATCAATGTTGATGGAGCGGAACCCGTTGAGCTGGACGATATCCACGTTCCCGGCGCTGTACCCCTCATCGGGCAACGCCGTTCCCTCCCCGTCGGTACGGCTCGGCGGGGGCGTCTGTGTGCAGGCGGCCAGTACCAGCGTCATGACCAGCGCCAGCAGCAGCGCGATGCCTTTTTTCATATGTGTATACCTCATTTCCGCAGTTTTTCCCAGATGGTGACCTGTCCCGTTTCACGGGTGCGATCCATGTCGATGACCCGCTGGTTCCGGCTGCCCCGGAACTGGAGAGAGATGTCCTTCAGCTCCTTGACGAACCGCCCGTCCACCAGCACGTTGATGCAGGCGAGCATCCCGTCCGTAGCCTCGCACCGGGGATAGCTGCCGTCACGCAGCAGCTCATCGTCCAACCGAAAGCCGGTGAAGCACCAGATGGTCTTGTCCGGGTACTTTTCCCGCACCTCCCGCAAGAGGGGCAGCAGCTCCCGCTGGTTCCGGGGCTCGAAGGGCTCGCCGCCCAGCACGGTCAGGCCGTTGATAAAGGGCTTGTCCAACTCGGCGAAGATCTCCGCCTTCGTCTCGTCGGTAAAGGGCTTGCCGTAGTCGAAGTCCCACGTCTGGGGCTGGAAGCAGTCCGGGCAGTGGTTGGTGCAGCCGGAGACGAACAGCGTCACCCGCACGCCGATACCATTGGCGATATCACATTTTTTCAGTTCTCCGTAGTGCATAACGGCCTCCTATGGCAGGATCATACCAGAAACCCGCCGATAAATCATGAACAGATTGAAAAAGGCGGGCGTCTGCCCGCCTTTTTTGCGTTGCTTACAGATGCAGCACGCGGTCCTTGATCTCCTGCGTGCGGCCCTGGTTCCAGAACTGGGTGCCGATGTAGCCGCAGGTGCGCCGCGCCACGTTCATCTTGTCCTGATCGGTGTTGCCGCACTGAGGGCATTTCCAGATCAGCTTGCCGTCCTGCTCCACGATCTCGATCTCGCCGTCCCAGCCGCACACCTGACAGTAGTCACTCTTGGTGTTCAGCTCGGCGTAGATGATGTGGTCGTAGATGAACTTCATGACCTCCAGCACCGCGTCCAGATTGTTCTGCATATCCGGCACCTCCACATAGCTGATGGCGCCGCCGGGGGACAGATGCTGGAACTGTGCCTCGAACTCCAGCTTTTTGAATGCGTCGATCGGCTCCGTCACATGGACGTGGTAGCTGTTGGTGACATAGCCCTTGTCGGTGATGCCCTCCACCACGCCGAACCGCTTTTGCAGGCACTTGGCGAACTTATAGGTGGTGGATTCCAGCGGCGTGCCGTACAGGGAGAAGTCAATGTTGTGCTGGGCCTTCCACTTCTTGCAGGCGGCGTTCAGCGCGTTCATGATCTCCAGTGCAAAGGGGGTGGCGCTGGGGTCGGTGTGGGATTTGCCGGTCATGTACTTCACGCACTCATACAGGCCCGCATAGCCCAGGGAGATGGTGGAGTAGCCGCCGAACAGCAGCTTGTCGATGGGCTCGCCCTTCTTCAGCCGGGCGCAGGCGCCGTACTGCCACAGGATAGGCGCGGCGTCGGACAGCGTACCCTTCAGCCGCTCGTGGCGGCACAGCAGCGCCCGGTGGCACAGCTCCATGCGCTCGTCGAAGATGCGCCAGAACTTCTCGATATTGCCGCCGGAGCTGAGGGCGATATCCGGCAGGTTCACCGTCACCACGCCCTGATTGAACCGGCCGTAGTACTTGGGTTTGCCGTTCTCATCCACATAGGGGGTCAGGAAGCTGCGGCAGCCCATGCAGGGGTAGCAGTGACCCTCGCCGTTCTTGTCCACCTTCAGCTCCAGCATCTTCTTCTCGCTGATATAGTCCGGCACCATCCGCTTGGCGGTACATTTGGCCGCCAGCTCCGTCAGGTACCAGTACTTGCTGTCCTCGTGGATGTTGTCCTCCTCCAGCACATAGATGAGCTTGGGGAACGCCGGCGTGACCCACACGCCCTTCTCGTTCTTCACGCCCTGATACCGCTGGAGCAGCATCTCCTCGATGATGACCGCCAGATCGGCCTTCTCCTGCTGGCTGCGAGCCTCGCCCAGATACATGAACACCGTGATGAACGGCGCCTGTCCGTTGGTGGTCAGCAGCGTCACCACCTGATACTGGATGGTCTGCACGCCGCGGCGGATCTCCTCCCGCAGGCGCTTCTCCGCGATGGCGTTGATCTTATCCTCCGTCACCGCCACGCCCACGGCGTCAAACTCCTCCCGCACGCTGGCGCGGATCTTATTGCGGCTCACCTGCACGAAGGGCGCCAGATGGGTCAGGGAGATGGACTGGCCGCCGTACTGGTTGCTGGCCACCTGCGCCACGATCTGGGTAGCGATGTTGCAGGCGGTGGCGAAGCTGTGGGGCTTTTCGATGAGCGTACCGGTGATGACGGTGCCGTTTTGCAGCATATCCTCCAGATTCACCAGATCGCAGTTGTGCATATGCTGGGCATAATAGTCGCTGTCGTGGAAGTGGATGATGCCCTCACGGTGCGCCTCCACAATATCCTGCGGCAGCAGGATGCGCTCGCTGAGGTCGCGGCTGACCTCGCCGGCCATATAGTCCCGCTGAGTGGAGTTGACCACCGGATTCTTGTTGGAGTTCTCCTGCTTGGCCTCCTCGTTGTTGCACTCGATGAGGCTGAGGATCTTGTCGTCGGTGGTGTTGGACTTACGCACCAGCGAGCGGGTGTAGCGGTAGGTGATGTAGTGCTTGGCCACCTCAAAGGCGCCGTGGGCCATGATGTAGTGCTCCACCATGTCCTGGATCTCCTCCACGGTGGGGGCGCGGTTCATCTTCTGGCACTGCAGCTCCACGGACTCCGCGATCCGCTGGATCTGCACCGGCGTCATCCGGTCCACCTCCTCCACGGACTCGTTGGCCTTGGTGACGGCGATAATGATCTTGGTAATGTCGAAGCCGACCTCGGCTCCGTTTCTCTTTATGATCCTCATAGGGGCCCTCCTTCGTTCTCTCCTATCCCTCGCGCCCCATATATCGGGGCGTGTATATACATTTCTGCCTTATCATACGCTATATCTTGTGTCTTTTCAAGGTGAAAATTCAAAATATAGAGAGGACTGTTGCCAAAAAGCGGCAGATATTTTTGTGTATCCTGCCCAAACTCGCGCTCTGCCGCACATGATATGGTATTTTCCCGGCGCAAAATATCACAGCATACGGGCGTATTGGATGGTATCCCCCCTGCTTCCCTCTCTTTTTCGCGCATTTTTTCCCTGCCGGAAAAATCGGCGTTGCGCCGGAATGTCAGATATGGTATAATAAGACGGTTATTATAACAAAAACCGCCAACCGCACTCTACTGAAAGAGGGGAAACTCACCATGCGACCCGATACCCGTTCGCTGCTCCACGGCATCTTCAATTTGATATTGCCGTTTTTCGCCTATGATCTGGCGGGCCTGCTGGTCTTTTCCCTGACGGTGGGTGACTATTCGCCGTGGCTCTCCGTCTGGCCCATGCGTATCCTCACCTATCTTCCCTTTCTCTCCGACCTCATTGGCGTGATCGTCGGCGGGGTGCGCTACGCAAGACGCGGCAGAACCCGCGCCCTGCTGGGGATCATCTTCTCCGTAGGCGGCGCGGCGCTGTACTATATGCTCCGCTTCCATCTGGGCTTTACCCTGCTTGGGATGCTGGTCTGATTTTTTATGATAAGGAGGGCGCGGTATGCGGCCTGAATTTATTACGGTGGGAACAGTTGTCAATGCCCACGGCGTTCGCGGCGAGGTGAAGGTGAACCCCGCCGGCTTTGATCCGGCGTTCATCGCCGCCTTCCGCACCCTGTACATCGGCGGAGTGGAGACGAAGGTCGCCGCCGCCCGCGTCCACAAGTCCACTGTGCTGCTGACGCTGCCCGGCGTGGACACCATGGACGGCGCGCTGGCGCTGAAGGGCCGCAGCGTGGCCATCCGCCGCACCGATGCTCGCCTGCCCGCCGGGGAGTTCTTTGACGAGGAGCTGGAGGGCTGCGCCGTGGTGGACGACGCCACCGGCGAGGAGCTCGGGCGGCTGGACAAGGTACTGTCCTACCCCGCCCACAAGGTCTATCAGGTGCGGGGCGGCGCTCACGAGTACCTGATCCCCGCCGTACCTGATGTGTTCATCGTCTCCGCCGACCCGGATGCGGAGGTCATCCGCGTCCGCATGATGAAAGGATTGGCCACCGATGAGGATTGATATCATGACCCTGTTCCCCGATGCGGTGGCCGCCATGATGAACGCCTCCATCATCGGACGGGCGCAGGAACGGGGCTTCGTCACCATCCGCACCCACCAGATCCGGGAGTTCACCACCAACAAGCAGATGCAGGTGGACGATTACCCCTACGGCGGCGGGCGTGGCGCGGTGATGCAGGCCGACCCGCTGTACCGCTGTTGGCAGCATATCTGCGACGAGGCCGGCGGGCGGGTACACACCATCTATATGTCCCCCTGCGGGCGGGTGCTGACCCAGCAGGTGGCACGGGAGCTGAAGGCGCAGCACGACCATCTGATCCTGGTCTGCGGCCACTACGAGGGCGTGGATCAGCGGTTTCTGGACGAGTGCGTGGACGAGGAGATCTCCATGGGTGACTTTGTCCTCACCGGCGGTGAGATCCCGGCCATGGCGCTGGCGGACTGCCTGTGCCGCATGGTGCCGGGCGTCCTGCCGGAGGAGAGCTGCTACACCGACGAGAGCCACTGGAACGGGCTTTTGGAGTATCCCCAGTACTCCCGGCCGGAGGAGTGGCACGGCCGCAAGGTGCCGGAGGTGCTGCTCAGCGGACACCACGGCAACGTGGCGGATTGGCGCACGCGGGAAAGCTACAAGCGCACCATGGCGCGGCGTCCCGACCTGTGGGAGAAATTCGATCTGACGCAGGTACACAGCCGCCACGACAAAAAGGTGCTGGCGCAGGCGCTGGCGGAGTATGAGGCCACGCAGCAGCCTGCCGCCGAGACGGATACAGATACAGAAGCAGACTCCCTTTTGGTTGATTTGGCATTTTTGCCGGAAAACCAACAGTTTTTCCGTTTTCGTTGTTGTAGTTTCCCCAAAGCTCCTGTATAATAAAACGGTAAAAACCGGCAGTATGCTGAAAATACGAAGGAGGAACACCGAATGAACGAAAAATACAGTGCGCTGTTTACCCCCTGGAAGATCGGCAATGTGGAGATCAAGAACCGTATCGTGCAGCCCTCCATGGGCGGCACGTCTCTGTTCGGCTGGATGGAGCCGTGCCATTTCGATAAGGAGGCCGCCTACCACATCCTGAACCGCGCCCAGAACAACGTGGGTCTGGTGCTGCCGGGTATGCAGTGCGTCCGCGACGCCATGGGCGGACGCTGGCTCTACCAGAACAAGAAGATGTTCAAGGATCTGGCGGAGTGGCTGCCGGAGTTCCATAAGACCGGCTCCAAGCTGTTCATCCAGCTGGCCGCCGGTATGGGCCGCTCCATGGCCATCAACGAGCTGATGGTGAAGATGCTGCAAAACAAGGCCTTCGGCGCAGTGAGCAAGCCCTTTATCGACATCGACTACATCACCGCTTCCGCCTCCGCCACCCCCAACCGCTGGTATCCTGAGATCAAGTCCCGCCCCCTGACGGTGGACGAGATCCACGAGATGGTGGACGCCTTTGCCAAGACCGCCAAGCTGCTGCAGGATGCCGGTGTGGACGGTGTGGAGATCCATGCGGTCCACGAGGGCTATCTGCTGGATCAGTTCACCATCGCCAACATGAACTACCGTACCGACGAGTACGGCGGCTCCTTCGAGAACCGCTACCGCTTCCCCGTGGAGATCGTGCAGGCCATCAAGGCCGTCTGCGGCAAGGACTTCCCGGTGGCGCTGCGCTACTCCGTGGTGTCCAAGACCAAGGGCTTCTGTCAGGGTGCCGTCCCCGGTGAGGAGTTCACCGAGTTCGGCCGCGACATGGCGGAGTCTGAGCGCGCCATCAAGTATCTGGAGGACGCGGGCTACGATATGTTCGACTGCGACAACGGCACCTACGACGCGTGGTACTGGGCGCATCCGCCGGTCTATATGCCGGAGAACTGCAACCTGCCGGAGGTGGAGCATATCAAGAACTTCACCACCAAGCCGGTGGTCTGCGCCGGTAAGATGGATCCCGCCAAGGCCGCCGAGGAGATCGCCGCCGGCCGTCTGGACGCCGTGGGCATCGCCCGCCAGAATCTGGTGGACCCCGAGTGGGTCAACAAGATCATCGAGGACCGGGTGGAGGACATCAAGCCCTGCATCAACTGCCACAACGCCTGCTTCAGCTTCAACAAGTCCGAGGGCACGCCCAATATGCAGCCCCTGAACGACTCCCTGCATCTGGCGCGCTGCGCCCTGACCCCCTCCACCATGCAGCACAACAAGTACAAGATCGTCCCCGCCAGAAAGCCCAAGAAGGTGGCGATCATCGGCGGCGGCATCGGCGGCATGGAAACCG
>OHDW01000445.1_pt1 | contig 10502 bp, 8 predicted proteins | sample 1567131 | NCBI WGS metagenome assembly OHDW01 (sample SAMEA3879508, study PRJEB24766) | human gut metagenome | biome: human-associated habitat; feature: feces | place: USA | collected 1985/1987
ACAATCACGAGGATAGAAAGGCCATGTTCAATTTCAACTTCATCAACACCAAGTTCACGCGTCAAGTAAGAGAGAATTTCTTGTTCTTTGATTGGGGTAAGTTCACGTTCTCGAATGATGATTGAAAGGTCATCAATTCCAGAAGGCATGTGTTCCCAACGGATGTTTAAATCTTCCAAGATTTGTAGCACCTTACGTCCGAAACCTACCTCGCGGTTCATGAGGTATTTACTCATATTGATGCTGACAAACTTGTCATCGCTAGCAATACCAACAACTGGAACGGTTGCTCCCTGGTGTTCAAGAATAATACGTGTGCCTGGGTGGTCCGGATTATTGGTGTTCTTGATAACTAATGGAATCTTACCACGATATGCTGGGAGGAGAGCTTCATCATGAAGAACCGAGAATCCAGCATATGCCAACTCACGCATTTCTTTGTAAGTCAACTCTGGAATAGAGTGCGGTTCATGTACTACACCTGGGTGGGCTGCGAAAATACCATCTACATCTGTAAAGTTTTCATATAGGTCGGCTTTAACACCTGCAGCTACGATAGAGCCTGTGATATCAGAGCCTCCTCGTGAGAATGTACAAATTTGATTATCAGAGGTGACCCCAAAGAATCCAGGAATAATCAGAACCTCATCTGATTCACGAAGTTCTTCTAACTTATCATATGAACCTGGAAGAATACGGGCGTTGCCTGGCTCACTTGAGACCAAGATACCAGCTTCGCGAGGATGAACGTAGCGTGCTTCAATATCGTTGTTGCGGAAATATTCAGCAATTAATTTTGCATTATTGTCCTCTCCAGCAGCTAGGAAGGTATCATAGAGGAAATTGTTATCTTCGATAGGAAGCGTAGCGAGGTCAGTAATAGCTTTAGAAATGTTTACTATCTCTTTTGATTTGAAACCTAGTTCATCAACCATAGCTTGGTAGCGGTTAATAATCCATTCTTGGTCAGCTTTAACATCAGCACCCTTTATATAGTGTTTGTAGTATTTAATTAGGGCGTCTGTAACTTTGGTATCCTCATCGTTACGTTTACCAGGGGCAGAGACAACGACAAAGCGGCGTTCAGGGTCAGATTTTACAATGTTTAAGACTTTTTCTAATTGTGTTGCTGAAGCGAGTGAGCTTCCGCCAAATTTGATGACTTTCATAGTTACTCCAAAAAATTATAAATTACTCTACAATTATAGCAAAATTCTGACAATTTGTCACATTGTTTTTAAAAACGACTAAGATTTAGTCTGATTATGATACAATAAAGGAAGAAAAGGAGGATATCCCGTGGTAGAGGCAATTATTTTTGATATGGATGGTGTCCTTTTTGACACTGAAAAATATTATTATGAACAAAAGAATCCTTGCGGCCGCGGGAGCGATCCTGTGCCTGCTTTCATCCTGTGACAACAAAATGAACCCATTGCTTACAGATTCCACGCTGCCGTATGGCGCGCCTCAGTTCGACAAGATCAAGACTGAGCATTACCTGCCTGCGTTCGAGCAGGCCATCACCGAGGCCAAGGCCGAGATTGACGCTATCGTGAACAATCCGGACGCGCCGACTTTCGAGAACACGATCGCCGCTCTGGACGAGGCAGGGGGCCGTCTGAACGATGCCGCCGGCATATTCTATAATTTGATGGAGGCCGACACGAACGATCAGATGCAGGACATCGCGGAGAAAGTCTCCCCGATGATGACTGAATATTCAATGTACGTCTCGCTGAACGAGCCGCTGTTCGCCCGTGTCAAGGCCGTGCACGAGAGCGCAGAGGGGCTGGAGCCAGATCAGGCGAGGCTTCTGGAGAAGACCTGGAAGTCGTTCGTGCGCAGCGGAGCCAACCTCGGTGCGGAGGACAAGGAGACCTACAGCAAGCTCAGCGAGCAGCTCTCCCTGCTGACCCTCCAGTATGGAAAGAACGTGCTGGCCGCGACCAACGCTTTCACGCTGAACCTTACCGAGGAGGCTGACCTTGAGGGGCTTCCGGATTTCGTGCGTGAGGCTGCCATGGAGACGGCCAAGTCCAAGGAAATGGAGGGCTGGGCGTTCGACCTTTCGGCCCCGAGCTATGGTGCGTTCATGAAGTACAGCACCCGCCGCGACCTTCGTCAGAAGATGTGGATGGCCTACAACACAAGGGCCACGGAAGGGGAGAACAGCAACATCGAACTCTGCCGCCAGATAGCCGAATCGCGCCTGAAGATAGCGAATATCCTTGGCTACGAGACCTATGCCGACTATGCGCTTGAGGAAAGGATGGCGAAGAATCCTCAGACTGTCAACGAGTTCATTCAGAAACTCTTGGAACCTTCGCTTCCTGCCGCAAAGGCCGAGGTCAAGGAACTTTATGAATATGCCCGTGCGAACGGCTTCGAGGACTCTGAGATCCAACCTTGGGACTTCGGATTCTGGTCGGAGAAACTCAAGGACGCCCGCTATTCCATCAACGATGAGCAGCTCAAGCCATATTTCCGTCTGGAAAGCTGCATCGACGCGGCTTTCGGTCTGGCTGGGAAACTCTATGGCCTGACGTTCGAGGAGAGGAAGGATATTCCTGTATATCACCCGGATGTGAAGGTCTATGACGTGAAGGACGCTGACGGTGTGCACAAGGCGTTGTTCTACGCTGACTTCTTTCCGCGCGCAAGCAAGAGGGGAGGGGCCTGGATGACCGAGTTCCGTGGCCAGAGCATCGTGGACGGTGTGGAGAAACGTCCGTTCATCAGTCTTGTGACCAACTTCACGAAACCGACTGCTGGGAAGCCGGCGCTCCTGACCCACGATGAGCTGACGACTTTGCTTCACGAGTTCGGGCACAGTCTGCATGGCATTCTCGCGGAGGGAAGATATTCATCGCTCACTGGGACGAATGTTTCGCGTGACTTCGTGGAGCTGCCTTCGCAGATCATGGAGAACTGGGCGTTCGAGCCGGAGTTTCTGGACACTTTCGCTCGTCATTTCGAGACGGGGGAGGCGCTGCCGGACACTCTGATAAACAAGATTGTGGAGGCGAAGAACTACAATGCCGCCTACGCACAGGTGCGTCAGCTTCAGTTCGGGATTCTGGATATGGCTTGGCACACGTTGAAGGGTGGTTCTGAATCAGGTCACTTCGACAGGCTCAGTGACCTTAAAACTATGCAGGAACTGGGTACCATCGCCTTTGAGAAGGCTGCCTTGAAGAGCTCGAATGTGATTCCGTCAATCCCTCAGGCCTGCATCTCGACCTCGTTCAGCCACATATTCTCGGGTGGCTACAGCGCCGGCTACTATTCCTACAAATGGTCCGAGGTGCTGGAGGCGGACGCGTTCAGTCTGTTCAAGGAGAAAGGAATATTCAGCACCGAGGTGTCGCACTCGTTCCGTGACAACATTCTCTCGAAGGGATGCAGCGAGGACGAGGATGTGCTTTACCGTCGCTTCCGCGGCCACGATCCTGAGCCGGAGGCGCTGCTGGAGAAGTTAGGAATAGTCAGGAATTAATATTCCGGAGTGAAATTGCGAAGGGCGGTCATCAGAGTGTTCTCGAAGACCGCTTTTTCGTGATCTGACAGGAACCCGACCTCGATCGGCACCTGGAATAGCCTGACTTTCAGTTGCTCGGGGATTCTCTTGTAGTCCAAAATCCTCTGGCAGTCCTTCTCCGTCGTCGCCACAACCGCCGTAGGATGCTCCTTCACGGCTTTCATTATCTTTTTGATGTCGAAACGGTTGTAGTTGTGGTGGTCCATGAAGCTGAACCTCTTCACGATCTTGTGCTCATCGCTGAGATACATCCGCAGTGGCGTGTCCTTGGCTATTCCCGAAAAGAGAATCAGTTTCTGCGAGTATGCGTACCTCTTGTTCCCTTCCTCGAAGATCGGCTGGAGCGAATTGTACCAGATTGTCGTGAACAACAGGGTCTTTACGGAACCCTTTCTGTCCGTCCCCGTGCAGGTCTTGAGGTCATAGTCCTTCAGGCCGAACGACTCCGCCCACTGGATCTTCTGCCCGTCCTCAAGATAGGCCGGACACTTCGACACGATGATAATGTCGGCGTAGTGAAGCCTCTGGGGCAGATCCCTGAGCCTTCCGAAAGGAAGGAGCTGATCCTTGTAGGTCGGGCGGTTGTAGTCCACCAGAACGATGTTGAAGTACGCCCGCAGCGTCCTGTACTGGAACGCGTCGTCCAGAACGATCAGATCCGCCGGCGGGATCGACGAGCCGGAACATTTGCGGGCCCGCCTTTCGGTCTTCAGCTTCTCCGGATGGCAGAGAATGTCGCATCCCTTGATCCTCTGACGGTCCACGGCCACGGTGATGCCGGGAAACTTTCTCTTTATCTGGAGAGGTTCGTCGCCATATTCCTTGACCTTTCCGTCCTTCTCGACCAGCTGGAAGCCGCCGCTGTTGCGCTTGTGTCCCCTCGACAGGACAGCGATGTTGCGGAACGCCCAGTCGTCGCTCCGCAGCAGGGTGCGCAGGATCATCTCGGTGTGCGGAGTCTTGCCTGTGCCGCCCGCCGTGATGTTGCCGACGCAGATGGTCGGTACCTCACAGGTGCCGACTTTGAAGATGCCGTGGTCGTAGCAAGCGTGCCTCAGCTTCAGCGTCAAATAATATGGTGCAAGAAGAATCTTGTCAAGCATAGACTGCAAAGATACAAAAAATCATAAGCCATAGACGCTGTTCGCCTCTGAAATTTCAGTGTTTCCCCACTTTTCGGCTATATATTCCAAAATCTTGAACACTTCCGCCGGGTCATTCTCCGTCACGAGCCGCATTCTGGTCTCCTTGAAGTCGGGCAGTCCTTTGAAATAGCAGGACAGGTGGCGGCGCATCTCATAAACTCCGGTCGGCACGCCCTTGAGGTCCAGCGACAGGCGCATCTGCCTTTTCGCAAGCTCGACCCGCTCCCTCACCCCAAGCGGCGGAAGTTCCTCTCCCGTGGCAAGGAAGTGCTTGATTTCCTTGAATATCCAAGGATGGCCGAAGGACGCTCTGGCCACCATTATCCCGTCCACGCCGTAGCGGTCGAACGCCTCCTTCGCCTTCCGGGGTGAGTTGATGTCGCCGTTACCTATTATAGGAATATGCATCCTCGGGTTCCGCTTGACCTCCCCGATGAGTGTCCAGTCGGCCTCGCCCTTGTACATCTGGCAGCGCGTCCGACCGTGGATCGTGAGTGCCTTGATGCCCGTGTCCTGAAGCCTCTCGGCCAGTTCCACGATGATCTTGCTGCCCTCGTCCCAGCCGAGACGGGTCTTGACCGTGACCGGCTTGCCGACGGCCTCGACTATCCGTTTCGTGATCATCACCATCTTGTCCGGATCCTTCATCATTCCCGAGCCAGCTCCACGGCCAGCGATCTTGCTCACAGGGCAGCCGAAATTGATGTCGATCACGTCGCATCCGTGTCCGCCCACAAGTTCCGGGGCGTGGTCCGCCATCTTCGCGGCCTCGACCATCGCGTCAGGGTCGCTTCCGTAGATCTGGATTCCGACCGGGGCCTCGTCGTCCGAAGTCTTGAGCTTGGCGTAGGCCTTCTTGGCGTCCCGGATCAGACCCTCGGACGGAATGAACTCAGTGTAGACCATGTCCGCTCCCTGCTCCCTGCATATCCCTCTGAAGGAAGCGTCTGTCACATCCTCCATCGGAGCCAGAAGCACGGGCCTTACTCCAAGATCTATGTCGCCTATTGTCATAATGTCGTTATTCTTTGACTTTATTTCCGATTGGCATTTTCCTTGCGGAAAGATGCCAAATATCTGCAAAATTACTACTTTTGCATGATAGTATAAAGAATAAATTCAGTTAACAAGTAGGGTATTATGAAAGAGATAAAGACAATCGGAGTTTTGACGTCAGGCGGAGACGCTCCGGGAATGAATGCGGCCATCAGGGCCGTGACCCGCGCGGCGATCTACAACGGATGGAAGGTTATGGGTATCTATCGCGGCTACGAAGGTCTCATCAACGGTGATTTCAAGGAACTTACGACAGAAAGTGTCAGCAACACCATCCAGAGGGGCGGAACGATTCTGAAGACCGCCCGCAGCGAGGAGTTCATGACGGTGGAAGGACGCAAGAAGGCCTACGACAATCTCGTGAAGTTCGGAGTTGACGCGTTGATCGTTATCGGAGGCAACGGATCCCTTGCGGGGGCGCAGGATTTCGCCCGGGAATATGACATCCCGATCATCGGTCTGCCAGGCACGATTGACAATGACCTTTACGGCACGGACTCCACAATCGGTTATGACACGGCGCTTAACACCATCGTCGAGTGTGTGGACAAGATCCGTGACACGGCGACATCCCACGACCGCATATTCTTTGTCGAGGTGATGGGCCGTGACGCCGGTTTCCTCGCTCAGAACTCAGCCATCGCCGCAGGTGCCGAGGCCGCCATCATCCCTGAGGACCAGACCGACATCGACCAGCTTGAGAAGTTCATCAGCCATGGCTGCCGAAAGAGCAAGAACAGCTCCATCGTGCTCGTCTCCGAAAGCCCGAAGGACGGGGGAGCGATGCACTACGCCGAAAGGGTGAGGAAGGAGTATCCTGAATATGATGTCCGTGTCACCATCCTGGGCCATCTCCAGCGTGGAGGATGCCCTTCCGCCTACGACAGGATCCTCGCCAGCCGCCTCGGCTATGCCAGCATCGAGGCTCTGCAGGAGGGCCAGCGGAACATCATGGTCGGTGTCTCCAACAACGAGATTGTTTACGTTCCTGTCGGAAAGGCCATCAAACTGGATAAACCGATCGACAAGGAACTCATCAACGTTCTGGCCGTCCTGTCCATTTAGCCTCCTTCGCAGCGTTCCGCTCAAGGCCGGGACGCTGTTCTTTTTGTCATTGTCTCCTTTTGGGCACTCTGTGGGCTGCGTGGCAGGTAAGTCATGAGCTACACGGTGGACGGCACCTTCCACGATTTTGGGTGCACTGTGGGCTGCGTGGCAGATAAGAGGTTGAATATTAATTAGATAAGCATTGACCTGGTGCTGATTATGGCACAAGGTCAATGCTTTTATTGTTGACAGTCAGCTATTTAAGTGCCACGCCCCTGTATGTCACCGCATGGCACTTCATGGCAGGATGCATTCTCTTTTTTAGAATGAATATGTCCGGCTGGCTTGTTTTACGAACTGTAATGGAAGTTCCGGTGGCGGTGAGGCCGCGGCGGCCATTCACCCGGACAGGGCGCTCGAAGCGTGTAGGCCGCCATATTCATACATAACACACAACTATTGAGGCATCTGTGCTCCGTACCCTGGCATCGCGCCGAAGATCAGGAGGGCCTTCTCCCAGTTGTAGCGGTTGGCGTACACGTCGAGCGCCTTCTGCCATGGATAACGGTTGAAGTACATGGACACTGAAGAAGACATTGTACCGGTCATGTTCATACCCATTGCCGAACGGAAGGTATTGGCCGCGGAATTAGGGTTGTACGACGTGGTTTCCTTGTAGGAAACGCTCAGGAAGCCGTTCAGATAAGGCTCGTCAATCTTGCCCTTGAATATGTTCGCGTCCTGAACCGTCGTGTTGCCGCTCTCGGAGTCGATGTATTCAACGTCAGAGAAATCGGCGCTGCTGATGTTGATGAAATTGCCGCCGCCAGGGATAGAAAGGTCGCCCATCCTGTTGAGGAAGAACACGTTGTTCTCCACAACAGTGTTGCGGGTGGCCTCACGGTTCTTGTCGCTGTCGATGTGCGTGTAGTCAAGCGCCGTGAACATCGAGCAGCCAAAGATGTTGTTGGCCAGATAGCAATCCGTGCCAGGCTGGAAACGGAAGCCATAGCCCATGGTCTCAAGGTTCTGCTTGAACGACCACATGAACAGCACCGTGTTGTTGGTGAAGTTAATCCTGGAATTCTCCTTCGGATCCGAGCCGCGGGCATCCATAGCCTCCATCCTGCAGTTCACGAATATGTTGTTGTCAATCGTCAGGCTACCCCTGAAAAGGCCAAGGATCACATGGTTAGGAGCGTTGATGAACGCACAGTCGTGAACGGTCAGATCCACGTTCGAGTTGTTCAGGTAGAGGATGCAGGTCTCCTTCGTGTAGGTCTCCAGATTGGAGAGATCCGCACCGCCCATTCCCTTGGATCCGATAGGGTTCATCTTTGGGCTCTCCACACCTTCCGGCTGTCCCTTCTGTTCCTCGTCGTTGCCGGCCACTGATCCATTGCCAGCCACGGCTCCGCCGCCTGCAGCCGAACCTTTACCGACCGTCGGAGCGTGTCCCTTCCCGGAACGTCCTCTTCCCGCGTTGGTCACTCCCTTCTCAATGGCGTCCTCCGCTTTGTCCAATGTCTTCTGGATAGCCCTGTCAGCGCCCATGGTAGTCCTGGTCTTGACCGCGTTCTTGGCACGCTTGCCGATCTGGTTCAAGACGCTCTGCCCCTGGGCCGGAGCGCTCAAGGATAATGCGAGAGCAAAGGCCAGAGCCAGGCCAAACGCTTTCCTCATGTTTGATAGAATTTTCATAATTTGTTGATTTTATGCTATTTGATAATTATCATTACACGTAAGTAACCCTATCAGACCACTCACGCTGTCTGCACCTTTTTCTTTCCGCGCGCAAGGAAGATGACCAGCGCGACGGCGATCACAATCAGGGATATTCCCAGAACAGGTCTGTAGGCAAGCCAAGCGATGGCGATCACGATGAAGGACCAGGCGAAGCCGACAAGCGAGCAGACCAGACCGACACCGGCTCCGATGATGTTGGCGATGAACGGAACCACCTTGGCGAGAGTCTCGATGAAGCCGAAGATGCCCTTCAGACCTCCGATCACAAGGAATATACCCAGAATTCTGAGGATCCAGAGCCAGATCTTGTTGGCCGAGTGCTGACCCTCGTACATCTGGTCGGCGGACTTCACACCCATCTCAAGCACGCTGAAAGACTTGCCGTTCTTGGCCGTGAATGGCACGAACGTGTCGCCGCTGACCTGAGCCATAAGGGATACCTCTCCCGGAAGGACCTTTGTGAAGGTCACGCGCACATCACCGACCTGCGGAGTACCGGAATTGGAGCCGAAGCTGATCACATTGTTCTGAACCTTGACAGTAAGTGTGGTGTCTACCTGGCATTCCTCCTTGAACAGTTCGTTGGAGATCCTTTCGCTGTCCTTCTCAGAGAAGACATAAGGCTGATCGCCGGAAATGGATAGCCTCAAGAACGTATTTCACGCCCTCCGCCGGCTGCTTCGACGCAAGACAGATTCCAGCCAAGGTGTTCAATGAATATGTGATCCGCTCCTCATCCTGAAGCTCACGTCCCAGCGCAAGGGTCGCTTTCGCGTATTCCAACGACTTATGGAAGTCTGACTTCCGGAAGTACGCTATGGAGAGGATGTTGTCGCAATCGCACTCTATTTCCTTGGCGGACACTTTACGGCTGAGGCTCAGCGCCTTGCTTGAATATTCAATGGATCTGTCATAATCCTGGATGTCATAGTACCATTCTCCCGCCCAGTACAAAGTCAGAGCCTTGACACTGTCCGCTTCGCTTCCTGGAATCAACTCGACCGTGTTCTCGGTGAATCCACTTTCGGCCAGATACCTAAAGAATGCTTCCGCTGTCCGCGCGGCTTGAGAGCCTTTTTGGTGATCGAATGCCGTTACAAGTGAGTCCACCACATTCTCCGAATATGCGGACAAGGTGAACAGAAGGAATATATTTGTCAGTACAATTCTTATTGGTGTCATTTTCAACTTTGTGGCTGAACCGGCGCCGGTGTGTCTGGCAAAATCGGCAGACATATTTGGGGAAAATATCTGAATATTCCTACTTGTGTCCGCTTTCTCTTCAGTTTTTTTCTGATGCGACCGTCTCCGATGGTCCGGCGGATCAATCAACCTGACGGCCTCCGGTCACCAGGTTTGCCGAAGTCTGGCCGAAACCTATAAAAGAATAGGTTTGAATATTTCAGAAAAAATGCCTATATTTGCGGTCCCTATGTTGTGTAGGGATCGCAATATTTTATGTTAAACCATTAAAGATCAAGACAGTGGACACACTTAGCTACAAAACAGTCTCCTTGAACAAGGCTACTGTACAGAAAGAGTGGGTTGTCATCGATGCCACGGATCTGGCACTCGGACGTCTTGCCTCAAGGGTCGCTCTTGTCCTCCGTGGCAAGAACAAACCGGGATTCACCCCTCACGTTGACTGCGGTGACAACGTCATCGTCATCAACGCCGAGAAGGTCATCCTCAAGGGCAGCAAGATGACTGATCGTGTTTATGTTCGCTACACCGGTTATCCGGGCGGACAGCGTTTCACGACTCCGAGGGAGATCCTCGCGAAGAGACCTGCTGAACTCGTCAGGAGAGCAGTGAAGGGTATGCTCCCTAAGACCCGTCTTGGTGACAAGATCATAGGCAACCTGCACGTTTACGCAGGCCCTGAGCATCCTCACCAGGCACAGAACCCTAGAGAAATTAAGTTGAACGAAATCTAACAGAGCAAATGGAACAGAAAAACGCCCTTG
>OHDW01000449.1_pt1 | contig 10475 bp, 8 predicted proteins | sample 1567131 | NCBI WGS metagenome assembly OHDW01 (sample SAMEA3879508, study PRJEB24766) | human gut metagenome | biome: human-associated habitat; feature: feces | place: USA | collected 1985/1987
AGAGAAGAGTTTATGTACTTGACACTTCATGCCAAATATGAGTTGGCTTTGGTCAGTGTGGACGAGAAGTTGCAAGGTCGTTACAGAGATGTCGTAGACGAGTATTATAATTATGTAAACGAATATCCGGAAGGCAAATACATGAAAGAAGCAAACAAATATTTCGAGTATGCCAATAAACGGATCAAGAACACGTATTAAAACTGAATTATTCAATATAAATTAGTATGGATTACAGAAAGACTAACGCTCCGAGTAATACTATTACGCGTGATATGATGAAGCTTTGCGCTGACACGGGTAATGTATATGAAACAGTGGCAATCATTGCAAAACGTTCCAACCAGATTGCAGTGGAAATGAAGCAGGACTTGGGAAAGAAACTGCAAGAGTTTGCCTCATATAACGATAATTTGGAGGAAGTATTTGAAAACAGAGAACAAATCGAAATCTCTCGCTACTACGAAAAGTTGCCTAAACCAACTTTAATCGCTGCTACTGAATACGAAGAAGGTAAAGTGTATTATAGAAATCCGAACAAGGAGAAAAATAATTTTTAAGCACTTGAGCCCGATAAGATATGAAAAGGAGTTAGCCGCAACTAACTCCTAATTTATTTATTGCTAATTTAAATCGACATGCTACAAAGAATACAGACAGTCTACCTGCTCATCATTGTCGCACTGATGACAGCTACCTTGTTCCTTCCGTTGGCAAGCATCCAGATAGAAAATGCTTTTTGCCAATTTGACGCAACAGGGATTGCCTCTGCTAAAGAGCTTATCTACCCGACATGGGGATTATTCGCATTGGTCGCAGTGATTGCCCTCATTGCATTAATTACTATTTTCCTTTTCAAGAAACGCATTCTGCAAATCCGGCTTTGTGTGTTCAATGCTATCTTGATGGTTTGCTTCTATGCCCTATGGGGTTATTATATATGGAACGCACAGAAAATATCAGGAGAAAGTTTTTCTTTCAATTGCAAAATAGCATTGACCTTTCCGGTTATCAGCTTGATACTTGATTATTTAGCTATACGAAACATCGGAGCAGACGAAGCATTGGTCCGCTCATTGGAAAGACTAAGATAACATTTAGACTCACACGTTTCATAAAAGCGAGCGCACCTAAAAAACTGATGGTCGCGCCCGCTTTTCTATTCAATAGACGACCACATCTCTTAAATTGCAAAATATTACAGCTTAAGAATTGCCATCTCACTTTTTCTACTTACCTTTGTTCGGTAAATGGCTGCCCATATCGGGCAGCATAAAATAAAAAAGATTGTATTACTAAATCCATCAAAATGGCATCAAAAGTTACGAAGAGTATATTAATATTGTTTTGGACTCTTTTTGCTGCAGGAGTAATTCTTGTCTACTTATTATTTGCTTCCATAGCAAACGGTTCCATCGGTTACATGCCTCCTGTAGAACAATTAGAGAACCCAATCGACAAATACGCATCACAAGTCGTATCAGCAGATGGTAAAACCGCATCTTTGTCACCTATAATGACCTTTCCCCCTATTTGGTAAAAGCATTAATCGCTACGGAAGATGTACGATTTGCCGAACATAGCGGTATTGACGTAATCGGCTTGTTCAGAGCCATTATCAAACGAGGTATCTTGATGCAAAAGAGTGGAGGTGGCGGAAGTACTATCACCCAACAATTAGCGAAACAGCTTTACTCGCCTAACGCAGACAATGTCATGGAGCGTTTGTTCCAAAAGCCCATCGAATGGGTAATCGCTGTACAATTAGAGCGTTATTATACCAAAGAAGAAATCATAAACATGTATCTCAATAAGTTTGACTTCTTATACAATGCTGTCGGAATCCAATCAGCAGCAACCGTCTATTTCGGGAAAACCCCGAAAACGCTGAGCATAGAGGAAGCCGCCACATTGGTTGGTATGTGTAAAAACCCGTCGCTCTATAATCCGGTACGTCATAACGAGCGGACCAAAGGCAGACGGAACATCGTATTACTCCAAATGGAAAAAGCAGGGTACTTGTCCAAAGCAGAATGCGATTCACTTAGGGATCTCCCATTGAAAATACATTTCACCCGCATGGATCATAAAGACGGGTTGGCACCCTATTTCAGAGAGTATCTTCGCATGGTATTAAATGCCAAAAAGCCCAAAAGAAGCAATTATGCCTCTTGGCAAGGTCAAAAATATTCAGAAGACTCTTTGGCATGGGAAACGAGTCCCCTTTATGGTTGGTGCAATAAAAATAAACGTGCAGACGGAGAGTTTTACAATTTATATACTGATGGTCTGAAAATTTATACGACCATCGATTCCCGCATGCAAAAATATGCAGAAGAAGCTGTGAGAGAGCATATCGGAGAATATTTGCAGCCGCAGTTCTTCAAGGAGAAAAAAGGACGCAGCTACGCTCCGTTCTCCAAAGATTTGCGACAAGGCGAGATTGACACCATCATGACACGTGCGATGCACCAGACCGACCGTTACAGAGGCATGAAAAAAAGCGGCATGAAAGAGAATGAAATGCGGAAAGTATTCAATACGCCTGTCGAAATGCGAGTATTCTCTTGGAATGGACCGGTTGACACCATCATGTCTCCTATGGATTCCATCCGCTACCATAAGAGTTTCCTCCGCACAGCTTTCATGTCCATGAATCCTCACAACGGCTATGTGAAAGCGTATGTGGGAGGCATAGATTACAATTACTTCCAATATGATATGGTAAATGGCGGGCGCAGGCAGATTGGTTCTACCATTAAACCATACTTATATTCATTAGCGATGAACGCTGGGATTTCTCCTTGCGACGAGATATTGCATGTGCAGCCCCAATTAAAGGATTACAACGGGAAACTGTGGACTCCTCGAAACTCGAATAAAAAGCGGGTGGGCGAAATGGTAACGGTTCAATGGGGTTTGCAAAACTCGGACAACTGGATAACAGCCTATCTGATGGGACAATTATCCCCATACGAATTTGTTGATTTGCTCCATTCCTTTGGATTACAAGGTCAGATTGACCCGGTTATCTCTGTCTGCTTAGGCTCAGCCGACGCATCAGTCGGGGAAATGGTCAGCGGTTATTCAACATTTGCCAACCGAGGCATCCGAGTTGAACCAATGTTTGTGACACGTATCGAAGATTCATACGGCAATACCATTGCAAATTTCACTCCGCAAATGAAAGAGATTCTGAGTGAAGAGACAACCTTTAAAATGTTACACATGTTACGCAGCGTCATAGACGGGGGAACAGGCGGACGTATCCGTGGACGTTACAAGATACAAGCTCCTATGGGAGGAAAAACCGGTACGACCCAGAACAATTCAGACGCATGGTTCATGGGATTCACCCCAAGTTTGGTGTCAGGATGTTGGGTAGGAGGAGAAGAACGATCCATCCATTTCGACCGCATGGATTTCGGACAAGGTGCAGCTGCTGCCCTTCCAATATATGGATTGTATATGCAAAAAGTATACGCAGACAAGACATTAGGATATACTGAGCAAGAGGAGTTTGAGATTCCAGAGGAATACAGCGACCCCTGCAATAGCAAATCGTCAAGAAAAACTTTTAAGAGTGAAGAAAATTTTGACACTGGAATTGACAAAATATTCGAATAAATACCTATATTTGCAATTATCCATTTAATAAAACATAAGCTATGGTTAACCGAGAGTTGATATCCCCAAAAAGCATCGTAGTGGTTGGTGGTTCTAACAATATCCACAAACCAGGAGGTTGTATAGTCAGGAATCTGATTGAAGGCAAATACCAAGGAGATTTGTATGCAGTCAATCCACGTGAGGAAGATGTGCAAGGCATCAAGTCCTATCATTCCGTTCACGACATCCCCGACACAGAGATGGCAATCATTGCGATTCCCAGCCACTCTTGTTTGGAAGCTATAACTGTTTTAGCCCAGCAAAAGAATGTCAAGGCTTTCATCCTAATATCCGCTGGATTTGGAGAAGAGACAAAAGAAGGGGCAGCATTGGAGAGTGAAATAGTCAAAGTCATCAGTGACGCAGGCGCATCATTGATAGGTCCTAACTGCATTGGTTTGATGAATACCCATTTCCACGGTGTATTCACCCGGCCTATTCCTGAATTTGACCCGAAAGGAGTCGATTTCATTTCCAGTTCGGGAGGTACAGCTCTCTTCATTATTGAATCTGCCCTGAACAAAGGTCTACTCTTTTCATCTGTATGGTCTGTAGGAAATTCAAAACAAATAGGTGTAGAAGATATATTGGAATACATGGATAAGAATTTCAATCCTAATGTAGATTCCAAAGTCAAAATGCTATATATCGAGCAAATCAAAAATCCGGACAAATTGTTGTACCATGCTTCGTCCCTCATTAAAAAAGGATGCCGCATTGCAGCCATAAAAGCTGGCAGTACTGATTCGGGCAAACGTGCCGCTTCTTCACATACAGGAGCTATCGCCAGTTCCGATTCTGCAGTAGAAGCCCTTTTCAGAAAAGCAGGTATTGTAAGATGCTTTAGCAGGGAAGAGTTGACAACTGTAGCTTGTATATTCACTCTTAAAGAGGTGAAGGGGAAGAATTGTGCAGTCATAACTCATGCCGGAGGTCCAGCTGTCATGTTGGCAGATGCCTTATCCAAAGGACGCCTGAACGTACCTGACCTGAACGGTCCGATTGCTGAAGAATTAAAATCCAAACTATTCCCAGGAGCAGCAGTAGGAAACCCTATTGACATCATTGGAACCGGAACACCGGAACATTTGGCAACAGCCATTGACTATTGCGAAAACATCGATTTGATGATGGTTATCTTTGGAAGCCCAGGATTGGTGAAACTATACGACACATACGAAGTTTTACACAACAAGATGGTAGAATGCAAGAAACCGATATTCCCCATCCTGCCTTCAATTGTAACAGCCGGACCTGAAGTCCAGACTTTCATTAAAAAGGGACATGTAAACTTCTCGGATGAAGTAACCCTGGGAACAGCTTTGGCGCGAGTTCTAAACACTCCTACCCCTGCCAATAACGACATCCAGCTATACGGGGTTGACGTGGCAGAGGTAAGACGCATCATAGAAAGAATCCCTGAAGATGGTTACTTAAATCCTGCCGATACTCGTCAGTTATTAAAAGCAGCCAATATTCCATTGGTAGAAGAATTTGTATCAGCCGACAAAGAAGAACTGCTTCGTTTTGCCAATGAAGTACGTTATCCAGTCGTGGCAAAAGTGGTTGGACCTTTGCATAAGAGCGACATGGGTGGTGTTGCACTAAATATTAAGAGCGACAAGCATCTATTGTTGGAATACGAACGAATGATGCAACTCCCAGGAGTAAAAGCCATCATGATTCAGCCGATGTTAAAAGGAACAGAATTGTTCTTAGGTGCAAAATATGAAGAGAAGTTCGGTCACATCGTATTCTGTGGCTTAGGAGGTATCTTCGTGGAAATCTTAAAAGATGTCAGCTACGGTTTGGCTCCACTCTCCTACGATGAAACATTCTCCATGATTCATTCATTACGAGGTTATCCAATCATTAAAGGAGCCAGAGGCCAAAAAGGTATAGATGAACAATCGTATGCAGATATGATTGTCCGCTTATCTACTTTGCTGCGTTTTGCCAAAGAGATTAAAGAAATGGACATAAACCCGCTTATTGCTGACTCTCGCGGAATATTTGCTGTAGATGCACGTATCCGCATTGAAAAGCAAGCTGTAAGCGATAAAGATCATAAGAATGAATAACATTGTTTTAAAATTAGCAACTCGATTGATTGCTGTAGGTGCTACCCTATGTTACTTCAGCAGTTGTCAATTCTCGCCTAAAACGAGGAATGACAATAATGTGAAGTTTGATTCTATCAAGATAGAAAAAAGCTATCACATGCTGGGTGACAAGGAGAATCCTAATTGTGATTTGAATATAGAATTCGTATATCCTGTATCGGCAGACAAAAACAGATTGCCAATGCTGCAAAAGGACTTTGTCTCAGCCTTTTTCGGGCATGATTACGACTCGCTTCCTCCTAAACAAGCGATAAAAAAATACGCAGATACTTATATCGCTGAATACAAAGAGATGGAGCAAGATTTCATAGATTCCAAAAAGGAACATGGAGTTGACGAAATACGAAATTGGTATTCTGCTTATGAAACATTTTCAAATCAAATTAAATTCAACAAAGACGACATTCTTTCATTTACAATTTATTATGAGAATTATACAGGAGGGGCTCATGGCTCACATTGCACTTCACACTATGTTATTGACTTAGAGAATGGGCAATTTGTAAAAGAAGAGGATATCTTTGTCGAAGATTATCAATCCAAACTTTCTCAAATTATTATCCATCAATTGACAAAGGATTACAAATTGTCATCTCCTGAAGAACTTGAGGATGAAGGAATATTCAGTGTTGACGAAATTTACCCGAACAATAATTTTTATGTTGATGAAACCGGAATCACGTATACATATAATGAATACGAGATTGCACCATACGTGGTAGGAGCCATCACTGTTCACCTTTCTTACGACCAGATTGAGTTATTGTTGAAACCAGATTCTCCAATCACTCGAATCTCGCGCCCGTAAAAAACTATAGGAAATTCAATTGAAATGGAAATAAGCAAGAATTGTTTACCAGAGACAGCCGCCCTGCAGTTAGAAGCTCTCTTCGGATATTTTCCGAACCTGAGCGAACTGCAGAAGGGGCAGTTTGCTGCTCTCTATAATTTATACATGGATTGGAACAGCAAAATCAATGTCATTTCAAGAAAAGACATTGAAAATCTATACCAACACCATGTACTACATTCTTTAGGTATCACACAAATGATGAACTTTCATAGTGGTTCAAAAGTAATGGACTTAGGAACAGGTGGAGGATTCCCCGGAATACCATTGGCCATCTGCTTCCCCGATGTTTCATTCCACTTGGTCGATAGCATTGGCAAAAAGATTAAAGTCGGCCAAGCTATCGCTGAAGCTATTGGATTGAAGAATGTCACATTCAAGCACTGCAGAGGAGAGGAGGAAAAACAGCAATTCGACTTTGTTGTAAGCCGTGCTGTCATGCCTTTAGCAGACTTGGTGAAGATAGTTAAGAAAAACATCTTGAAAAAACAGATAAATGCTCTTCCTAACGGATTAATCTGTTTGAAAGGGGGCGAATTGCAACACGAAATTCTGCCCTTCAAGAATATGGCCATTACTCAGGATTTATCTGATTTATTTAAAGAAGAGTATTTTCAAGTCCCATAGAGGAGAATGAAATATCTGCTTGCATAACCAGCCATCAATTAATTCTAAAACACCATCTATGTACTCACATACACGTAGACCATCTGTTTGGAGCTCCTTTTATATATAAGAAATATGGTTTACTTCCTGAGGCTGATGCAAAGGATATACAGCAGATGCCAAGCATCCAACAACAAGCTATGTTGTTCGGATTGCCACGCATTTCGGAAGATATATCTTTTGGATGTGAACTTCATGCCGGAGACTGCGTGAAATTCGGACATTCCGAACTTCATGTATTAGAAGTTCCCGGACATTCGCCCGGAAGTGTGGCTTTTTATGCACCAACCATAAAAGCAGTTTTTGTGGGAGATGCCTTATTTGCCGGAAGTATCGGAAGAACTGACTTTTGGGGAGGAAGCCATGAACAGCTTATCCGATCCATCAAAGAACAACTGTTGACACTTCCTGACGAAACAAACGTTTTCCCCGGACACGGACCGGAGACAACAATTGCATACGAGAAAATACATAATCTTTTTTTACATTAAAAACACATAATTATGGATACAACTAAATTTGTTAATCGCCATGTTGGTATTGCAGCTGAAGATTTGCCTGCCATGCTAAAGGCTATTGGTGTTCATTCTTTAGATGAATTGATCGACCAGACAATTCCTTCGAACATCCGCCTAAAACACGACATCAATCTGCCTGAACCTATGACAGAACGTGAATTTGCTGAGCATATCAACGAACTGGCATCCAAAAATGAAGTATTTACTTCTTATATAGGAATGGGATGGTATGATACCATTTGCCCTGCTCCTATCCAACGCAATGTTTTTGAAAACCCTGTATGGTACACATCTTATACTCCGTATCAGGCAGAGGTTTCACAAGGACGTTTAGAGGCATTGATCAACTTCCAAACTGTTATCTGTGACCTGACTGGACTTCCTTTGACTAACTGTTCTTTGCTGGACGAAGCAACTGCTGCCGCAGAGGCTATGACCATGTTCCACGGAGCAAGAAGCCGTGCACAAGTAAAAGCAGGTGCTAACACTTTGTTTGTTGACAACCAAGTATTCGCATCCACATTGGCAGTTATACATACTCGTGCTATTCCTCAAGGCGTCAAAATCGTAACTGGAGATTACAGCACATTTGAATTTACCCCTGATGTGTTTGGAGCTATTGTTCAATATCCAAACGCTAACGGTTCTATTGAAGACTATAAAGAATTCATCGCACGAGCTAACGCTAATGGTACAAAAGTAGCAGTTGCTGCTGACTTGATGAGTTTGGTATTGCTGACACCTCCGGGAGAATGGGGCGCAGACGTAGTATTCGGTAGCAGCCAACGTTTTGGTATTCCTATGTTCTATGGAGGTCCTTCTGCGGCTTTCTTTGCAACAAAAGATGAATACAAACGTTCTATCCCAGGACGAATCATCGGTATCTCTAAAGATGTTTATGGCCATCCTGCATACCGTTTGGCTTTACAGACCCGTGAACAACATATCAAACGTGAAAAAGCAACATCTAATATTTGTACTGCCCAGGCTTTGTTAGCAACCATGGCTGGTTTCTATGCTGTTTATCATGGAGCAGAAGGCTTGAAAGACATTGCTGGAAGAATCCATGCTACAGCAGGATTCGTTGCTCAAGAAATTGAAAAGTTGGGATACAAGCAACTTAACAGAGATTTCTTTGACACATTGCGCTTTGAATTACCTGCAAACGTATCCATCCAAGCCTTGCGTGAAATTGCACTGGAATGCAAAGTTAACTTACGCTACTTCGACAATGGATTGGTAGGATTAAGTGTAGATGAAACGACTCAGCCAACAGACGTAGGCGTACTGCTTTATATCTTCTCTGGAGCAGCAGGTAAAGAGTACATGCTGAAAGAAGCTATCCCAGCCAAGAGATACTTCGATGAAAAATTCGCTCGTACAAGCTCTTTCTTGCAGCAAGAAGTATTCAAGAAATACCATACAGAAACTGAATTGATGCGCTACATCACCCGATTGGGCAGAAAAGATGTTTCTTTGGCTCAATCCATGATTTCATTAGGTTCTTGTACAATGAAGTTGAATCCTGCCGCTTCTATGTTGCCACTTAGCTTAGGTCAGTTCCAAAACATCCACCCGTATGCTCCGGAAAACCAAGTAGAAGGCTACAAAGAAATGATTGAGAACCTCTCTTCTTATTTGTGCGAAATCACCGGATTCAAGGGATGTACACTTCAGCCTAATTCTGGTGCTGCAGGAGAATATACAGGTTTGCGTGTAATCCGTGCTTATTTGGAAAGCATCGGTCAAGGAGAAAGAAACATTGTCCTTTTGCCAGCTTCTGCACACGGAACAAACCCTGCCAGCGCAATCCAATGCGGCTTTACAACTGTTACAGTGAAATGTGACGAGCATGGTAACATCGACTTGGAAGACTTCAGAGCGAAAGCAGAAGCCAACAAGGATCATTTGGCAGCTACCATGATTACATATCCTTCTACTCACGGTATCTTTGAAGCAGACATCAAAGAGATGGGCGAAATCGTTCACGCTTGTGGTGGTCAGTTCTATATGGACGGTGCTAACATGAATGCCCAAGTGGGATTGACAAATCCTGGTACTATCGGTGCCGATGTATGCCATTTGAACTTACACAAGACTTTCGCTTCACCTCACGGTGGTGGTGGTCCTGGCGTTGGTCCGATTTGTGTTGCAGAACATTTGGTTCCATTCTTGCCTCAACATCCTGTTCTTTGGGGTAGCGACTTCAACACTGTTGCAGCAGCTCCATACGGCAGTGCAGGTATCTTACCTATTACTTATGCTTATATCCGCTTATTAGGTGCTGATGGTTTGAAACTGTCTACTAAAACAGCTATCCTGAGTGCAAACTATCTTGCAGCTCGCTTTAAAGATACATACGGTGTCGTTTATAGCGGAACAACAGGAAGAGTTGGTCACGAAATGATTTTGGAATGCCGTACTGTGAAAGAACGTTCAGGTATTGACGAAAGCGATATCGCAAAACGATTGATGGATTTCGGATACCACGCTCCTACTTTATCATTCCCTGTTCACGGTACTTTGATGATTGAGCCGACAGAAAGTGAAAGCAAGGCAGAATTGGATCGCTTCGTAGATATCATGGAGTGCATCTGGAAAGAAATCGAAGAAGTCGAAAACGGAATAGCAGACAAGATTGACAACGTA
>OHDW01000452.1_pt1 | contig 10417 bp, 9 predicted proteins | sample 1567131 | NCBI WGS metagenome assembly OHDW01 (sample SAMEA3879508, study PRJEB24766) | human gut metagenome | biome: human-associated habitat; feature: feces | place: USA | collected 1985/1987
ACCGTGAGAAAGCAGAAGCTTTGATAAACGAGGCAAATCAGCTAATAGCCAAAGCAAACAGCGTAGAGGCTGAGATTACAAAACTTGTCGAGGCTAAGTTGTAACGAGAATAGAAAATGGTCTGTCGAATATAAATAACTATTATTATGACATTTGCTGAAGAAATAAGACTGGGCATCCCTGATTGTCTTCCCGAACCGATGCCTTATGACAACAATATAAATCATGCGCCAAAGCGCAAGGAGATACTCACGCACGAGGAGAAACAGCTTGCTTTGCGCAATGCTTTGCGTTATTTTCCAAAGCATCTGCACGCACAGTTGGCTTCTGAGTTTATTGACGAGCTAAACAAATACGGACGTATTTATATGTATCGTTACCGTCCGCATTATGAGATGTATGCAAGACCAATAGACGAGTATCCTCACCGTTCGGAGCAGGCTGCGGCCATTATGCTGATGATTCAGAATAACCTGAACCCGGAGGTGGCACAGCATCCTCATGAACTAATCGTTTATGGCGGTAATGGTGCAATATTCCAGAACTGGGCGCAGTACAGGCTTACCATGAAGTATCTGAGCGAGATGACAGACGAACAGACTCTTGTAATGTACTCTGGTCATCCTCTTGGATTGTTCCCGTCACATCCTAATGCACCGAGAGTGGTTGTGACAAACGGAATGGTTATCCCTAACTATTCAAAACCGGATGACTGGGAACGTATGAACGCCCTTGGTGTGAGCCAGTATGGACAGATGACGGCAGGTTCTTATATGTATATAGGCCCGCAGGGCATTGTGCATGGTACAACTATTACGGTGTTGAATGCCGCCCGCAAACAACGGAGTGAAAAGGGCGGTCCGAATGATATCCACGGAATGCTGTTTGTATCGTCAGGACTTGGAGGCATGTCGGGAGCACAACCCAAGGCTGGAAACATAGCCGGTGTCGTAAGCGTGGTGGCTGAGATAAATCCATTGGCTGCGAAGAAACGTTATGACCAAGGATGGGTGGACGAGCTTCATGATAATTTAGATGAACTGATACCTGCTATTAAACGTAGCGTGGAGGAGAAACGTACTGTATCAATGGCTTATGTCGGTAACGTGGTGGATCTTTGGGAACGCCTTGCTGAAGAAGGTGTGCATGTAGATATCGGTAGTGACCAGACTTCGCTTCATAATCCATGGGCTGGCGGTTATTATCCTGCGGACTTGACACTCGAGGAATCAAAGGCGATGATGGTTGAGAATCCGGATGAATTCCGTAAACATGTACAATCTTCGTTGTGCCGCCAAGTGGCTGCCATAAACCGCCTTGCTGCCGATGGCATGTACTTCTTCGATTATGGCAATGCTTTCTTGTTGCAGGCAAAACGTGCGGGAGCGGATATCTGTGAGGCGAACGGTAAGTTCCGTTATCCATCTTATGTGCAGGATATCATGGGACCGATGTTCTTTGATTATGGCTTTGGCCCGTTCAGATGGGTATGTACTTCTGGAAATCCGGCAGACCTTGCAAAGACCGACGAGATAGCAGCAACTGTTTTGGAAGAAATCATGCAAAATGCGCCAGATGAAATAAAGGGACAAATGGCAGACAATATCCATTGGATATGCGAGGCAAGCCGCAACAATCTTGTGGTAGGATCGCAGGCTCGCATCCTTTATGCAGATGCAGAGGGTCGTTCAAAGATAGCGTTGGCATTCAACGAAGCGATACGAAAAGGCGAAATAACCCGTCCTGTTGTCCTTGGACGCGACCATCACGATGTGTCGGGCACCGACTCTCCTTTCCGTGAAACAAGCAACATCTACGACGGTTCGCAGTTCTGTGCCGACATGGCTGTGCAGAACGTCATAGGCGATTCGTTCCGTGGTGCTACATGGGTGTCGTTGCATAACGGCGGCGGTGTAGGCTGGGGTGAAGTGATAAACGGTGGCTTCGGCATGGTGATTGATGGCAGCTCTGAGAGCGACCGTCACATCCGGGAGATGCTTTTCTGGGACGTGAACAATGGTATCGCACGAAGGGCATGGGCACGCAACGAAGGATCCATCCATAGCATTGAGCGGGAGATGCTCCGTTCGCAAGGGCTGCAAGTGACTATGCCAAACATTGTTGATGACGAGATTATCAGTAAATATGTGAACTAAATTTAGAGAACTACAAACAAAAAATAATGCCAGTATATGAAAATACACGAGATTTCTGCAGAACACCTTTCTATTGAACGCATTGGTGAGATTGTATATGGTGACTATAAAATAAAACTAAGTGATGATGCGCATAAGCGTATTGTGGAATGTCGGGAATATCTCGACCATAAGATAGAAGAGACGACTTCGCCCATATATGGAGTCACGACTGGATTCGGATCGCTTTGTAACGTGAAAATCGGTTCGGATGATTTGGCACAGTTGCAGATAAACCTTATGATGTCGCATGCGTGCGGCACAGGTGACAGAGTGCCTAACGACATCGTGAAGATAATGTTGTTGCTTAAGATACAGTCATTGAGCTATGGCTTCTCAGGATGTCAGCTTGTAACCATAAACCGCCTTATCGACTTCTTCAACAACGATGTCTATCCTGTTGTTTACATGCAAGGTTCGCTTGGAGCATCGGGGGATTTGGTTCCGCTTGCGCATCTTACGTTGCCGCTTGTCGGGCTTGGCGAGGTGGAATATGAAGGTAAGGTTATCTCTGGAGCTGAGATGTTGCAGAGGTTTGATTGGTCTCCTATTCAGCTTGCCTCAAAAGAGGGACTTGCATTGCTTAATGGTACACAGAACATGGGAGCCTTTGCTGTATGGGCTTTGTTGCAATCACATAGGTTGAGTGACTGGGCAGACAAGATTGCAGCAATGTCGTTGGATGCTTATTACGGACTTACGGCTCCGTTCATTAATGCAGTCCATCAGGTTCGTCCGCATAAAGGACAGATTGTTACGGCAGCGCGCATGAGGGAGTTGCTCGAAGGCAGTGAGATAATCGAGAAGCCGAAGCCATACGTACAGGATCCTTATTCATTCAGATGTATTCCGCAAGTGCACGGAACTGTGAAGGACACCATAGAATATGTCAATTCGGTCATTGACGTGGAGGTAAACTCTGCGACGGACAATCCTACAGTATGTCCTGACGAAGACCTTATAATATCTGCCGGCAACTTCCATGGCGAACCGATAGCCATGCCAATGGATTTCCTTGCTATTGCGTTATGCGAATTGTCAAACATCTCGGAACGTCGAATATACAAACTCGTAAGTGGCACGCGCGGACTGCCGAGCTTCCTTGTTGCCAATCCAGGCGTGAACAGTGGTTTTATGATTCCGCAATATACAGCCGCTTCAGTTGTAAGTTTGAACAAGACTTTGTCTACACCTTCTTCAGTGGATAGCATTCCTTCGAGCCAAGGACAGGAAGACCATGTGAGCATGGGCGCTAATGCAGCCATAAAACTATACAAAGTGGTACTCAACACGGAGCGTGTGCTTGCAATAGAATTGTTCAATGCCGCACAAGCCCTCGACTTCCGTCGTCCGTTGAAGTCTTCTCCAGTAGTGGAAGCTATTCACGAAAGCTACAGAAAGGTCGTTCCTTTTATCGTTCACGATGAGGTAATGTATCCGCATATAGCCAACTCAATTAGTTTCTTGCGTGGTTGACCGGAAAAGTGATTGATTACAATGAATAATAAATAACATCGAATAGACAATGAAGTTATTTGTAAAGAATATTCGACACCTGGCAGGTGTCGAATATGAACCGAAACTTCGTCTGCAAGGCAAGGAGATGGCAAATGTCAATGTTATTGACGATGCCTGGCTCCTTGTTGAGGACGGACGCTTCTCTCAGTTCGGCAGTGTGTCAGACGGTATGCCGTCATTCGAAGATGTTGATAACATTATCGATGCGAAAGGCGGAATGGTGTTGCCGTCATGGTGTGATTCACATACCCATATCGTCTTTGCCGGTAGCCGGGAGAGGGAATTTGTGGATAAAATCAATGGATTGAGCTATGAGGAGATTGCACGCCGAGGCGGTGGCATCCTCAATTCTGCCGACCTGCTGCACAACACTACGGAGGAAGAACTCTTCCGCCAAGCCATGCAGCGTTTGGATGAAGTAGTGCGCAAAGGTACGGGATGTATAGAGATAAAGAGCGGTTATGGACTGAATCTTGAAGATGAGCTGAAAATGCTTCGTGTGATACAGCGCATGAAGGAGGTTTCGTCGGCAAAGATTGTCTCTACATTCCTTGGTGCGCATGCCGTAGCCCGTGGTATGACGCAGGATGACTATGTGAAGCTCATTGTGAAAGAGATGATACCCGAAGTGGGACGGCAACGTCTTGCTGACTTTGTGGATGTGTTTTGCGACCGTGGATTCTTCACTCCGGAAGAGACCGGCTTGATCCTTGATGCCGCTGCTGCTTGGGGAATGCGTCCCAAGATTCACGCCGACGAGTTAGCTTCGTCGGGTGGAGTGGAAGTAGGAGTGAAGCATGGAGCATTGTCGGTTGACCATCTGGAAAGTATGACAGAAGAGGAAATCGAGATATTACGTGATAGCGGAACCATGCCAACGGTGTTGCCCGGCACGTCGTTCTTCCTCAATATGCCTTATGGCAAGGGACGTAAGATGATTGACGCTGGTTTGGGAATGGCAGTTGCCAGCGACTACAATCCTGGGTCAACTCCTTCTGGCGACATGAAGTTCGTTGTTTCGTTAGCTTGCATAAAGTTGCGATTGTTACCAAACGAGGCATTGAATGCAGCGACAATAAACGGAGCTTATGCCATGGGAGAGAGTGCTGACTATGGAAGCATTGCGAAAGGTAAAGTTGCCAATTTCTTTATCACCCATCCACTTCCGTCAGTTGACTTTATTCCTTATGCCTACACTACGCCTATTGTAAAAAAGGTGGTGCTTGGAGGAAAGCTACAGAAGTAAGCCAACTTGGGCAGAGGTTTATTCAGGCAGGGCGTGACCGGAACTTTTACACATGCGGAAGCTCCACGACAAAGAGTGTGCCTTTCCCTTGTTCCGAATGTACGGCAATGTTTCCTCCGTGTAGATGGATAATCTTTTGCGACAGCGTCATGCCGATGCCATGTCCCTTTGCCCCTTTTTCATCCCTGCCTCTATAGAACAGGGTGAAAAGATTCTCTTTGTCTTTGTCCGACATGCCGAATCCATTGTCCGACATGCGGATATATCCTTCGATTCCTTATCGTTTTATGTTATTTATCCTTCATCAACTGGCAAAAGTAAATCTCCGTTTCATCTTTTACATTTCTAAATCTTTCTTGGGCAAAAGGAGATTGAGCATGACCGCAAGGAGGAACACGACTGCTACGCAATTCTCGGCAAATACGGTACGTACAATCTCTGGAAAAATCTTGAACATTTCCGTGGCTTGTGTGAAACCAAGTCCAACGCTGAGCGATAAGCTTACAATTACCATGTTGCGTTGGGAGAAACCAGTGCGTGCCATCATGCCGAAATCCGCATAGAGAATGCTGCCAAACATCATGATGGTGCACAGACTCATTCGGAGTACGTTTCAGTGCGCTGTTGCACAAAGCCGATGTGTCCCCGATTGTCTCTGTGGCTGATACCAAATATACAGCAATAACGGAAAGGATGGCTCCGATGTTAAATTCGGGTGAGAAGGGGAGTAGTTTAGGCAATGAAATGACAGATTGGCTGGCGATACTGCTGAAATCGACCATTCCCATAGAGCAAGCAATAATGTAGCCTACGATTAGCCCGACAAGAACGGAGAGAGCGCAAGAATCCTTTAGCGAATACTTGGCAGAGAAGGCAAGCTAACAAAGTAACGCTACCTACAATCCAGTTGTTCATGCTGCCAAAGTCCGCTGCTCCTTGACCCCGGCGAAAGAATTAGCACCGATGGGAAGTAGAGAGAACCCGATGGCTGTTACCACTGTAGCCGCAACGACAGGAGGTATAAGCTTAATCGTAACTATTCAGCGATAGATATTGTTGCTAATGACGGTTTTAAGGAGTAATTGGTGTTATATTAAAAGTATTAGATATAATATGCAAACAAAAAGAAAGTAAGCATATCTGTTTTTGCTTATTTTACTCCAATCATTAGTAGATACCATCGCCCAAAACAGCTGATTATCAATTGTATTTGACCGCTGAATAGTTACGCTTAATCCAATATTTGACAAATAATCCTAAAACACCTTCGACCAAACCTCCGATAATGACAGCTCCGATGAGTGTTCCCATGCCGTAGGAACCGGCGATGCTGATAGCGAGCGAAAGGAATGTGAATGAAATACCCATTACGATTGGCAGTCGCGAGCCTATGCGCCAAATAGGGAATAGTTGCACTAACGTACCGATACCGGCGATGACCATACAATTTTGTATGAGTGCCGCACTGATTGTACTGTCCAGTCTGACAACGCTTGCCAAAATCATGATAGGAGTGATGTTGCTGACGAACATAGCCAGTACATGCTGGAGACCGAATGGGAGTGCTTTCCCCAATGGCACTCTACCATCAAGCTGGTAGAGATTTTCAATTGAATTATTCATATATAAGACAAGTGTAACGATTCGTCTGCAAAAGTACATACTTTATTTATAACTAATAAATGTATTCTTCTGACGCGATGAAAAATATAAAAGAATTATGGCTAAAAGTTGTGCACAAGGTGTCCTAATTCTTATTATAATGGAATATTTAAATCTTTGCAGAATCTTAAAACACCGTTTAAACAGCGTTTAAACGGTGTTTTAATGCTGTTTAAACGGTGTTTTTCCGAAAATTATGCCAAAATCTTCAGAATAGCTTAAAATGAGCGATTTATGAGTGTCTTTCCTCAATAGAGGTAATGACTTGGCAATAGTTTTAACTTCTACATTCTACATAAGTTTGCCTTGCTTGCCAAACAACTCTTTTCGGATGCAAAGTTAAACCTAAAATCTGAAAAACGACACTTTTTGCTTTGTTTTTATAGATTATTAATTTTGGGTTGGAAGTGTGCTTATTCCAAATGTAGCAACACATTGTCTATGCAGCATAGATAAATTTCATATACGGCATTAAAAGTAAGAGAAATGTTAAATGTCGTCCTCATTCCTACAATACAAAGCAAAACGTTCTCGTTTATGGATTTTTTTTCGTACTTTTGAAAGTTATAGAAAGAGAATGTAGATTAGAAAGGTAAAATATGGACAATAAAGTATTCCTTTTAGGATTATTTCTGCTTTCAGTTGCTAACGTGAAAGCTCAAACTCAGACGCAGAATGATTCGCTCACAATGGAGAACATGATGCACAACCTTCCCGAAATAATGGTCAAAGGTTCGCGCCCTATCGTCAAGGCTGAGCGAGGTATGTTATCCTATAACATGCCGTTACTCATGAAGCAACTACCTGCCGACAATGCCTATGAGGCTCTTACACGTATTCCTGGTGTTAGTGATGCTGATGGTGGCATCAAGTTTTCCGGCAACGAGGTGACGCTTATCATCAACGGACAGGCGACCACTTTAACGCAAGAACAGCTTGCAGACAGATTGAAAGCGATGCCTGCTGCACAGTTGGCTAAAGCAGAGGTGATGCTTGCTGCTCCTGCACGTTATCATGTTCGTGGCATGGCTATAAATATCGTCACAAAAGATTATGCGGGTACAAATCAGTTGTCTGGACAGATAATTGGAGGATTGCAGCAAAGCAAATATGCAAAAGGGTTTGGTGATTTTTACCTTTCTATGCAAAGGGGAAAGTTTGGATTAGATGCACAATATCAATATATAGACGGCAATTCATATGGTGAGTCTTCACGCATTGCCAACCATCCACTGGGTAACAAACGGGTAAATTATAATGATGAAACCAGTCAGAAGTCATTTGGTATTGCTCATAACTACCGACTTGGCATGAATTACGCCTTTAGCAAGAATCATCGTCTTGAAGTTGCCTATACAGGTAAATGGGACAAGTCTTGTTCCAACAGCAACACCGCAGGCTCAAGTGAAAGCGGAATGCATAATGACAGCCATGAGTATCTGCACAATGTTGATGTAAACTACTCACTTCCTTTTGGACTTAATATTAGTGGTTCATACACGAATTATCGTACCCCCCCCAACAACAAAAACTTGACGGTACGATTTATACAAATGAAAATACGACAGAAACGGAACGCAACCTTACAAGTGGCAGTGAACAGACAATCAGCAAATGGATGTTCACGGCAGACCAAACCCATTCTTTGGCACACGGCTGGGGATTGTCGTATGGCGTAAAGGGACAGTTCACAAGCAACAAGAGTTATCAGAACACCCTCGATAAAGAGGGTAACATTCTGCCTAATGCAACAAGCAGTGTGGACATCAACAACGAACGTATTTGGAATATATACGCAGGTTTCAGCAAACAGATAAACAAGGCAATTAGTCTTGAAGTATCCGCAGCAGCCGAACAATACCATTCACCGATATGGGACAAATGGCGCATATATCCGTCACTCAATGCCCTGTGGAATATCAACGAGAACCATTTACTCAACTTGTCATTCAGTTCCAATTCTGAATTTCCGAGCTATTGGTCAACAATGAGCAGTGTATTTTACTCATCGGCATATACCGAGATACATGGCAATCCTGATTTGAAACCATACTCTTATTACAATGTCAACCTTATGTGGCAGATTAAAAGACGTTATACGCTGATGGCTTTTGCAAGTTTGAAACCAGATTATTCTGTGCAGATGCCATACCAGCCAACAGACCGCATGGCGGTAATAATGAAAGAAACTAACTTCAACTACGAAAATAGCTTTGGATTGCAAGCCTCTGCAATATTCAGCGCAGGCAAATGGCTCAATGGCAATGTGTTTGCCGTTGGAATCTACAAGCATGCCAAAAGTGACCATTTCTTCGATTTGCCATTCAACCGCAAGAAACTGACGGCAGCTCTTGGAGGTACTGCATCTATAAAACTTTGCCGCACACAAGACTTGCGCCTCATACTAAACCCTTTCTTTCAGTCAAAAGCAATACAAGGTGTTTATGATATAAGTCCAATCTTTAGAATGAACGCCAAATTACAATGGACTTCACATGATGGAAAATGGGGATTGCGCATCAATGGCAGCAATATTTTCAACAACAAGGCAGACACCCGCTCCGTACAAGGCAATCAAGATTACCGTATGAAAGTAAACTATAATTGGGCTACTGCCACTTTTGCTGTCATCTATAAGTTCGGAGGCTACAAAGAAAAGAAAGTAAAGGAAGTTGATACATCAAGAATGGGACATTAAGCCACATGATATGAAACAAAAACTATTTGGTAGAATAAGCAAGGATAATATCCTTGAGCTGTGCTTTCTCACTCAAGGTGATAAGAATGACCACCGAAAGGAAGAGTTCTATCGGCTTACTTTCGATGAGGATAATCGTGTAGCATTCAATGCACTGCACGTTCTATCAAATTTTGATTTAGCAAATAATGAGTGGCTTTACAGCAAACATGATGAGCTGATTGACCGAGTGATGAAAGAAGAACATGTTGGGAAACGCCGTCTAATGCTCAGTATTCTTTTACGCCAACCATTTGAAGAAGAATCCCTCCGCTCAGATTTCATTGACTTCTGTGTAAATAAGATTACCGCTTGCGCTCAGCCATATGCTATACGAGCTTATTGCATGAAGCTTGCTTATGAGCAAATGAAGTATTATCCTGAACTTCTCAGCGAGTTAAAGATGGCATTGGACATGTTGGAACAAGAGGTGCTATCCCCAGGATTAGCTTCTGCGAAAAGGCAGGTGCTGATGAAAATAAGAAGGAAGCGTTCTTTTTCTTAAAGTTGCATTTCCGCAAAGGATAGCCTTGTTCCTGTATTTTTGTCATTCGATATACTGTTTGCACTTAGTACACTCACTTTTTGCGACCATCGGGAGCAAAATTTCTCCGCCATCATGGTGGAGCGAGGAGTTTTGGGGTTCCCAAAACATAACCTCGCTCCCTCCTCCAAGAACAAAGGACGAGACATTTGCCTTTCGGCTCTTCATGCCTATGGTGGCAGACCTTAATCCTAACAATTTGCATGAAATATCAAGGCTGCTGCATTGAGAAAGAACAAGGGAACAGACACGACCTGTTTTGTTCTTGAAGTTTGCAAAAGACAAGGTAATAATATTCTGTGCGCAACTTGCCAAGTATAGTAGTTGTATATTGTCGTTTTACTTTGTAAGCTATACCGAGTGTGTTATGTACACAGTGTGTCCTTGGTATAGTCTGCATAAATCTAATGCCATGCTAAAACACTGCGGAGGTTCGCCCAAGTGGCTGGAGGCGCAAAGTCTCCAAGGAACGTTGCTGCAACCATTTCGGAGAATAGAGCGGTTGCCAATTAATC
>OHDW01000465.1_pt1 | contig 10294 bp, 7 predicted proteins | sample 1567131 | NCBI WGS metagenome assembly OHDW01 (sample SAMEA3879508, study PRJEB24766) | human gut metagenome | biome: human-associated habitat; feature: feces | place: USA | collected 1985/1987
ATCACGTGGTCGGCGCGGCGGATCATCTCCGGATCAGCGGTCAGCACATATTCCGCTCCAAACCTTTTCAGAGCGTTTTCGACCGAGCGTATGTTGCCGGCTTTGTAGTCAATTATCGCTATCATAGGATGCCTTTGCTTGATGGTAGTTCGTAAGGGAACGGGGTCTTGGCGACCGCCATTCTTAAAGCCCTGGCGAAGGCTTTGAAGATTGCCTCGGCCTTGTGATGCTCGTTCACGCCCTCCGCCCAGATGTGCAGGTTGCATTTCGCTCCGGCGCAGACAGACTGGAAGAAATGGCTGAACATCTCGGTCGGGACATCGCCGACCTTCTCACGTTTGAACTCCGCGTTCCATTTGAAATCAATACGCCCTCCGAAGTCCATCAGGACAGCGGCGTCACAGTCGTCCATCGGGAGGACGAAGCCGTAGCGGGCCATGCCGAGTTTCGAGCCGAGCGCGGCGTTGATCGCTTCTCCGAAGACGATTCCGACATCCTCAATCGTGTGATGTTCATCCACTTGCAGATCGCCTTTCGCATTGATTGAAAGTGCCACGCCGCCGTGGTTCGGGATCTGATCAAGCATGTGGTCGAAAAAAGGGAGACCGGTGGAAATGTGTCCGGAGCCTCCAATGGAATCCAGATCCAATTCAAGGGCAATCTTTGTCTCTTTGGTATTACGGACAATTCGGATATGTCTTTCGCCTAATATTTCCATACCGGGGGTGGTCGCTTCGACAGGCTCAGCGACCGAAGAGGACAGCAGCCGAAGCAGTCTGTCATTCTCCACTGGAGTGCCGACTGTGATGCGAAGGCACCCCTCGCAGCCCGGAACCTTGGAACGATTCCGCACAATGACTCCTCCCTCAAGCAGCCTCTCGTAAACCTCATCCGGATTCTCAAACCTAACCAACAAAAAGTTAGCGTCACTTGAATATATTCCCTTGACCTCCGGGTATTTGGCCAATTCTTTTTCCAAGCGGAACCGCTGCCCCACAATCTCGGCCACAGCCTTGTCCTTGGCCGCCTCGTCAAGTTTCATCAATGCCATCTTCTGAGCCAGAACATTGATGTTGTACGGATATTTGACTTTGGACATCAAAGCGATGACAGCAGGATCCGCGATCGCCAATCCAATTCTGAGACCTGCCATACCCCAAGCCTTTGAAAGCGTCTGGAGCACAATCAGGTTAGGGTATCTCTTGACCAAAGATGTCAGCGAAGGCCTGACCGAAAAGTCGATGTAAGCCTCATCCAGCACCACCACGCCGCCGAACCTTTCAAGAATATCCTCGATCTGCTCCACCGGGAACGAGTTTCCTGTCGGGTTGTTCGGCGAGCAGATGAACATCAGCCTTGTCTTGGAGTCCGCCGCGGAAAGCATCGCCTCTGTGTCCATTGAGAAATCCGGCCTCAGCTGGACTTTCCGGAATTCAATGTCGTTCATCGCGGCTGCCACCTCGTACATCCCGTAACTCGGAGCGATGGACACGGCATTGCTTGCTCCCGGTACGCAGAACACACGGTAAACAAGGTCAATCGCCTCGTCGCTCCCGTTGCCGATGAACAGGCTATCCGCAGAAATTCCTTTGATTTCCGCGACCTTGGCCTTCAAGGCTTTCTGATGTGGGTCCGGATACCGATTGATGCCATTGTTGTAAGGATTCTCGTTGGCATCCAGAAATATTTCCGGCTGGTTCGAGCCACAGTCGTCCCGGGCGGTCGAATATGCCTCAAGACCTAAGATGTTTGGCCTTACGAGTTTAAGAACGTCTTCTATATTCATTACTGATTATTTTTCAAGTCTTACTTCAACCGCGGCGGCGTGAGCGTCAAGCCCTTCGGCCAAAGCCATTGTACGGATTGTGTCCCCAAGTCCGGACAAACCCTCACGCGAAATCTCCTGAATCGTCATCTTCCTCATAAACGCATCCAGATTCAACCCGCTGAACGAACGCGCCCAACCACTCGTCGGCAAAGTATGATTCGTTCCTGTAGCATAATCACCGGCGCTTTCAGGAGAATAATTTCCAATGAATATGCTCCCGGCGGCTACCACCTTATCCGCCACACTCCAAGGATCACGCATAGATATGATGAGATGTTCAGGAGCATATTCATTGGCGAAATCGATGATGTCCTCACGGCTCGTAAGAACGACCATCCGACTGTGATCCAACGCTTTGGCAATGATACTTCCCCGACTCAGCCTTGCGGTCTGTCTTGCGACTGCATCCACCACGGATTTTGCGATAGCCTCCGATGTGCAGACCAGAATCGACTGGCTGTCCGGCCCGTGCTCCGACTGGGAGAGGAAGTCAGCTGCGACGAACTCAGGATCAGCGGTCCCGTCAGCCAGCACCATAACCTCTGACGGACCGGCCGGCATATCGATCGCTGCGACCGACAGCCCGACCATCTGCTTGGCCTTCATCACATAACGGTTGCCAGGGCCGAAAATCTTGTCGCATTTGGCGAGCGTCTCCGTTCCATAAGCCATAGCCGCAATGGCCTGAGCGCCACCGATTTTGAATATATTTCTGACTCCACAGACCGAAGCCGCATAGACTATGACAGGATTGGCTTTCCCATCCTTGTCAGGAGGTGTGCAGAGAACGATTTCAGGGCAGCCAGCCACGGAGGCAGGGACGGCCAGCATCAGAACCGTCGAGAACAAAGGCGCGCGCCCGCCAGGAATATACAGTCCGACCCTACGGAGCGGAACGGCCTTCTGGTAGCAGACGACACCGGGTGAAGTCTCAACCTTAACTGTTTGCGGCATCTGCGCGCTATGAAATTTCCTGATGTTTGAATATGCCTGTGCGATGGCCGCCTTTAACTCTGGTGAAACGGAAGCGGTGGCTTCCGCGATTTCCTTGTCGCTGACTTTCAAGGCTTCAACAGATGTGAAAACTATGTTGTCATAGCGGGACTCCAGATCCAGAACAGCCTTGTCGCCTTGTGTCCGGACATATTCAAGGGTGGCTCTTACGCTTGCATCGATGTCGGAATCGCTTTCAGCGGCCCTTGAGATCAGTTTCGGCCATTCGATCCGGGGAGGGTTATTGTATATTGGAGTCACTGAGCTTGTCGAAGTGACCGTACAATCAAAATTCCGCATAAAATAACGAATAAATATTCAACACCTACAAAACCATCTTCTCAACCGAGAGCACAAGAATCCCTTCCGCGCCAATCTCCTTCAAACTTTCGATCTTCTCCCACAAAACGCTCTCATCCACAACGGAATGCAGTGAAGACCACCCGCTTTGCGCAAGCGGCAGCACAGTCGGGCTCCTCATCGCCGGAACAATCTGGATGGCATCCTCGATCCGGTCGTCGGGGATATTCATCAACAGGTATTTCTTTCCACGGCTGTCCCGGACAGCGTTAAAGCGGAACTTTATCTGTTCCAGAAGTTTAGTCTTTTCATCCGAAAGATTGCCACCCGAAATCAGCACCGCCTCCGAGAACACCACCTTCTCAACCTCCTTGAGCCCGTTGCTCACAAGCGTCCCGCCGGAAGATACGATATCGAAGATAGCATCGCTCATACCAACGGTCGGAGCGATCTCCACAGAGCCTGCGATAACGTTGATCGATGCATCTATTCCTTTATCTTTCAGAAATTTGCTCAAGATGTTCGGGTACGATGTAGCTATCCGCTTACCGTTGAAATATTCCAGTCCGGTATATTCTTCAGACTTGGGGATCGCCAAAGAAATGCGGCACGGTCCAAAGCCCAGACGGTCAACAACCTCCACTGCCTCACCCCTCTCGCAGACTTCATTGTAGCCTACGATACCCAAATCCGTCACGCCTTGAGCGACTGCCTGTGGAATGTCATCGTCTCTCAAATAGAGTATCTCAGCCGGGAAATTACTGGATCTGGACAGGAATTTCCGCTTGGTGTCATCCACCTCGATACCCGCCTCCCGCAGCAGTGTGAGGCTTTCTTCACTTAAACGGCCTTTGGCCTGAATCGCGATTCTTAACATTTGTCGTTCGTTTTATAAAAAAGGCCCGCCACCAAAACGGAAGCGAGCCTTGACCTTAATATCCCTCATAAACAGATACCCACGACAAAGTCACCTCCGCTTCTGGCGATGGTGAAGATGTAGGTGGATATGATTGAAACTTCTCATTCTATTAGTTCAACACGGCAAATATCGGAAAAATATTCTAAAAGACAAGATTTTTTGACAAAATATTCACTAAACCATGACACTAAAATGAATATCTCACCACTCCAAGGATTCTATGATTGATGATCAGATGTTCCCCCATATTAGCCAACCCTCTGGCATTCAACTCATTCATCTGTCCATAAATCACGCCTGTGCTATTATATTCAATGGCGCATGTAAGTCTTTCGAGATTGAACGCGACCGCCGGAGCGACACGAAACATGTGGCGGATATTCTTGAAGCCTCCATCAAAGTAATAGATGTAGGCGGTCTTCGCATAACCTGTCTCGTCATCTGTGATCAGGTCATGACCGGCACCCAACGCCGTCATGCCTCCGGCGAACAGGATGAATTGCCATTGCTGGCCATAACTTGCCGAGACGAATCCTGTGACCGACCTTAGAGGGGTGTACTTGTACTTATAAGCGTCCGACTTGTCATAGACAGCATAACCTCCCATAAGTCGGAGATGATCCCCACCCGAGGCAAGAACGGCCTTGGCGTTGACTTTGAACATACCCTTGCTGAACTCGAAACAGGCCATCGGACTGATCATGGAAATGCGGTCCTTGACTTTAGTTCCGACATCATGGTAATAGGTCAGATCGGTCGTGCGCCAACGAGGAACCAAACTTATGAAATCCGCTCCGACCCTGGCCTTGATGTACTTTGATGAATATGTCAGGCCAGCGTACAATTCCGGGACAAGGCCATACTTGACATAGTCAGCTGATGGTCCTTGTGGTCCCGTAGGCATGAACTCCATCGGATAAAGAAGCCCCGCCGTGAAAGTGAAGCGATCCATCAGATTAGTCTCAAACATCAACTGAGGGCTTCTTGCGTATGGATTGAACGGGGCACCGGCCTCATAGCCGACACTGTATGGCATGTCCAAGGACATAGGATGCCATGCATGGCCAGCCTTGACAGACACAGACTTGAAAAAGTCACCGAGATTGTCCCAGTTAAACTTGAGGTAAGCCTCTCTGAGACTCAGCGACGCGGAGCCTCCCGTCAACAGATAGAAATCCGTCTCCAGTTTTCCGGTTACATTGAACGATCCGTACCTGAATCCGGTAAGGTTCACTCCAAGACGTGTCGTGATGGCGGACATTTTTATGGAAGGGTTGTACCAGATGTCGTTGCCTTCCAGATTTATCTTCTTGTCGTAAGGAACATAATAAAACAAGTCCTCGGTGTCGGCCTTGGAGTCGCGAGCGTCGAAAATGGCGCTCGCGCGGAAAAAGCCGTATGGTTCAAGATGATTGGTCAACTTCACCAGATGGCTTTGTGCCTCAGATGGTAAAGCGGTAAGTGACAGGGCGATGGCCGATGCCAGCATTGGGATTATCTTCTTCATAGCGTCAATCTTTCCGTGCAAGGCCGACAACAGCCTTGACTTGTCAAACAATAATATTAGAAAGTAAACTTGACCAGAGCCTGGATACGATGGTTGGTGATCCAGTGGAGATTGTCCTTGGCAAGGCCGTTGGCGCCGATGCATTTCACACCGTCAATAGTCTTGTAATCACCATATTGTACACTTGTGAGCTCATATTCAAGACCGATCGCGAACTTGCCGATGTTGTGGATCACGGTAGGTGTGAGCCTCCACATCTGGTTCATATTCGAGAAGCTGTTCTTGCTGAAATAGAGGTTTGCGGCAGGAGCGTAGCCGTCCTTGGCGCCGTAGAGATCGTCTTTCGTTCCGAAATTCTTCACATAGCCAGCAAAGAGAATCCACTGGGTCTTCTTGCCGTACATGAAGCTCGCCCAAGTCGAAGAGTTGCGGGTAGGGGTATATTCATAACTTGCCCCGTCAGACTTCATTCCTGAGATTCCGTAGCCGCCGTTGAGGTTGACGTGTTCGCCGGCCTCGGCGAAGACTGTCTTCACCTTGGCGGAGAAGAGGCCGCTCTTGTACTGTCCGTAGAGGAACGGAGTGAAGGTGGTGCGGTCGTCAACCTTGACAGAGCCATTGTTTGCCCTCGGCTTGATGGAGAGCATGTTCACGCCCGCCCTCAGGAGGAGATTGTCCTTCTTGTAGTTCAGGCCCAGGAATAATTCCGGGGTGCAGGCGTCCTTGATGTAGTCGGCTTTGGCACCGTTAGGGCCTGTCGAATTGTACTGCATCTGCCAGATGGCCGATCCCGTGAGGGAGAACGCGTCGTTGAGCCTGTAGTCAAGTTTCACCTGAGGGGTACGGCTGAAAGGTCCGAAAGGCGCTCCTGTGTTGAGGGAGAACACGTCCGGCATGTCTGCGGCCATAGGATGCCAAGCCTGGCCTGCCGTCACCAGCCAATCGTTCCTGCCGACGGTGACATAAGCCTGACGAAGACGAAGCACCGCGGTTCCGGAGACACCGGAAAGACCATTGTAGAAGTCAGTCTCGATCTTTGCTCCGAATTTCAAGCCATTATATTCATAACCGGTGACATTGAGCCCGATTCTGGAGGTAAGGGCCGCGAAGCGGAGAGAGCTCTGCTCATTCAGATCGACATCGCCCTTCTTGTTCTCATCCTTAGGAAGATAATAGAAGAAATCCTCTGTTCCCGCTACGCTCTCACGTGTGTCGAAAGCGTAGTAATTGCGGATGAATCCGTAGAGGCTAACCTTTGGAGCCGTTTCCTGCGCCCCGAGAGAGGCACACATTGCCAAAGCGGCAAGTGAAGTGAAAATTTTGTTCATTTTAATAACTACTAACTGATTTTTAAGCATTGAGAAGCTGCTTTGGTTCCTTTCCAAAACAGCTTCTCTGATATTACTGTAAAATTACTGTGCGAACGGGAATATCTTGGTGAGCCAGAAGAATCCGAAGATGAATCCAACCACACCGATGATGATACCGATCTTTGCCATGTCCTTGGTCTCGACAAGTCCGGTGGACGCGGCGATGGCGTTCGGAGGAGTGGAGATCGGGAAGAGCATGGCGATTGAGGCGCACACCGCGATGAATATGATCATTGCCTGGGTACCGCCCATAGCCACGAAAGCGGCGTTGTTGGCGGCGGCAGGATCAGCCATACCCTCGGCTACAACGATGAGGATAGGGATGAGAAGCGCCGCTGTGGCGGAGTTGCTGATGAAGTTCGAGAGGAAGTAGCAGACAAGACCGGCAACTACCAGCACAAGGATGACAGACATCGAGCCGAACGGTATCGCCGTGATGAGAACCTTCGCCAGACCGGTGTCCTGAAGGAGGTAGCCCAACGCGAAGCCTCCGGCAACGAGCCAGAGTACCGACCAGTTGATCTCCTTGATCTCCTCCTTGCCGAAGAGTCCTGTGGCCGTGAAGACGGCGAGAGGAATCAGAGCCACGACGTTGGAGCTGATGTGATGGAGTTGCTCCGTGGCCCAGAGAAGGATCGTGATGATGAAGGTAGCCCATACGAGCTTGCTCTTCCAGTCCTTCTTCTTGTCGTTGGCAGGGATCTCAAGCACAAGTTTCTTGGTCTTGAACGGGAAGAACACCAGAAGGAGAATCCACGCGAGGAGGATCATGATGATCACGTAAGGAATCATGTGGACGCACCAGTCTCCGAAAGAGACATCGATGCCGGCCTGCTCAAGGTAACCTTTCGCTGTCGCGTTAGGAGGGGTTCCGATAGGGGTTCCGATACCACCAAGGTTGGCGGCGATAGGAATCGAGAGAGCGAGACCGATCTTTCCCTTGTCGTCGCTCGGAAGCTTGTGGAGCACCGGAGCGAGGAAGGCAAGCATCATGGCGGCGGTGGCGGTGTTGCTCATGAACATCGAGAACACGGAGATGATGATGAGGAATCCCAGAAGCACCATCTTAGGCTTTGTTCCGAATACGCTGAGGAGGGACTTGGCAAGTGTTACGTCAAGTCCGAATCTTTCGGCCATAATCGCGAGCACGAATCCGCCAAGGAACAGCATCACGACAGGGTCTGCGAAAGATGACATTATTTTCTTGTAGCTTACCAGCTGACCGAACTCAGGATTGCAGAAGAAACCGAGTCCCTTGTCGGAGACGGTCAGCAAAGCGACCACGATGATCAGGACGGATGTCGCCCAGTTAGGGATGATCTCAAACATCCACATCAACGCGGCGAACACGAAGAGGGCGATCACACGCTGCTGGACAACTGTCAGAGCGTCGATGCCGAAGAATGAGACAGGCACACACCACAAGAAGAGTGTGACCAAAAGAACAATTGGCAGAAGTACACCGTACTTCACATTGAATTTCTTTTCAGCCATTTCAGTAGTATTGATTATTAATTTTGTTATTTCTGGAATTCGAACCTGAGGTCGATCGGAATGTTCTCAAGACGGATGTTCACAAGGTCAGCCTTGAAGTCCTCGGAAAGGACACAGTACTGGTTCTCAAACTGTTCCGCGAACTCGTAGTCACCGGTAGCCTGGGTCTTGAGGGCGATGCCGGCGAACTCTGCCACGAGTGAAAGGGTCTTCTCGTAGTCGATTGAATATTTTCCGCTGTCTCCACGCTTGAAAGCGCCGTTCTGGTTGAGGTAGTTGAAGAGCATCACGTAAGCCCTTCCGAGCTGCGAGGCCTCACCGAAACGCTCAGAGCGGATGAGGTTGGCCACGAATGTGGTGATGGCGTCCTCCTTGGTAATGAGCGCAGGGATCTTATGCTCGTCGAGAAGCTTGCAGACAAGGTAAAGACCGAGGGCGTTGGCCTTGGCGTCCTCCCAAGTGAGAGCCTTGTTGCCGAGAGCCTCGTAAACGAAGCCCTTGCCGTTGATGGTCTCCTTTACACCGAGTCCGTGGGAGATCTCACGGAAAGCGATGTTCCAGTAGAAAGCCTCCTCGTCAAGGTGATCCTGCTGGTCAGGAGTCAAAACCACGATGCCAACCGGGTTGACAACCCTGTTGAACTTCTCCATCATAATGTTGCGAAGGAGGGCCGTACGGGTACCGGCCTTTGCCTGAACTTCCTCATTGTAAGGGAGATTCAAAGCAATCAGCTTTATACCTGCGTTAGCGTGACCGGCGCAGTAGATGGCGTCGTAGGCGTAGATGTCGGACTCGTCGCCCGGAACAAAAGTCTTGTACTGCTCCTCGCAAGGGATCTGCTTCTGGAGCTCAGGAAGCATCGACTTGAACTGATCGAGAACCTCGGTACGCTTGAGATCCTTGAGGAGCACATAAGCCTCGTAGGATGTCTTGAGACCATAGAGCTGGTCATCATTGACCTCGTTAGGGCCGATGATGAGGTCCATCTTGCTGTCCGTCATCTCCAGCCAGGCGAGGTCGCTGTCATAATAATAGTCAGTCTTCAGCGCGTCGATCTTCTTGAGAAGATAGTTGCGCACGCTCGGCTTGATGGTGATGTCAGCGGCAGCCTTGAGGTAATTGCAGATCTTATCGATGTTGTACTCGAAAGCGTCATGATACCAGACAGAAGTGAGCTTGCCGTCGGCGCCGCGCCTGATGAGTGAATATGGGCTCGTCTTCACCGGATCCGCCAGCGAATCAAACTCGGCGGCAGTCATGTCGGCCGGATAGAAGTTGGCACCAAGAGGAAGCTCTCCGAAACCTTCTATGAATGTGGAGCCATAGTTGATTTTGGCATAGTCCCTAAGATCGGCATCCTTCAGGTTCTCGATCAAGGTCTTGTCACCAAAATACTGTTTCCAGTAGATACTGTCAGCCTGGTCGGCGGCGAATTTGTAGAGGTTGAGGACTTCCTTGCCGTTGTCCGTGATACCGGAAAGGTCTGGCGACTCGATCTTTACGAGCGCATACGAATCGACCTTCTTCTGGACAGCGGTCTTCGGCTCCGTGTTGCAGGAAGCCGCAAGAGCGATCAGCATTAATGCCAGAGCGGTTCTTTTCATTTGAAAAAGTGTTATTTAATAATGTTCATATTCATCATAACTTGCAAATTTAATGAATATAAATGAAAAAAGCACATCAACGAGGTGTTGATGTGCCCATATTTGTAAGAAATCTTACTTTTTAGATGATTCCCTGCTCAAGCATGGCCTGCGCTACCTTCATGAAGCCGGCGATGTTGGCGCCCTTCACGTAGTCAACGCTGCCGTCCGGACGTGTGCCGTACTTCACGCACTGCTCGTGGATGCTCTGCATGATCCAGTGAAGCTTGTCGTCAACCT
>OHDW01000467.1_pt1 | contig 10281 bp, 6 predicted proteins | sample 1567131 | NCBI WGS metagenome assembly OHDW01 (sample SAMEA3879508, study PRJEB24766) | human gut metagenome | biome: human-associated habitat; feature: feces | place: USA | collected 1985/1987
ACACAAGGATTTTCAGTCCTTTGCTCTACCATCTGAGCTATGGCACCAACTGTTTTTCTTTAGCGTTTGCAAAGGTACGAAAATGTTTCGGATTATGCAAATATTCTATTGTTTTTTTAGCAACTATGTAATAGTTTATGGCAGGGTATAGATAAGTATATAAAATAAGAAGAGGGTGTGTTGGTTATTATCAACACACCCTCTTCTTTATCGTCTTACTGAGTTAATGGTCTCAGTATGTTATATTGTCTTGATTAGTTGAAGATATACTTCACGCCAATCTGCATCTTCCAGCACTGGTCATAGTTGCGGTTGAAACTCCATGTAGATGTAGGAGCAGTGCCAGTGGCCTTATCCTTGAACATTGAGAAGTAAGGAACGCCGTCCTTTACCTTGTCAACCTTCAGAATCTTACCGTTGTTACATCCGTTCATGTTCTTCATAACGCCCCACTTAGAGTTGAAGAGGTTGCCTACGTTCATGATGTCAAGGCTGAGGACAAGCTTGTTGTTTGTGCTGCCGATCTTAACGTCGAAGTCATGTGCCCAACGGAAGTCGAAGCGGTGAACGAACGGAGCGCGTGCGCTGTAAGGCTCGGCATATTCGCCCTTGTGGTTCTTGAGGTAGCTGTCCTGCTCAACGAAGTTCCAGAAGAGGTCTGCATCGCTTTCCTTTGTAAAGTGGATGTCGTTGCGGTCCTTCGGAATATACATAAGGTCATAGCGGTTGCCGTCGCCGTTGATATCGCCGTCGTAGTAGTAGCTGTATCCAGAGGGTGAGTAACCCTGATAGAAGAGGCTGAAGTGATCCTTGCCGTATGTATAGTTGGCAGAAGCGATGATGCGGTCAGGAATTACGTAACGTGAGTTGCCGAGGTCGAGGAAGTTCGGACCCTCTACGGCGTACATGTTAGACCATGTAGAGTATGCGTTGCTACCCGGCATACCGGTAAGCTCCTTCATCACTGTATGTGTGTAAGCAGCCATAAGGTTGAGGTTCTTGATGGGCTCTGCGTTAACAGTGAAGTTGAATGTCCAGCCATAACCCTTGCTTGTGTTTGTAAGCACGTAAGCGTCGGTCTTGCAGTACTTATAGTCCTTCGGATAGATGTGGCGGTTGTCGCCTGTGCCAGTCAGAGTTTCCCAAGAAGAGTTGTCCTTGATGTTGTAGTTGTCGAGCATCACGTCGTGGATCTTCTTTGTGTATGTAAACTCTGCTGTGAATGAGAGCGGGAACGATACGGGAATCTGTCCGTCAATAGCGATTGAAGACTTCCACACCTGCGGCATCTTGAAGTCGCGGTCAACGCCGGATATGCTCTTAGGTACAGTACCCTCTTCTGGAGTGATGGTTGCAGGAGCACCGAGGAGTTCACGAATCTTGTCGACGTTGGTAACGAGACCTCCCTTGAACTTATCCAGTTCTGCGTCAGGAGTAATAGATCCGTCCTTGCCGTATTTTGTGCTGGCTATGCCAGAACCCATGGCCATACCAGAGTTTGTAGGCATGTTGGTGAAGAATACGAGAGGCAGACGACCTGCGAAGAGACCGGTACCACCGCGTACTTTCAGTGAGCGGTCACCAAATACATCCCATGTGAATCCGATACGTGGAGACACCTGGAGGTTGCTCTTAGGCCATGCTCCGGTCTCTACGTGACGACCACCGTAGTCGAGTGCTGTGATGGCCTTATTCTCCATAAGGTCGTTGTTGTTGAAGACGATGTTGTCGAAGCGGATACCACCAGTAAGCTTGAGGTTGTCGAGCACGTTCCACTCATCCTGGAGATAAATGCCGTATTGAGCGAATTTAACCTCTGCTGTAGGATTCTTCTCGCCGTTGTAACCGTAAGCAAGGGTTACGGTCTCAGGAGCGGCTCCGTTGAAGAAGTCGTCGAGTGAACGATAACGATAGTAGCCTGTACCACCGCGCATGTATGAGTTGTTTGCAAGCTGGTGCTCGAAGTTGAAACCGGCAGTGATTTTGTGTGCACCAAGATAGTATGTAAAGTTGTCTGTAAGTGTAAAAATCTTGTTCTGCACACGGTTGTTGTACGAGAAGAGCTCTGTACCGAAGCTGATATACGGCTCGAGTGTCTGTGATGTTACCTTACCGGTAGCGTCAGCCTCGTATCCTGCCATGATGTCAACGAAGGGGAAGTTAGAGCAGTTAGGATCGCGCTTGTCGTCGATGTAGCTGTATGTGAAGAGCAACTGGTTGGACATGTTTGCACCGAAGCGGCTGTTGAGGTCTGCAGATACAGACATAACAGAATTGTTCATCGCATACATAGAGCCAGAATAAGACATACCATACTGTGACATACGACTGGCTGTAAAGCGTGTGTATGCGTCAGAAGAAGAGTTGTTAACGGCGTTCCAAGTCTTGTTGCGTGTGTAGTTGTAACGCACAGCAAGGTGGTGGTCGTTATTGATGTTCCAGTCTACGCGACCGAGGAGCTTAAGGTTGTTGTCTTCAGCAGGGAAGTCAGTGTATGAACCTGGATTGAAGCCATACTTTGTAATAAGGAACTGCTTTACGCGCTCAAGGTCAGACTTTGGTACGCGTGAGATGTAGTTGGTGGCGTCTGCCTTGCCGTCCTCAGAAGCCTGCCATCTGTTTACGATATTAGGGCTCTTGCTGTATTCTGCGTTGGCGAAGAAGAAGAGCTTGTCCTTTACGATCGGACCGCCTAATGTGAATCCGTATGTTGTGGTGCCGTTCTTGCCGCGCTCGCCGAGGTCCTCGTTGTTTACGCGGTTGCCATGCATATTTTCGTTATTATAATAAATGTATGCAGAACCCTTGAACTTGTTGGTACCCGACTTTGTGATGGCGTTTACACCGCCGCCGATGAAGTTGCTCTGACGAACGTCATAGGGAGCAATTGTCACCTGTACCTCGTCAATGGCATCCATAGAGATAGGGCTGCCTCCGCCAGGGAGTTTGTCTGAAAGACCGAAGTTGTTGTTGAGGTTTGCACCGTCGAGTGTAAAGTTAGAGCTTCTTCCGTCGCCACCAGCAAAGCTCATGCCGTTAGAGTAGGGCGAGAGACGAGCTATGTCTGTGATGCTACGGTTGATGGTAGGCATGTTCATGATCTGCGTGTTGTTGATGTTGGTGGAAGCACCAGTCTTCTCAGCAGTAAACTTAGAGCCCTTTCCGCTAATTACTACCTCACCTAAGATGCTTGCGTCCTCAGCCATCTTGAAGTTCTGGTTGTAGGTTTCGCCGAGCTGGAGAGTCACGTTGCTGATCTCCGTGGGTTGGTAGCCAATGTAGCTTACCTTGATGGTGTAAGGTCCGCCAACACGCATACCCTGGATGGTGTAGCGGCCGTCTGCATTGGTAACTGTGGCGTAACGTGTGCCTGAAGGCACGTGCACCACCTGAATGGTTGCTCCAATGACACTCTCGTTGGTGTTGCCCAACGTCACTTTACCTGTCAATGCAGATGTGGTAACCTGCGCCAATACTGCCTGAACAATGGCGATCAGCAAGACAGAAAGCATGTAAAGTCTCTTTCTCATAAAATCGATAATTGGTTATTGAAAAAAATATTTACCTCCACTTTTAAGGAGTGGAATCCATAAATTCGTTGTTATTTCAATTCTTTTTGCAAATTTAAACAATTAAAATAATATGGTGTTATAAAACCTTAAATAAAATAAATTAATAACTATTATTTTAACTGTTTTGAAACAATAGGTTGTCAATTGGGAGATTGAGAGAGTTGAGAATTTAGATTAGTTGAGAGTTGAAATTTCAGAGTTGAGAGTTATGATATGTATCTTTGGTATTTTTAATACAGCTAAAGCTTTACATTATATAATATATAAGGTAATCATAACTTTCAACTCTAAATTCTCAACTCTCAACTGAGAGGCTTATTTTTCTTTGCTCAGCGGGTTCCATCCCTGCGCCTTCAGTTCGAACTCCTGATTGTCTCTGGTGACAAGCATCTGTCCGAGTTCGGGACGAGTGATGTGTCCGATGAGTTTCACGTTGTCCATCTGCTGAATCTTCTCGTTGTCGCCGATAGGTACGGTGAAGAGCAGTTCGTAGTCCTCCCCGCCGTTGAGGGCGCATGTGGTGACGTTCATGTTCATCTCTTCAGCCATTACTGCGGTCTGATAGTCAATGGGGATGTTCTTCTCGTAGATTCGGCATCCGCATCCCGACTCCTTGCAGATGTGCATCAGTTCGCTTGACAGTCCGTCGCTGATGTCCATCATTGCTGTGGGTCTGATCTCCAGTTCGCGGAACTGTGCGATGATGTCGCCGCGTGCTTCGGTCTGGAGCTGTCGTTGGATGATATACTCCTTTCCTGCGAAGTCAGGCTGGAAATTGCGAAGTTCTTCCAGCGCACGCTTGTCGTTCTTCTTGCGAGCCTCGTCCACCTGCTGATAATAAACGCTCTTCTCGCGTTCAAGAAGCTGCAGTCCCATATAGGCAGCACCGAGGTCGCCCGATACGCAGATAAGGTCAGTGTCCTTGGCTCCGCTACGATAGACGATGTCGTCCTTGCGAGCCTCGCCGATGCAGGTGATGCTGATGGCAAGTCCGGTGTAAGATGATGTGGTGTCGCCACCGACGATGTCAACTCCCCACTTGTCGCAAGCCAGCTTCAGTCCGCTGTAGAAGTCGTCCATGTCTTCCACTTTGAAGCGCTTGCTGAGCGCAATGCTTACTGTCAGCTGTCGCGGTGTGCCGTTCATGGCGAAGATGTCGCTGATGTTCACCATTGCCGACTTATAACCGAGGTGCTGTAGGTCGATGTATGTGAGGTCGAAATGTACGCCCTCCATGAGCATATCGGTGGTGACCAGCACTTCAGAGTCAGGATAGTGAAGCACGGCGCAATCGTCGCCTACACCTTTTATGGTCGACTCGTTCTTTATCTTGATGTTATCGGTGAGTCGGTGTATGAGACCGAACTCACCGAGCTTTGATATTTCTGTCATTATATATTATTATTGTGAAAGCTGATTAAGCTCTGCGAATCATCTCACGCATAATCTCTGTCATCAGAGGCTGCGCCTTGTTGGCTGCCACCTGCACTTCCTCGTGCGAAACCTCCACTGGTGTGTCCTCCAGTCCAAGGTCGGTGATGATGGATATACCGAATGTGCGGATGCCGCAGTGGTGTGCCACGATTACTTCAGGCACGGTGCTCATGCCTACAGCGTCGCCACCCAGACGATGATACATCTTATATTCGGCAGGAGTCTCGAATGTCGGTCCCTGCACGCCCACGTAAACACCGTGCATAACGCGGATGCCCTTCTCCTCGGCAATCTTGTCTGCCTCTGCGATGAGTTTCTGGTCGTAAGTCTCGTGCATGTCCGGGAAGCGCGGTCCTGTGGGGAAGTTCTTGCCGCGCAGCGGATGCTCCGGGAAGAAGTTGATGTGGTCTGTGATGATCATAAGGTCGCCGATCTTGAAGTCGGGATTCATGCCGCCTGAAGCGTTGCTTACGAAGAGAGTCTTGATGCCCAGCTCGTACATTACGCGGATGGGGAATGTCACTTCCTTCATCGAGTAGCCCTCATAGTAATGGAATCTGCCCTCCATAGCCATGATGTCCTTGCCTCCGAGTTTACCGAAGATAAGTTTTCCGGCGTGTCCTTCCACAGTAGAAACGGGAAAGTTGGGTATGTCCTTATATGAGAACTCGTAGCTTTCTGTTATTTCAGTGGCGAGCTGTCCGAGGCCCGTACCAAGTATTATCGCTGTTTCAGGACTTGTGGTCATCCTTTCTTTTAGCCAGGATGCTGTTTCTTGAATTTTTTCGTACATAGCTTATTATTTTGTTATTGAATTCTTCTTCTCCCTCAAGCATGAATCTTATCCTTATCGGGAGAGCATAAATGCTGTTCTTTGTTGCTTCTGAGAGGGTGCCGAGACAGTTGAGTCTTGTGGCGTCCTTCTCTGTCGTGATTATCACCTTCGGCTTCGGCATGGCGGCGAAGGTGGAGTTGATGCGTTCCGCATCGTCCTCCGTGAACTGGTGATGGTCGCCGAATGCCATTGGTGTGATGTTCTCCGAGACGGGCTTCAGGTCCATAACCATCTGTTGCGGTGAGGCAATGCCAGTAAGCAGCAGGATGTTCACGCCTTTGGGTAACGATGAGAGCGGCTTTCGTTCGTCATGGAATACTGCCTTAAGGCTCTCATATTGCAGAGTTGTGAAGTAGAGTTCCTGATACGGATAGAGGTTCATTGCTCTCTTGAGCACTCTGAACTCCATCGGCTTCAGGTCCTTCGGACACTTCGTTACGATGACGATGTCAGCTCTTGACTTTCCTTCCTGCGGTTCGCGCATTCGTCCTGCCGGGAGCAGCTTGTCGTAGATGATAAGTCGATGATAGTCTACAAGCAGGATGTTTATGCCCGGCTTCACATACCTATGCTGATAGGCATCGTCCAGAAGGATGACGTCCACGTCCTTTGTCTGCTCGTCGTGTGTCAGGCGGTATATTCCGTTTCTGCGGTTCTTGTCCACAGCCATGTAGATGTCCGGATATTTATGCTTCATCTGGAAGGGCTCGTCCCCAATCTCCCTCATCTCCGTGTCTTTGTCTGCGAGCAGATATCCGCGGCTTTTACGTTTGTATCCGCGTGACAGTACGCCCACTTTCAGCTTCTCGTGCAGGAGATTGATAAGATATTCCACGTGCGGTGTCTTTCCCGAACCTCCCACAGTGATGTTGCCGACGGAAATTACGGGTATGTCGTAACTTTGGCTTTTCAGCACTCCGATGTCGAACATCCAGTTGCGCACACGTACCCCAATGCCGTAGAGCCAGCTCAACGGCAGCAGCCATTCGTTGATTTTTATAAAGTCGCCTTCTGTTCTCATAGTGCTTTCTCTATTTCATGTTTATGGCGAACGGTATGCGTGCCTGCAGAGCCTCGTGTTTGTCGAGGTTGCGCATCAGCGATACTGGTTCGTAGAGGTCGCCGAGTGTCAGTCGGAGACGTGCGTCCACCGATCCTGCATCCGATGCTCCTGCAAGTAACTGGTCAATCCATGAGCTTGGTGCAGGATAGTCCACCGTATAATATTCGCCGAGTTTAGCCAGCTTTGCAGCCTTTGCCACAGCGTCATTCAGTCCACCAAGCTGGTCGACAAGCTTCAGTCCGATGGCGTCAGCTCCTAACCAGACACGTCCCTGTGCTATTTTCTCCACGCTCTCCACCGGCAGGCGGCGTCCGTCAGCCACGCGCTTTCTGAAAAGCTGGTAGCCTCTGTTGACGTACTGCTGCATGACGGCAGTCTCTTCTTCGTTGAATGGTCTTGCCATAAGATTGCCGAATGTGGAGTTACGATTCGTCTTTACCTCATCAAATTTTACGCCAAGCTTCTGTGTTACAAGTCCGCTCATGTCAGGGAATACGGCGAAGATGCCGATGCTTCCAGTCAGCGTGGTGGGCTGTGCAACAATCCATGATGCCGGTGCTGACATATAGTAAGCACCCGATGCGGCATAACCTCCCATTGATACCACTACGGGCTTCTTTTTCTTGAGTTCCATCACCTGATGCCATATCTGTTCGGATGCGAACGCGTCACCGCCACCTGAATTTACTCTTATCACCACCGCCTTGACGTCATCGTCGTCCATAAGGTCTTTCAAGTCGTTGCATACAGTACTTCCCACGATGCTGTGCGAGCCTCCGCCTAAAAGACTTACCTTCTCGCTCTGCACAATGTCGCCGTAGGCATAGTATATGGCAATTTCCTCACCACTGGTCTGCTTTTCCTTTACGTTTGTCATGTCGCTGACAAAGAGGCGGTTCAGGTCGTCATCCTTTCCGATGCCGAACTGTGCCTTTGCAATGTCCTTCATGTCCGAAGCATAAGCCAGTCCGTCCACCACCTTACGTTTCAAGAGGCTTTCCGCTGATTGGAACATCAGCAGTTCGTCTGCATATCTGTTAAGCGAGTCGACGCTGATGCCACGGCTTTTTGATACGGCGTTGCAAACCTGCTTCCACGTTCCGTCCAGGAACATCTTGGTCTGCAGACGGTTGGCGTCGCTCATGTGCTCCTCAGTGTATGTTTCGGTGGCGCTCTTGAATGTGCCCACTTTCATCACCTGGAACTTGACACCGAACTTTGCCAACATATCCTTATAAAATACGGGCTGTGCGCCGATGCCGTGCCAGTCCACCATTCCGATGGGGTTGAGGTAAATCTTGTCAGCTACAGACGCCAGATAGTACGACCCCTGCGAGTAAGTGTCGGCGTAGGCAATGATTTTCTTGCCCGACTTGCGAAAATCCTCAAGCGCTGAGCGTATCTCCTGCAGTGTGGCATAGTCTGTAGACAATACGCCTGCATCGATGTAAATACCTTTTATGTTTTCCTCATCCTTTGCCTTCTTGATGGCGGAGAGTATATCGTTCAGTCCTGTGGACGGTATATAGTTGCCCGTCAGTTTTCCGATGGTGTTGTCCGTTCCCTGCTCGTCTATGGAGCCGTTTAGCTTGAGCACGAGCACTGAATTTTTCTCTACGGCTTGTGTGGCGCTTGCTGATGCCACCATACCTACGATGCTCATTACTGAAAGTGCCACGCACACTATGGTGAAAACGATGATGCCAACAACGGTGGCGGCGGTGTATTTAAAGAAATCTTTCATGAGTAAAACGGTTTGATTATTGATACTATACTTGCAAAGTTAATACATTTCGCTGATATCTTACCATAAATAGATGTGTATATTTTAGCATCTCATAAAAAAGCAGTACCTTTGCAGACGTTTTAGGATATATTTAAATATTTTTACAGAGTCAAACTATGGATCAGATTCAAAAAATCGAACGCGAGAAATTATTGCGTCGCAAGCTTGATTTGCTTTTGAAGACAGGTCAGATGCTTGTTGAAAGTGCGGCAGACACCAACCGCATCATCCGCGACATGGATCGTGTTGCCGCTTTCCTCGGTCTTCCAGAGGAGCATCTTCATGTTTACGTTCAGTTCAACATGCTTATGGTGAACCTGAGCGACGGTGAGCATTCGTTCACCAAATTCCAGCGCTGCACCAAGCATGGCATTAACATGGAGACCATCTCACGCATCTCTAAGCTTTCATGGAAGGCTATAGATGAAGATTACTCCATTGACCGCTATGGGGAAGAACTTGAACAAATCCGCAAGCGTCCCCGTAATTACACACATCTGCAGGTGGCTATAGGCACTGGCTTTGCGTGCGGTGGCTTCTGCATTCAGTTCGGTTGCGACTGGACTGCTTTCTTCTATGCGTCGTTTGCTGCCGCCGTCGGTATGTATCTGCGTGGATGGCTGCTTCGTCGTGGTTTCAATAACTATATCGGCATCGCAGTCGCTGCTTTTGTCAGCACGCTCCTTGCTTTCCTTACCACATGGCTTCCTGACACATGGACGAGCACACCGCTCCATCCGCTGCTTGCCTGTGCGCTGTTTATCGTACCGGGCGTGCCATTGATAAACTTCGTGGATGACATGCTCGACAACTACATACAGGTGGGCTTGACGCGAGCCATAAACACCTTCCTTATGATTGTGGCCATGTCGTTCGGTATTGCCTTCTTCCTGAAGGTCAGCAATTTCGACCTGAGTCAGTTCCAGACGATACCGATGATACCACACAATAACTATATTAGTTATGCTGCGGCAGCAGCCATTTCGGCTATGGGATTCTCCATGATTTTCAACATCCCGCGTCGTCTGCTTTGGGTTGTGGCAATAGGCGGAATCATTGCCGTTTGTACGCGTAACTTCGTCAATCTGGGTCCGTCCAACGATAATATCGGACTGGATATGGGACTTGCCATCGGTTCGCTTGCCGGCAGTACGCTCATCAGTCTTGTCTGCGTCAAGGCTGTTCACTGGTTCCATGTTCCTCATCATGTCATCTCCATCCCGAGTGTCATCCCGATGGTTCCAGGAGTGTTGATGTATCGTGCTCTTGTGGCTATTATCGAGATGCAGGGCGTAATCGGTGAGCTTACCAATGCCGTGAAGTTCGGTATGGGTTCTGCCATTACCATTATGTGTATTGCCATCGGCGTTGCCATCCCCAACGTGTTCGCACGCCAGTGGATTGCCCCGAATCGCCGTCGCCGCCTGCAGAAAGCCATTGCTGACCGCAAGGCGCGTGGCAAGTTTGTTGCCCTCTCGGATTTCGACGAGAACTAAAAAAATATTACAATGGTGTGTAAAGGAAAGCCGCATTAGCTTTTCTTTACACACCATTGTCATTTTTGTCAGATTCAATACCGAATGTGACATTG
>OHDW01000474.1_pt1 | contig 10209 bp, 7 predicted proteins | sample 1567131 | NCBI WGS metagenome assembly OHDW01 (sample SAMEA3879508, study PRJEB24766) | human gut metagenome | biome: human-associated habitat; feature: feces | place: USA | collected 1985/1987
TTCTACAAATACTGTGTTCCAATCACTCATGGCTCCGTTCCACAAACCGGGAAGTTCAAGCGCCTTCAGGTCCTTGCCGTTCTTGGACTTATAGGAGATGAACCCCGTCGCTTTATCCACATACTTCACAAGATTGAACTTATGTCCTTTATAGTCACGTACGGCGCAAACCAAATCCACCGGATTGAAATGGGTACCTTTTTCAAACATTTCCTTCTTTTCCGGGTCGTCCATATCAATCTGCGAACTTTCCAGAATCTGCAGAGAGATAGTACCGTCACTGTTGTATGCCAGGAACGGACCACCACCCGGTTCGCCTACGTTCTTCACCATACCGCAAACACGCATCGGACGGTTCAGCTTCTCTTTCAGATATATAACCAACTCGGCATCTTCCAAATTCTTTGTCTCCGGATTCTTGCAATAGAGTTGTTTTTGCAGGAATTGCAGAACTTCAAGAATTTGCTCGTGTGTATACTTACCGCTGTCAAGCAACTGCAGATAAGCAAACGCTCTCTGCTGTAACGCTACCAGTACACCGGCAATCAGTTTCTTATATAATACGGTGTCACCTTTCAGCTTGTCGGGTACCACATTGTCTATATTCTTTATGAAGATAATATCCGCATCAAGGTCATTCAAGTTTTCAATCAAGGCGCCATGACCGCCGGGACGGAACAACAATTTGCCATTGTCGCGGAAGGGTTTGTTTTCCATATCGGCGGCAATGGTATCGGTGCTCGGCTTCTGTTCCGAAAAAGAGATGTTATAATCCACCCCATACTTCTTTGCATAAGCGGCAGCCTTTTCGTCTACCAAAGCCTTGAACAAGGCACGATGTTCGGGCGAAACCGTGAAATGCACATTCACCTTACCGTTCTTATTGGCAGCATACAATGCTCCTTCTACCAAGTGCTCTTCCAGCGGCGTGCGGCTACCGTCTTCATACTTATGGAACTTAAGCAATCCTTTGGGCAGAGCACCATAGTTCAGTCCGGCCCCTTCGAGTAAGGCAGCAACAACCGCCTTGTAGTTTCCAGCGGCAACCAAAGTCGGTATATCCTTTCCGGCAGTCCTCTGGCAAGCGGTATTCAAGTCATCATAGAAGGCAAACTTCTCTATTTTCTCAAAGAAAGTCTTTTCAAAGTTTGTCTGGGGAGTGTCATAGTCTGCCCCGAGAAATTCAAACAAGTTCTTGAACATACGGCTGGCAGCACCCGAAGCAGGCACAAACTTCACCACCACTTTATCGGTTTGTGTATATGCCTCCCAGGCATCCAGGTATTTCTTCTGTTCATCCGTATCCGGAGCCAGTATACCCTTTTCTACAGAAGCGGCGGCAGACAGCTTCAAGTATGGAAAACCTTTTTCGAAACAAGCCAACTGTTCGGCTATTTGTTCTTCGGAGATGCCTTTATTTTCGAGCAACTCTTTGTCTTGCGGTGTTATCATAATATCTTGTTTTATTAATTCATGCCCAAAAATACAAAAAAAGCAGAACTGCCGTCAAGAAAATGAAGAAAAAACTTACCTTTGAAGCATAAAATACGGACGATTATGGAAACTGATGAATTTTTCACTATCAAAGAGAAAGATTTACTCTTCTCGCTCTACCGCAAACTGTTGCAACTTTCCGGAGAAACCCTCCAGAAGGGGGACTGCAAAAAGCTGAAAACACATCTTGTCAATACTATACAGAACAACCGTATCCAGCGTGATATATTCGGTTTGAATCCCGTCATCAAAGATATGCAGACGGCTGTCATTGTAGCGGAAGAAATCGGAATGAAGCGTGCTTCTATCCTGGGGCTCATGCTGCACGACTCCGTGCGCTGCGGCACTTGCACCGCTCTGGAAGTGGAGCAAATCTATGGCGAGGATGTGGCAGGCATCATCCGGGGATTGATACGTGTAAACGAACTTTATTCCAAAAGCCCTACCATCGAGTCCGAGAATTTCCGCAACTTGTTGCTGACTTTCGCTGAGGACATGCGTGTCATTCTCATTATGATTGCCGACCGCGTAAACATCATGCGGCAGATAAAAGATTGCAAGAACGATGAAGCCCGTCGGCAGGTAGCCAACGAAGCGGCTTATCTCTATGCGCCCCTTGCCCATAAGCTGGGTCTGTACAAATTGAAGTCGGAACTGGAAGACCTCTCATTGAAATATACAGAAAAGGAAGTTTACTACCATATCAAGGAAAAACTGAATGAGACCAAGGCATCGCGTGACAAGTACATTGCCGCCTTCATTGCACCGGTACAGAAGAAGCTCGAAGAAGCCGGACTGAAGTTCCATATCAAAGGACGCACCAAGTCCATCCACTCCATCTACCAGAAAATGAAGAAGCAGAAATGCCCCTTCGAAGGCGTGTATGACCTGTTCGCCATCCGCGTCATCCTGGACTCTTGCCTGGAAAAGGAGAAACTGGAATGTTGGCAGGCCTACTCCATCGTAACAGATATGTACCAGCCTAACCCGAAAAGGCTACGCGACTGGTTGTCCGTACCTAAAAGCAACGGATATGAATCACTGCACATCACCGTGATGGGCCCCGAAGGCAAATGGGTGGAAGTACAGATACGCACCGAACGCATGGACGAGATAGCGGAACGTGGTCTGGCAGCCCACTGGCGTTACAAAGGCGTAAAAGGAGAAAGCGGTCTGGATGAATGGCTGACCTCCATCCGGGAAACACTGGAGAACGCCGACAGTGACCTGGAAGTGATGGACCAGTTCAAACTGGAATTATACGAAGACGAAGTATTCGTATTCACCCCCAAAGGTGACTTGTACAAGATGCCGAAAGGAGCGACCGTACTGGACTTTGCTTTCGCCATCCACAGCAAACTGGGGTCCAAGTGTATCGGAGCAAAGGTGAACGGAAAGAACGCACAATTAAAGCAAACGCTGAACAGCGGTGACCAGGTAGAAGTCATGACTTCAAACACCCAGACACCCAAACGCGACTGGCTGAACATCGTCACCACTTCGAAGGCAAGAACCAAAATACGCCAGGCCATCAAAGAGATAGAAGCCCGCCAGACAGAGTTCGCCAAAGAAACCATAGAACGTAAATTCAAGAACCGCAAACTGGAATACGATGAAGCAGTGATGATGCGCCTGATAAAAAAGCTGGGATACAAAACCGTAACCGAGTTCTACCAGGACATAGCCAACGAGACAAGAGATGCGAACGACATCATCGAAAAATACCTGGAACTGAAGAAAAAGGAAACGGAAAACCGGGAAGATATTGTCTATCGCAGCGCCGAGAATTTCAGCATGCAGACAGCACAGGACGACAAGACCTTCAAAGAGGACGTACTGGTCATTGATCAGAATTTGAAAGGACTGGACTTCAAATTAGCCAAATGCTGTAACCCTATCTATGGCGATGATGTATTCGGATTTGTAACCATCAGCGGAGGAATCAAAATACACCGTACCGACTGTCCTAATGCACGGGAGTTGCAATCACGTTTCGCCTACCGTATCGTAAAGGCGCGTTGGGCTGGGAAAAGCCACGGCAAACAATACCCCATCACGCTGCGCATCGTTGGCCATGACGATATAGGAATTGTGACAAATATCACCTCCATTATCAATAAGGAAAACGATATCCTGCTCCGTTCCATCAGCATCGACTCGCACGACGGGCTGTTCAGCGGCATGATGACCGTAATGGTAGATGATACTTCAAAGCTGGAATCATTAGTAAAAAAGATAAAGACAGTAAAAGGAGTAAAACAGGTAAACAGAGGATAAACTCACCCCAAACTTAAAAAAATGAATGAACTGCATAAACGACTAAAAAGCTTTACATACGCCTGGAAAGGCGTATGTAGTTTTTTAAGCAAGGAACACAATGCCTGGATACATTGCGCAGCCATCATCGCCGTAACCATTGCAGGCATCCGGTTTGAAATAACACGCACCGAATGGCTTGTCATCCTCCTGTGCTTTGCAATGGTACTGGCTGCCGAAGCATTCAACACAGCCATAGAACGCCTGGTAAACCTGGTATCACCAGACTACCATCCCATAGCCGGAGACGTAAAGGACATAGCGGCAGGAGCCGTACTGATTTGCGCCATCTTTGCCGCCCTCATAGGGTTGATTATCTTTGTCCCTTATTTTTAAAGGTGTTAATTTACCATTTATTTCACTAACAGTTAAAGACCTTTTATAAAAAAAACAGTAATTTAGCCCCGATAATTTTTAAAAAGTGGAACTAATGAAGAAAATTTTGCTTTCAACATTATTGTTGATTATAGGGTTAACCACATACGCAGCCGTATGGCAATCTCAAGGAGAAGCAGAAATAACCTTTGAGAAAACAACACATAACTTCGGTTCATTCCCCGAGTCTAGCCCGAAAGTTACTTGCGTTTTCAAATTCAAAAATTCGGGAGACGGTCCCTTGGTCATTCATCAAGCGATCGCATCTTGCGGATGTACTGTTCCCCAATATCCTAAAGAGCCCATCAAACCGGGTGAAAGTGGACAGATAACAGTGACTTATAATGGAGCCGGCAAATTTCCGGGACATTTCAAGAAATCAATCACTATCCGCACAAACGGGAAAAATGAAATGACACGTCTTTATATAGAAGGTGATATGACCCCGAAAGGCACAGTTGCAGAATAGAATTCTCACATCATAAGAGAGAGGATGTATCAAAACAAAAGAAGATTCGAGTTTGATACATCCTCTTTTTATATCCGGAAAACACTGCCCCGCCTGCCTGTATCCAAGTAAAGACAAAAAAATAAGAAAAAAAGAACATTTTTCCCCAATAATAAGCCACTCTTATTCTGATTAAAATAACGTACTTTGCAGCAAATTTAAGAGAACAATGACAAACAAGCTATTATTCTTTGTCCTGCTGGCCCTCTGTTTCAGTGGCTGTGACATGCTGGAAACCCATCCATACGATGTACATATTACAGGAGAAAGAGAACTGACCAACAAAAACATCCAGTTGATAGAAAACAAAATGCAAGGCAAAAAAACAATCCGCTTTGCCATGATCAGTGATACCCAACGATGGTACAACTCTACCGAAGATGTTGTAAAAGCCCTCAATGCCCGTGGTGACATAGACTTTGTCATTCACGGAGGAGACCAGTCCGACTTCGGCGTCACAAAAGAATTCATATGGATGCGGGACATATTTAACAAATTCCAGATGCCCTACGTATGCCTTTTAGGCAACCACGACTGCCTGGGTACAGGTGAAGACGCATACAGAGCCATTTATGGAGATCCCAACTTCGCCTTCACAGCCGGAAATGTACGCTTTATCTGCCTCAATACCAATGCGATGGAATATGATTATTCGGAACCGGTTCCCGATTTCAATTTTATAGAAAATGAACTGAACAACCTGTCGCCTGAAATAGAAAAAACGGTATTCGCAATGCACGTAAAACCTTTTGAATTTGTATTCAACAACAATGTAGCAAAAATCTTCCAACTATACGTCAACCAGTTCCCCAAAGTCCAGTTCTGTCTTTACGGCCATGAACACAAATTCGCAGTAGATGATCTATTCAACGACGGAGTTCTGTATTTCCAATGCCCCTGCATAGACAAACGCATCTACTTATTATTCACCATTAAAGAAGATGGAACCTACGATTATGAAACAGTTGAATTTTAAAAAGATATTTCTGAACCTATTGTGGCCACTATTGCCTTTTACGGCACAAGCCCAAGAAAATAATACACTTTACTCCATCTTATCCAAAGACAGCATACTTGTCTCCTCTCCTTCCGTTCAAAACCAAGAGGAAGATATTGTAACCCAAATGCCAAACCGGCACCATAAATACGACAAGCGCGTACACCGTTACAGGCGTGCGTGGGAAGCTTTGATCCCCACCCACACCAAATTACAGTACGCCGGTGGAATGGGCCTGTTATCCTGGGGCATAGGCTGGGATTATGGAAAAAGAGGCCAATGGGAAACCGATCTTCTTTTGGGCTTCATCCCCCGCTACTCATCCAAACATTTCAAGATGACCATGACCTTGAAACAGAATTATATCCCGTGGAGTATCTGGCTGGGCAAAGACTTCTCGCTGGAACCGCTGACTACCGGAATCTATTTCAACACCGTATTCAGCGATGATTTCTGGACAAGCGAACCTGAGCGCTATCCCCGTGGATACTACGGATTTTCCACCCGTATCCGCACCCATATCTTTCTGGGACAACGCGTCCGTTTCGATGTGCCCGAAAAGTACCGGAAGTTCTCTAAAAGTATCACCGCATTCTACGAAATCAGCACATGCGATTTATACGTTGTCAGTGCGTTCAACAACAGTTATTTGAAACCCGATGACTATCTGAGACTATCATTTGGATTGAAATTTCAGATATTCTAATCAAATCATGAGGATGTTTCTCTATTTTTTCACTATTTTTGGGCATTTATTATGATAAATTTCAAAAATAACAACATAGAGAAACATGAAACAAGAAGAAGAAAAATCGGTTGGATTGCCCGATAACGCGTTCCGACCTCTGAAACCGGGGGAACAATATCACCCCATCATGTCACCAAACAAAAAATATCCCGAAGTAAACCTATGGTCTGTGCTATGGGGTATCGCCATGGCGGTATTATTCTCGGCGGCCGCAGCTTACCTGGGATTAAAAGTGGGACAGGTTTTTGAAGCCGCCATCCCTATCGCCATCATCGCCGTAGGTGTATCGGGAGCCGCCAAGCGTAAAAACGCGTTAGGTGAGAATGTCATCATCCAATCCATCGGTGCCTGTTCGGGAGTCATAGTGGCAGGAGCCATCTTCACATTGCCCGCCCTTTATATATTGCAGGACAAATACCCCGAAATGACAGTCAACTTCTTCCAGATGTTTGTCAGCTCACTGCTGGGAGGTATTTTGGGGATCCTGTTCCTCATCCCCTTCCGTAAATATTTCGTCAGCGACAAACATGGCGAATATCCCTTCCCCGAAGCCACTGCCAGTACGCAAGTGCTTGTTTCCGGCGAGAAAGGCGGAAGCCAGGCAAAGCCATTGCTTTTTGCAGGACTAATAGGAGGTCTGTACGATTTCATTGTAGCCACATTCGGCTGGTGGAATGAAAACTTCACCACCCGCGTATGCGGCTGGGGTGAGATGGTTGCCGAAAAAGCCAAACTGGTGATGAAAATAAACACCGGTGCAGCAGTATTAGGCCTAGGCTATATTGTCGGCTTGAAATACGCGGCTATCATTTGTGCCGGTTCATTGGTGGTATGGCTGGTTATTGTTCCAGGTATGGCCCTGTTGTTCGGCGACCAAGTGCTGAATGCATGGAATCCGGCCTTGACACAAACCATCAGCGAAATGTCACCCGAACTTATATTCAAGGAATATGCCAAAAGTATCGGTATCGGTGGTATCGCCATGGCCGGTGTGATCGGTATCGTGCGCTCATGGGGCATTATAAAGAGTGCTGTGGGACTGGCCGCCAAAGAGATGGGCGGCAAGAAGGTGGAAGCAAACGTCATCCGCACGCAGAAAGACCTTTCCATGAAAATAATCGCCTTCGGGTCCATCTTCACCATCCTGCTGATCTTACTGTTCTTCTTTTTTGATGTGATGCATGGAAATGTATTACACAGCATTGTAGCCATCCTGCTCGTAGCCGGCATTGCATTCCTGTTCACCACCGTAGCAGCCAACGCTATCGCCATAGTCGGCACTAACCCTGTATCGGGAATGACACTGATGACACTGATACTTGCCTCAGTAGTAATGGTTGCCGTTGGACTGAAAGGTGCTACCGGCATGGTTGCTGCACTGGTTATGGGTGGTGTGGTTTGTACGGCACTCTCTATGGCAGGAGGATTCATCACAGACTTGAAAATAGGTTACTGGCTGGGCAGTACTCCTGCCAAACAGGAAACATGGAAATTCCTCGGCACACTAGTATCGGCAGCAACTGTGGGCGGCGTCATCATGATCCTGAACAAGACCTACGGCTTCTCCACCGGCGCATTGGCAGCTCCGCAGGCCAACGCGATGGCAGCCGTAATAGACCCGCTGATGAACGGTGTAGGCGCTCCCTGGCTGCTTTACGGAATAGGCGCTGTGCTGGCATTGGTGCTGACCTACTTCAAAGTACCCGCACTGGCTTTTGCGCTGGGTATGTTCATTCCACTGGAATTGAACCTGCCGTTGCTGGTAGGTGGAGCGGTGAACTGGTATGTTACTACCCGCAGCAAAGACGAGGCGGTGAACGCCGAACGTGGCGAGAAGGGAACTTTGCTGGCATCCGGATTCATAGCCGGAGGCGCATTGATGGGGGTTGTCAGTGCCGCCATGCGCTTTGGTGGTATCAATCTGATCAACGAAGAATGGCTGAGCAACCCGTTGAGCGAAGTGCTGTCAATGGCCGCCTATATCCTCCTGATCATATGGCTGGTTAAAGCCAGTATGCATATAAAGAAAAAATAACCCTTCTTCAAATACCGTGAAAATAAAAGCTATATGAAACGAATCTTACTAATGAGTTTACTTGCAATCTCTACCTCATTGTCTGCCCAGAAACCTGTAGAGTTGGAATTATGGCCCGATGGCACCCCCAACTCCAACGGCATCACCACCCCCGAGCAGAAATTAGAGAACAACCGGATTTCCAATGTCAGCGAGCCTACCCTTACCATTTATCCGGCAGCCAAACCGAACGGACTGGCTGTCGTGGCTTGTCCCGGAGGGGGATACATACGTCTGGCAATGAATCACGAAGGGCACGATATGGCAGACTGGTTCAACGCACAAGGCATCACATACGCCGTATTGAAATACCGTATGCCAAACGGACACCATGATGTACCATTGAGCGACGCCCATCAGGCTATCCGGCTGATGAGAGAACACGCCAACGAATGGCATATTCAAAAAGTGGGTATCATGGGGGCCTCTGCGGGCGGACATCTGGCCAGTACGGCAGCCACCCACTATACAGCCGGAACGCGTCCGGATTTTCAGATCCTGTTTTATCCCGTCATAAGCATGGATCTGTCCAACTGCCATAAGGGCTCACGTGACAATCTTTTAGGAAAAAGCCCGTCAGAAGAGCTAGTGAGACTTTACTCCAATGAACTGCAAGTAACAGGCGACACTCCTCCCGCCTTCATCATGCATAGCAGCGATGACGGAGCTGTACCCGTCAGCAACAGCGTGAGCTATTACCTGGCGCTGGTAAAGAATAAAGTCCCTGCTTCCCTCCACACCTATCCTATCGGCGGCCACGGCTGGGGCTTCCGCGACAGCTTTACCTATAAGCGCCAATGGACGGGAGAATTAGAAAAATGGCTGAGAGAAATACTGTAAAAAAGCAAGGAGATGAATGTGTCAAAACAAAAATGACTGCTCCGAAAAGTTACAGATAGTAATTATAACACTTATTCATTGGCCATTACCTGTCACAGGTGTGGTATAAACGTATTTGAATACCTATACGACATTATAGACCGTTGTGCCGCATGGCCTCCCAATACCTCTATAGAAAAATATCGTGATTTACTTCCGGGCAAATGGAAGCAGACACAAAAATAGCCGCCCCAAAATCCGGACGGCTATCTTTTTTATAGCTTATACGCTATCGCGGAAGGTTGTACCAATACAGAGTTTGATGCGACCCTTTCTTTAGCCTTTTAGGATGCTCAAATTATAAATTCATATTTCCAAAAACTGGATTTTGACACACCCACTTTCTATTTCCGATAAACACCTGCATCTTTATCTGCAGAAGACAAAAAACAGGCATTCGTTTCTCTTTCGCTTATTTTCTTGCGCCAAGTTGAATATCCAAATGATACAAAGCCACATCACCACCCAGCTTGATCTTGTCCAAAATACCCTGAACGGTAGCTTCCTCTTCTACCTGCTCGCGTACAAATCCCCACAAGAAATCCTGAGAAGCCTTGTCCTTTTCAGCAGAAGCAACATCTACCAGTTTGTCAATCAATTCGGAAACATGGCATTCATGCTTGTATACATGCTCGAACACATCCAGCGGAGAAGCCCATTCCTGAGGAACAGCATCCACAGCCCCCACCTTGGCTTGTCCGCCACGTTTCATCACATATTGCGCCAACACATCAGCATGATCACTCTCCTCATGAGCCTGCGCTTTCATCCATGAAGCAAAACCTTCATAGCCTTTCGCAGCGAAGAAATAAGACATG
>OHDW01000475.1_pt1 | contig 10202 bp, 7 predicted proteins | sample 1567131 | NCBI WGS metagenome assembly OHDW01 (sample SAMEA3879508, study PRJEB24766) | human gut metagenome | biome: human-associated habitat; feature: feces | place: USA | collected 1985/1987
GGTCACGCGCACCGATTGCCAATCTGACAGGCACGCCCTTGAGTTCCCATTCAGCGAACTTGAAGCCAGGCCTGAGAGTGTCACGGTCGTCAATCTTGACAGAATGTCCGGCAGCCTCAAGCGCAGACTTGATCTGGTTCATCTTCCCAATGATGGCAGCATGGTCCTCGGCCGTCTTGTAGATAGGGACCATAACCACCTCAATAGGAGCAAGTGCCGGAGGGAGGACGAGTCCGTTGTCATCGCCGTGTGCCATGATGAGCGCACCCATCAGACGTGTGGACACGCCCCATGAAGTAGCCCAGACATACTGCTGCTGACCTTCATTGTCAGTATATTTCACGTCGAAAGACTTGGCGAAATTCTGTCCGAGGAAATGCGAAGTACCTGACTGCAAAGCCTTTCCGTCCTGCATCATTGCCTCGATGGTAAGGGTGTCGAGCGCTCCGGCGAAACGCTCGTTAGGGCTCTTGTGTCCTACGATTACAGGAAGCGCCATATAGTTGCGGGCGAAGTCGGCATAGACGTGAACCATCTTCACTGCCTCTTCCTGAGCCTCCTGCGAGGTCGCGTGGGCCGTGTGGCCCTCCTGCCAAAGGAATTCGGCGGTGCGGAGGAAAAGCCTTGTGCGCATCTCCCATCGGACAACGTTAGCCCACTGGTTGCACATGATAGGGAGATCCCTCCATGATGTGATCCAGTTCTTATATGTGCTCCAGATGATGGTTTCGGAGGTAGGTCTTACGATAAGCTCTTCCTCAAGCTTCGCGGACGGATCCACGACAACGCCCTTTCCGTCAGGGTCGTTCATAAGCCTGTGATGGGTGACGACGGCGCACTCCTTGGCGAATCCCGCCACGTGCTCGGCCTCCTTGCTGAAGAAGGACTTAGGAATGAAGAGCGGGAAATAAGCGTTCACAGCGCCGGTTTCCTTGAACATAGTGTCAAGGGCGTGCTGCATCTTCTCCCAGATCGCGTAGCCATAAGGCTTTATCACCATACATCCCCTGACGGCGGACTGCTCCGCCAAGTCTGCCTTCACAACCAGATCATTGTACCACTGAGAATAGTTCTCAGACCTTTTTGTCACTTCCTTTGCCATATATTCTTTGCTGTTTTTGTCAATTATTCTTATTATTGTGCAATATTCCGAAAGGTATGGATTTTGTTCACTAGAGAACATTTGTGTGGCCGACACCTTTGGATACGGCCACGAAGTTACGAATTAATTGTCAAATATAGGAGATTCAGAAATGAAAACACGCACAATCCTCTTTATCTCGGCGCTTCTGGCACTGACTTCGTGCGGTTCAGCGGCGCGGTTTGCCAGTGATGCTTCCAGGCAGAAGTATCAGGATGGAATCTACTATACATCCAATGCCAAGGTCCATCAAGCCGAGGAGGCAGCCACCTCCGCAAATGACGAGGAGACCGACCTTCTTGTGGCAAAGACAAAGAACTCCCCGATCTTCATGAAGAGCGGAGAGAAGGTTGACACTCTGTTCATCCCTGAGAACAAAGCGGCGAGAATAGATTTCAACAACACTGACAACACCACATCCGTTTACCTCTACGACAACGGTTTCGACACCTGGGCCGCCTACCAACCTTGGTACGCGACATCCTGGTATTCCTGGAACCGTCCTTTCTACACCTCGATCTACTGGGGCGCGAATCCTTGGTACTATGGTGGCTGGTACTCACCGTGGCACTATGACCCTTGGTATTATGGATATTCCTGGGGGTGGGGCAATCCGTGGTATTACAGCGGATGGTACGACCCTTGGTACTGGGATCCTTGGTACTATAGCGGATGGTACGGTGGCTGGTATGGAGGCTGGTACGGCGGCTGGTACGATCCGTGGTATTACGGAGGCTGGGGCTACGGCCATCATCACCACCACGACCGTGACTTCTTCGGTCCTGGCAGCGGACGGGTTTACACTCCACGTCTTAGCACAACCGGCTCAAGCAGAAGAAGCGGAATCGGGTCCTCTTCAAGGAGCGCCGGAGTGAGAAGTTCCTCAATGACCAGATCAAGAAGCGGCATCGGATCAACAAGATCCTCAATGTCAGCGACTACCACAAGGTCTTCAAGCCTTGGCGGACGCACAAGCGGCACAAGGTCATCAATATCCTCGGTCAACAGGCCGGCATCCTCATCCGTAAGATCCTCATCAGCAAGATCATCCTCGGTAATGTCTTCGTCTGACAGGTCCTCATCCGTCAGGTCATCGGTCGGCGGCACTGTCAGATCCAGCGGATCATCCTCATTCGGGACCTCTACCGGCTCATCTTCAGTCAGGTCATCCTACGGCAGCAGCCGTTCGTCATCCTCTTCATCCTCGACGATGTACTCAAGACCGGCAAGCGGTAGCAGAAGCTCAAGCGGAACGACATCCAGCGTATTCTCTACAGGATCAAGCAGAAGTTCCTCAACAGGCAGCTATAGGTCTTCGGGATCTTCCTACAGGTCTTCGTCAAGCAATGATTATTCTTCCGGCTCGACGAGGAGCTCAAGCAGCTACTCCACAGGCAGGAGCTCAAGTTCATATTCTTCCGGCAGCTCAAGCCGTAGCAGCGGCTACTCAGGTGGCGGTTTCTCCGGCGGCGGATCATCCAGAAGTTCAGGTGGTTCGTACGGCGGAGGAGGCGGCTCCAGAAGCGGTGGCGGAAGAAGGTAACCATTAATAACAATTGAAATGAGAAAGGCAATATTCACTGCGCTTTTGTCATTGACCGCTGTAGCGGCCGGGGCGCAGACTATGTACGACGGGCTGACATTCAGCCTGAACAACTACTACGGAACGGCAAGGTCGATCGGTATGGGCAACGCGATGACGGCTGTCGGCGGCGACCTCGGGTCAATCGGTATCAATCCTGCGGGATCGGCAGTGGCGGGATACTCCCAGTTCACAATCACGCCGAATCTCACGCTCAGTTCGATGAACTCATCCTACAGCGCCTACCCTGTCGGAGGAGTTGACAACTTCTCCAATGAGAGACGCGAGAGTCTCACCAGATTCTCGATGCCGAACATCGGTGCGACATTCAACTGGAAAACCGGCAGCGGGAGCGGTCTGACCGCCATCACTTATGGATTTGTCGTCAACGGGACGAACAATTTCACCGGCAAGATGATGGCAGGCGGCAGGAACGACAAGACAAGTTACATCAGTTCCATGGCTGTGGCGGCCGAAGGTTATGACATGGATTTCCTTAACGGATATTCCATCAACAGCAACAACGAGAGAGTAGACAGAGGTTGGGACTACCCCTACTACTACCCTGATGATTACACCAATGACCCTAAAAAAGGCTCATACGCGCCATGGAATGTGATCGCGAACGTCCAGGCAGGAGCGCTTTCCAATTTCGGAGACTCTAACGATCCGGCCTATTACTGGCGCTACATAGGTGCGACAGAAATCTATGAGCAGACTGGAGAGAAGGATGCCGACGGCAACTACATCTACAACATTTCCCTTCCTGGAGCGTTGAGCCAGGCATACGGCAGGAACGTAACAGGAAGCAAATACGACGCGTTGCTCAATGTCGGGTTCAATTTTGGAGAGACGTTCTTCCTCGGAGCGAATCTCGGAATAACCTCCCTCAACTACAACTATGATGAATATTTCAAGGAAGCCGCGGAGAATCCGTCGGCATTCGAGATGGACTTCGGAGAGAAAGGCAAGACCTACTTCAGCGACTATCGCACCCGTTACTCCTACACGGCGGACGGAAGCGGAGTTTACGGCAAGTTCGGATTTCTTTGGAGACCTGTGGACGGGATACGCATAGGTGGAGCCGTTCAGACACCGACAATCATGGAAATCAACGAACGTTGGAGACAAGACGTCAATGTCAACTACACCAACGCCTCATTCAACGGGTCGGCCAAGACGCCTGAGGGGGACTATTCCTACAGACTACGCTCGCCTCACAGACTCAACGCTGGAGCGGCGTTCACCTTCGCGGGAATGGCTCTTCTAAGCGCGGACTACGAGATGACCGACTACAGCACGATGAAGTTCATAAGCAAGAACGGCGGATGGAATGACGACAGTTTCAGAAATCTGAATGACGAGATACGTGACTGCATGGGAGTGTCGCACATGGTCAGGATCGGTACGGAATTTAAGCCGGTACCAGAATTTGCGGTGCGCGCCGGCTACAATTTCACCACCACTCCTGAATATGTATATAACGGAAATGAGAAGACGAAGTTGAACGACAGAACCAACGCTTTCTCCGTAGGCCTTGGATATTCATCAAACGGATCGTTCTTCGCGGACATCGCGGCAAGGCTGACTATGCTGTCGGATGAATATATCTCACCTTACGCCGACTGCCTTAAAGATCTGGCTTCTCCGATGATCCTCAACAAGAGGGACCTCTACAGCATCACGGCGACCTTCGGGTGGAGATTCTAAAGGTTTTTCAGATAGGAGATTGAATCCGGACCTTCGTTGAAAAGGAGGTCCATGATGGAAAGATTCGGAACGAAACCGTACTTTTGGGCAAAGACCTGGAAGTACGGTTTTTCCAGATTCAGGTCTTTCAATATCTTGTCTGGACGTTTCGGGTGGATGAGTTCCCGGTAATCCATTCCGTAGCGGCCGGAATCCAACGGAATCTCACGGGAACGGACGGGGACATATTCATCGGTCATCCTCAGGTCCACCGAGACGCCGGTCTTCCGGAGGAAGAACCTGGTCAGTTGTAAATCAAGGTCGAACAACGTCTCTGGTTGTGAATCCAGGATTCCGAACAGTTCGTCCTTGTAATATTCAAAATAAGCGGAGGACTCGTAGGCGGACGCAATCGCCCGTTCGGTACGGATCAGCCAAGGAGTCGAGTAATCCACCTTGATCTCCGTTATCGGCAGCTCATGGGTTCCGCTTTCGTGAATGATCGGGAAATTAAGGCTCTGAGGGCCGTCGGCGGCATAGTAACGGAAGCGGTTCCTCCAGGATTGCTTCTGGTAATGCTCGCAGGCCTCAAGATAAACGACAGAAAGCTTCACCCTGTCCGGAGACAAGATGAAGTCTTTAGCCATCAATGCGAAATAGCTGATCGGCGGGAACCAGGCCACACTCAGCAGCACCGCCGCCTCCTCAGTCCTATTCAAACTCTCCTTTCTCCCTGGAGTCGTTAGCCCTGATGATTCCACGCTTCGAGCCTCTGATGAAATTCAGGATGGTGTCACGCTCCTCGCTCTGAGGGAATCCGGCCTCCACCTTGGCGCAGCCGTCGGTGATGTTGTAGCCGGCGAAATAAATCGTGTCGTAGATGTCCTTGATGTTGCGGATCACGTCGGAAGAGAATCCGCGGCGGCGGAGTCCTACGATATTGATTCCTGCGTAGGCAATGGGTTCGCGCCCTGCTATAATATAAGGAGGAATGTCCTTGCTGAAACGTGAACCGCCCTGTACCATTACATAACCGCCTACCCGGCAGAATTGGTGCATCAATACGGCGCCGCTGATAATGGCGTTATCATCAATGATAATTTCACCTGCCATCTTGGTGGCATTGCCTATGATGCAACCGCTGCCTATGATGGCATCATGTGCTACGTGTACCCCTTCCATCAACAGGTTGTTACTGCCCACTATGGTTTTGCCTTTAGCCGCTGTACCACGATTGATGGTTACATTCTCGCGAATGGTGTTGTTATCACCTATTTCGGCAGTCGTTTCTTCACCGCGGAATTTCAAATCCTGGGGAATAGCGCCTATAACAGCTCCCGGAAAAATGGTGTTGCCGTTCCCTATGCGTGAGCCATACAGTATATTGGCGTTAGGCATGATTGTGTTGTTATCACCGATAACTACATTCTTGTCGATAAACACAAAAGGACCGATTTCTACATTCTCACCAATTTTTGCTTCGGGATGTATATATGCTAATGGACTAATCATGTTGTTTTTTTAGTGGTTATTTATTTTTTACTATTTGTGCCATAAACTCGGCTTCGCAGACTACTTTCTCGCCTACAAACACATATCCTTTCATTGTGGAGATGCCCCGGCGGATAGGAGCCAACAATTCAACACGGAACAATAAAGTGTCTCCCGGCACTACTTTCTGGCGGAATTTCACACCGTCTATTTTCATGAAGTAGGTGGAGTATCTTTCGGGTTCGTCCACTGAATTAAGAACAAGCAGACCACCGCATTGTGCCATGGCTTCTACTTGAAGCACACCCGGCATGACAGGTTCCTGTGGGAAGTGTCCCTGGAAGAAGGGTTCGTTGGCGGTTACGTTTTTCACACCGACAATGTGGTTGGCGCCAATGGCAACGACTTTGTCCACTAGCTGGAAAGGATAACGGTGCGGAAGCAGTTCGCGGATGCGGTTGACATCCATGATGGGAGCTTCGTTGCAGTTATAGGACGGAGCCTGTATTTCGTGAAGTTTGATTTCTTTGCGTATCTGGCGGGCAAACTTGTTGTTGATAGTGTGCCCCGGACGGGTGGCGATAATGCGTCCCTTGATGGGTTTGCCTATCAGTGCCAGGTCGCCGATGATATCCAGCAGTTTGTGGCGGGCCGGTTCGTTGTCCCATACCAAGGGAACATGGTTGATGTAGCCCAGTTTGGTGGCGTCCATGTGGGGAACCCCCATGACGTCTGCCAGCTTGTCGTAGTTTTCCTGGCTCATCTCTTTTTCGTAGATTACGATGGCGTTGTCCAGATCGCCTCCCTTGATCAGTCCGGCACCCAGCAATGGTTCTATTTCGCGGACGAATACAAAGGTACGCGCGGAAGCTACCTCGGTGGGGAATTTAGCCATGTCTTCCAGTGTGGCGAACTGATTGGACAGTATTTTAGACTGATAAGAGATCAGTGCATTCACACTGAAATTTTCGTCCGGAAGAACAATGATGGAAGATCCGGTTTCCTCGTCCCTGAATTCGATTTTTGATTTTATGATATAGTAATCCTTGACAGCATTCTGTTCTTCGATTCCTACACGCTGTATATTTTCTACATACGCTTTGGCACTGCCGTCCAGAATAGGGAATTCGGGACCGCTTACCTGAATCAGGCAGTTGTCTATACCAGCTGCATAAAGAGCTGCCAAAGCATGTTCTACTGTACTTACTTTTATTCCGTTTTTCATCAGCACAGTGCCGCGGGTAGTATCACCTACGTTTTCTGCTACGGCATCAATTATTGGTTGTCCTTCAAGATCAATTCGTTGGATTTTATACCCGTGGTTGTCCGGTGCAGGATTGAATGTCACCGTCAAGTTTACTCCGGTGTGAAGGCCTTTTCCATTTAAAGAAAAACTGCCTTTTAATGTCTTCTGTTTCAACATGGGGTTTATTTATTTAGTTGTTTTTTTAATTCTTCTATTTCTTTCTGCATGGCGTTCAGTGTGGTGTAAATTTCGGGCAGTTTTTTGTATACGGCCGATGATTTCATGAAATTCTTGGCATCGATGGCCGGAGTGCCTAGAATTTGCTCGTTGGATTTCACGTTACCGGGAACGCCTGCTTGTGCGCCGATACCTACCTTGTCACCTATCTTAATATGTCCGGCTAGTCCTACCTGTCCGCCAAACATGCACCATTCGCCTACTTTGGTGGAACCGGCAATACCCACCTGTGATGCCATGACAGTGTGGCTTCCTACTTCCACATTGTGTGCTATCTGGATCAGGTTATCCAGTTTCACTCCTTTATGTACAATGGTGGCGCCCATGGTGGCACGATCTACGCAGGTATTAGCACCAATCTCCACATTATCTTCTATGATGGCAATACCTATTTGTGGAATTTTTTCGTACCCTTCGGGAGAAGGTGCGAATCCGAATCCATCAGCACCGATTACGCAGCCTGCATGCAGGGTACAGTGGTTTCCTACCAAGCAGTCGTGATAGATGGTGGCATGTGGATAAAGTGTACAATTATTACCTACTTTGGCATGGCTTCCTACAGTAGCGTGCGGGTGGAGGGAAGTGTTGTCACCAATCTCAGCACCATCGCCTACGCAGGCAAACGGAGCGATATATACATCCTTCCCCAACTTCGCAGTGGGGGCAACGTATGCCAGCGGATCTATACCAGTCTTTTTAGGTTTGCTCATTTCATAGAGGGTCAGTAGTTTAGCCAGACTTTCGTAGGCGTTGTCTACCTTGATTAAGGTAGCTTTTACTTCTTGCTCGGGAACGAAATCTTTGTTTACCAACACAATGGTAGACTGAGTATCGTAAATGTAATGAGTATACTTAGGATTTGAAAGAAAAGAAATCGCTCCCGGCACGCCTTCCTCTATTTTAGCAAAAGTATGCACAGTTGCGTTTTCATCGCCAACAATAATTCCCTGGATGTATTCCGCAATTTGTTTAGCTGAGAACTCCATAATACTGTCTAATTCTTTATGTTCTAAATGTTTCAGTTTTGTTACTTGCGTGTTACATGTTAGTGTAAACACATCATTAATTATGCAAATTACGCATTTTTTTTTTATATATCCGTACAATTCGCTAATTATTTAATGTCCGTCGTTTTCGGAACGCAGGTAACATATATAATATTTTTTGACTTTTCGGGAGAGAAGAGAGATGTTGAGCATATCCGAAGCCTTGGCTATATCGCGGGTGCTTCCATCTTTATAGATGATTTCAATACTGTCATCCTCCTTTTTATACATATTGTTTTCTATACTGGATATGGATAGGAAGTATTTTGCTTCTTTCTTATTGATATTCAGTCTCTTACTTATTCTTGAAAGAATTTCTTCTTTTCGTGCTTTTGTGATGGAAGAGGAGGTTACCTCTACTTTGAATAGTTTCCTGTTAATCATTCCACGACTCAGAGTGGACAATACCACATCGCTGTGATTGCTCCAAACTTTCAGTGCAGTCCATATGTCATTATCATCTAATTGAATAAAATTTTCAATACAATCCGGGCTGTTATAAAATTCTTTTTTATCAATAGGATGGTATAAAAAGAATCTTAAAGCGGGTGAAGCGAACAGCTCTACGCCACGTAAGGCTAATTCCTTTGCTCGTGTCAGAGTGTTGACCAGCATTTTTTCACTGGCAACGGAGGTCTTGTGCAGATATACCTGCCAGTACATCAGGTGGCGGGACATCAGGAAGTTTTCGATGGAGTAAATGCCTTTGGATTCTACTACCAGGTGATCGTCTTTTACATCAAGCATTTTGATGATGCGGGCGGACCCGATATTGCCTTCGGATACACCGGTATAGAAACTGTCACGCCGCAGATAGTCCAAACGATCCATATCCAATTGACCGCTGACCAGTTGGTGCAGGAATTTCTTGGGATATTCATCTTTGAATATCTGTATGGCAAGATTGAGTTGACCTTTCATGTCCTTGTTCATTCGTTCCATCAGCATCAAGGAGATTTCTTCATGTGAAACGCCTCCTGCCAATGTGTTTTCCAGCACATGGGAGAAGGGACCGTGTCCGATGTCGTGTAACAGGATGGCAGCTTGTACGGCTTCCGCTTCGCTGTCAAAGATGAAGTTACCTTTGGCGGTAAGGTGCTTGATCGTTTCGCTCATTAAGTGGAAAGCGCCTAATGAGTGTTGGAAACGGGTATGTTGTGCTCCCGGATATACGGCAGAGGACAGGCCCAGTTGCTTGATGCGGGTAAGACGTTGCAGCAATGGGTGACATACAATGTCATATAGTAACCCCTTCGGGATGTTGATAAACCCGAAGACGGGGTCATTTATAATTTTTCGGTCACTCATGGGGAATAATTATTCAGTGTGCTGATATGCTTAAACCAATGTATTACGCTATGTATCTACCTGGTAATTTGCATATTAGCACATTGTTTTATTGGCACATTATTTTCTCCATCTGTGCCTGGACTTTCTGAGCTTCTTGTCCTGCTACAGTCGCAAAATTCTCAGTTTTATCCGCATAGATAATGGCACGGCTTGAATTAACAATAAGTCCACAGGTACTATTCATGCCATATTTGCAGACTTCCTCTAGAGAACCTCCTTGTGCGCCGATTCCAGGTACAAGCAGGAAGTGGTTGGGAACAATTTTACGGATGTCTTCGAAAGCGCGTCCTTGTGTGGCACCTACTACGTACATCATGTTTTTATCGTTGGCCCATTCTTGTGATTTGCGCAATACTTTTTCGAAAAGGCGTTCGCCGTTGGTGTCTTCCGTCAGCTGGAAGTCGTGCGAGCCTTTGTTGC
>OHDW01000478.1_pt1 | contig 10178 bp, 7 predicted proteins | sample 1567131 | NCBI WGS metagenome assembly OHDW01 (sample SAMEA3879508, study PRJEB24766) | human gut metagenome | biome: human-associated habitat; feature: feces | place: USA | collected 1985/1987
CCTGGAAGTCGGCCAATAATTGGTGCAATGCTGATGCTACGCCAGCCACTTTCTTTTCATTCAAATGCAAGTAATCTAAAGTTTTCATAATTCTATTGTTTTAAATATTTATACTATTTTTCTTTTGGGTATTGCAAAGATAAGGGGTAAATCAAGGCTTGTCAAACAGATAATTTCTATCTTTGCATAGAACGATTCTATATATAACATTCAAAAGCCCTGTTTCTATGACTTTACAACAATTGGAATACATCCTTGCCGTCAACCAGTTCCGCCACTTTGCCAAAGCAGCCGAATATTGCCGCGTGACACAGCCCACCCTCAGTGCCATGATTCAGAAACTGGAAGAGGAACTGGACACCCGGATTTTTGACCGCAGCCAGCAGCCGGTATGCCCCACTCCCGTCGGTATCCACATCATAGAACAAGCACAGAATATATTGGTTCAAGCCAACCGTATAAAGAATATTATAGAAGAAGAAAAACACTCACTGACCGGCACCTTCAAGCTGGGCATACTTCCCACCGTAGCTCCTTACCTCCTGCCCCGTTTCTTTCCGCAGCTGATGAAGAAATACCCCGACCTCGACATCCGGGTAGTCGAAATGAAAACAAACGACATCAAGAAAGCCCTGCAAACGGGAGACATAGATGCCGGAATCGTAGCCGGTCTGGCAGGAATGGAAGAATTCCGGCAAATACCGTTATTCTACGAACAGTTCTACACGTATATTGCGCGGGAAAACCGTCTTTTCAGCAATGAAGTCATACGGACTTCGGACTTGACGGGAGAACAGCTTTGGCTGCTGGATGAAGGGCATTGTTTTCGCGACCAGCTGGAGCGTTTCTGCCAACTGAAGGCAGCCCGTGCCAGCCAGTTGGCCTACCATCTGGGCAGCATGGAAACCTTTATGCGCATGGTAGAAAGCGGCAAAGGCGTGACCTTCATCCCCGAACTGGCCGTTCTGCAACTGGGCGATGCCCAGAAAGAGCTGGTACGTTCCTTCGCCATCCCCTGCCCCACCCGCCAGGTCGTGCTACTGACCAATAAGAACTTTATCCGCCACACGCTGCTCGAAGTGCTGGTTAAGGAGATAAAACTTTCCGTACCCAAGGAAATGCTCTCACTGAAAGCAACCCAAGCAGTCGTATAGATTTCATCTATCGCTCCATAAAATCTTTCAATCGGATTTTTTGTTCTATCGGGGAAAAATGCTATATTTTTGCAAACAGAAAAAGCGAAGGTCGGTTGCACCTCAGCATCATCAAGCAAACTGGCTTCTACATTCTGTCTGCACAATCTTCGCATTGGTAAAACAAAAAACTAAACCTATTAAAAGAGAAAAATTATGGAACCGATCATCAACTCACAACTCCCTGAATTCAAGGTTCAGGCTTTCCAAAACGGAAGTTTCAAAACAGTATCCCACGAAGACGTAAAAGGTAAATGGGCCATTTTCTTCTTCTATCCGGCAGACTTTACCTTCGTATGCCCTACCGAGCTGGTAGACATCGCAGAGAAATATGACCAATTCCAAGCAATGGGCGTAGAAGTATATTCTGTAAGCACAGACTCGCACTTTGTGCACAAGGCATGGCACGATGCTTCCGAAAGCATCCGCAAGATTAAGTACCCCATGCTTGCCGACCCCACAGGCGTACTGAGCCGCGCATTCGGCGTGATGATTGAAGAGGAAGGCATGGCATATCGCGGCACATTCCTCGTAAATCCCGAGGGTAAAATCAAGATTGCCGAGATACAGGACAACAACATCGGACGCAATGCCGACGAGCTGCTGCGCAAGGTAGAAGCTGCACAGTTTGTTGCCACACACGATGGAGAAGTCTGCCCTGCCAAGTGGAAGAAAGGAGCGGAAACTTTGAAGCCGAGCATCGACCTTGTAGGAAAGATTTGATAAGTAATAGGAGGAGCGGGCGCTTTCACCATAGAAAGACGTCCGCTTTCCTTTAAGACGTCCGCAGTACTTGTACAGAAGTACTGTAGTACTTTCGAAGGAGTATTGGAGTACTTCCTCACAAGTTCTGCAGCTACTCTATATCAAACATATTAAAAGACTATTTTCTCACCCCAAACACCCTATTAATCATGTTAGAAACAACTATATTAGACCAGGTGCGGAGCGTATTCCAGCATTTGGAAGCCCGCTACGTCTTTCACATCACCTATCATCCGGGTCACGAGCAGGCACAAGAGCTTATCGGATTCTTGAAGGATGTGGCAAGCTGTTCCGACAAGCTCTCCTGCCGGATGAGTGAGATAGAGAACCCCGTGTTGGAGTTCACATTGCTGAAAGACGATGTGGAAACCGGCATCAAGTTCCGCGGCATCCCCGGCGGACACGAGTTCACTTCCCTCCTACTTGCCGTGCTGAATGCCGATGGAAAGGGGAAAAATCTGCCGGACGAAGCAATTCGTCGCCGCATCCGGGCGTTGCAAGGCGACATCAGCCTGCAAACGTATGTATCGCTTACTTGCACCAACTGTCCGGATGTGGTGCAGGCACTGAACATCATCGCATTGCTGAATCCGCACGTCACCCACGAGATGGTGGACGGGGCGCTTAATCAAGAGGAAGTGGATGCGCTGAAGATACAAGCCGTGCCGTCAGTCTACGCTAATGGCAAGCTGCTTCACGTAGGTCGCGGTTCTTTAGGAGAGCTTTTGCAGAAGCTGGAAGAAGCCTTCGGCAGTGCTCCGCAAGAGGACGAAGCGCCGATAGAGAGAGATTTCGACGTGCTGGTATTGGGCGGCGGACCAGCCGGAGCTTCCGCAGCCATCTACTCTGCACGCAAGGGCCTACGGGTGGCGATTGTTGCCGAGCGCATAGGCGGACAGGTAAAAGAGACGGTAGGCATAGAAAACCTTATCTCCGTGCCGCAGACTACTGGTGCAGAACTTGCCAACGCACTCCGCACACATATAGAGCACTATCCGATAGAGATTTTCGAGGAGCGTAAGATAGAGAAAGTAGAGTTGCAGGGAACGGAGAAAAGTGTCTCCACCGTAGGCGGCGAGATGTTCCATGCACCGGCGGTAATCATTGCCACAGGGGCAAGCTGGCGCAAACTGAATGTGGAGGGCGAAGCGGAATACATAGGACGCGGCGTGGCATTTTGTCCGCATTGCGACGGTCCGTTCTATCAAGGCAAGCATGTGGCGGTTATCGGTGGAGGTAACTCGGGGATTGAAGCTGCCATCGACCTGGCAGGCATCTGCCGGAAGGTAACGGTATTCGAATTTGCCGATACACTGAAAGCCGACCAAGTGCTGCAAGAGAAAGCCCGGAGCCTGCCGAATGTGGAAATCTTTACCTCGTCACAGACCATTAAAGTTGATGGAAACGGGGAAAAAGTAACTTCTATCCGCATCAAGGACCGCCTTACCGGCGAGGAACGCGACTTCCCGTTAGACGGCATCTTCGTGCAAATCGGTTTGGCAGCCAACAGCGCTCCTTTCCGCAACAAGCTGGAAACGACTCCGACCGGGGAGATTAAGATTGACGCTTTCTGCCGTACCACACTTCCGGGGGTATATGCGGCAGGGGATGTATCGAATGTTCCCTACAAGCAGATAGTCATTGCCATGGGCGAAGGGGCAAAGGCAGCACTCTCGGCATTCGATGACCGTATCCGTGGAGTGATTTAGAAAATATCACCCATAAAAGTATAGGCAGGGGGCACACGTTAAGGATTGGCAAGCTTCAGTTCCTGAATCAGATTTCCTGCCTTCCCATACTTCTCAATCATAAACAGTATGTAGCGTACATCCACCCCGATGGTACGCTGCATCTTCGGCTCATAAAGGATGTCGCTGCTCATGGCTTCCCAGTTCCCATCGAAGGCAAGCCCCAGAAGTTCTCCTTTGGCATTGAACATGGCACTGCCGGAATTGCCTCCCGTAATGTCATTATTGGAGATAAAGCAGACATTCATTTCTCCCTTCTCATCGGCATATCTACCGAAATCACCGGAGGAAAGAAGGGATAGCAACTCAGGCTGCACTTCAAAATCCACATCGCCTGCATGGGCTCTGACTTTCTCCAGAATACCTTTCGCGGTGGTATAATAATCATATTCCGCTCCGTCGAAGGGGGCATAACCGCAGACAGTGCCAAAACTCAAACGCATGGTGGAGTTGGCGTCGGGATAGAAGTTACGGGATGCGTACATACGTCGCACGGCAGAGTTGAACAAACGTTCATTCCGCTCGATTTCACCGGAAGCCTGCTGTACCTGCATATTCATCTCGAATAGCTTCGTGATGAGGTCGATGCCCAAGTTGATGGCAGGGTCATTATATATCTGATAGGTGGTGTCCTGCTCCAGAAAACGCTTCAATCCACGGGGGGTGGTCAGCTCCGAGCGGGCATAAAGACTATCCACATAGGTACGCTCGTTACCTCCGTATTCTGTCGCAATCGTCTGGTAGAGCTCGGGCAGATAGGTGGAATCCACTTGGGAGCGGTATTCTTTCAACAGTGCTGTAAACACTTCCTTGTCAATGCCCAAGTCCAGATTGGCATATTTCTCAACGATAGCTTTCAGATTGGCAACCACCGTTTTCTCTTCCCCCTCAAAGTCGAAGTTGAGGATGGACAAAGCAAGCTGCACCAGTTCCGGACCGTTCAGGAAAGATTCGGCAAAGTAAGCTCTGGCACGATAAGCATCACGGCGGCTCTTGTAGTTCAACTCCAGGTCGGAAAAAAGATGCAGCAGATGTTCCCGCTCCTCCGGTGTCTGCTGTATCCAGCGACGGAGTTCGGTCTCCATGGCACGCTTCTTGTCCAGCACATGCAGTTTCTTGATGGTGCGGTTCACTCCTATGCTGTTCTTCCAATAATTGGAACTTTCGTCGTATTTGGAAGCGTACTTGATGCGGATGCTGTCACGGCTATCCATTTCACGCTTCCAGATGGCCTGCTTCACACCACGGACATCTATCTGAGCCTGGTTGGTGGTGGTCATCATCTCTTCGATGCCAAAAGAGGAAAGATAGCGTTCCGTACTGCCCGGATAGCCCATCGTCATACAGAAGGAACCCTCACGATAACCGTCCAGAGATATCGGAGCCACGTATTCGGGATGGTAGGGAACATTGTCGGGAGAATAGTCGGCAGGACGGTTGTCTTTGCCGGCATAGATACGGAATACGGCGAAGTCACCCGTATGGCGCGGCCATACCCAGTTGTCAGTGTCCCAGCCGAACTTGCCCACTGAAGAAGGGGGTGCAAATACCAAACGCACATCATTGTAGTCGCGATAAACGGAAAGCCAGAATTCATTGCCTCCATAGTAAGCATCCACAATGCCTATCAGCGTGGAGTCTTTACGAGAAACCTCTTCGCCAATGACCAGCATCACCGAATCTACTACACTTGTACGCTCAGATTCGTTCATATCCGGTTTTACTGCTCCAAGTACCCGACGGGTCACGTCTTGCTGGTGCAAGAGGAAGCGGACGTAAAGTTCCGGATTAGGCAGTTCTTCACTAAGATTACGTGCCACAAATCCGTCTTTCAGATAGTCGTGCTCCACAGACGAGTGTTGCTGTATGCTGCTGAAGCCGCAGTGATGATTGGTAAACACCAGCCCGTCCCCGGACACCACCACTCCGGAACAAAAGCCTCCGAAGCTGACTACCGCATCCTTCAGAGACGGGCGTTTCGTATTGTATAGCTTGTTGACAGACATCTGCAAGCCCAACTCTTTCATGGTCTGGCGTGTCTGCTTGTTCAGATTTCCCAGCATCCACATCCCTTCATCCGCTTGTCCCGGCAGAGAAAAAAGGAAGCAGACAGCTATCAGTATAAATCTTATTTTCATTCCGTCAATTCTTGTATTATTCAGTAATCAGCCTCAATTGCTTGGCACCCGTACGCGCCTTGAGCCACTCCGCAATCTTTTCCTTCTCGTACGCACCCGGATGCTTGCCGAATTTCAAGACGGCAAGGGTCACAGTATCCACCCGTACAGAATCTACCGCCAGTTCAATCGCATGAGATATTGATACGGTCTTTACCGACGGGTAGAGCACTTTCAGTTCTGGGATAATCTTCTTGCCCAATTCATCGAAGGTTTTGTATCTTTCCAAATTCTGCTCCAGTGTGGCAATTTTCTGTTTCTGTTCCACCAGACGCTGCTCACTGTTCTTGTAGAAGTCTTCCATCACCATGGCACGGATGGAAGAAATATCCACCGCTTCATTGTTCATACCTTGGAGGACTATCAGCTTGGTATTGTCTAGCTTATAGTCTTTCATCTTGCTGCGGGCAATGGCGATGGAAGCTTCGGGCACCTCCTGCCCAATCAGCACGACACGTATTTCGTGGCCCTTGCCCTCGTGATGGATTTTCTTGTCCAGCACCTGCGTATTCTCAAAGGAGAGCTGCTCGTTGACAAAACGGTTGGCAGCACTCTCAAAGAAGGTATCCTGGACGATACCTACCGTCAGATAGACAGCGGGACACATGGTCAGGATAGCAATTAGGACGATATATTTACGTACTTTCTTCTCCCGGTTCTTATCCACAAACTCCTTGCGCTGGAAGTGCATCACGCGCACGCCCAGGAAAGTGGCAAGACTGATAAACACGGAATTGATGAAATAAAGATAGAATGCACCGAGGAAATAAATCAAGTTACCCGTTGCCAGCCCGTAGCCTGCCGTACAGAGAGGCGGCATCAAAGCCGTAGCAATGGCAACACCCGGAATCACATTTCCTTTCTCTTTGGTAGAGAGCGCCGTCACACCTGCCAAGCCACCCATCAAGGCGATGAATACGTCATAAATGGTGGGTGACGTACGTGCCAGCAATTCCGACTGCCCCTCGGCAACGGGACTCACCAGAAAGAAAATGGTAGCAGTGGTCACACTGAACAAGGTAGTTATCAAGAAGCTCTTCAAAGACCGCTTCATCAATTCAAAATCATTCAACCCCACAGAAAGCCCCACGCCCATGATAGGCCCCATCAGCGGCGAGATGAGCATGGCACCGATAATCACGGCTGTGGAGTTTACATTCAATCCCAACGAGGCCATGAATATGGCGAATATCAGAATCCAAAGATTGGCTCCTTTGAATTCCACTCCCTTACGGATGGAATCTACAGTTTCCAGTTCATTGTCCTTGTCTTTACGCAAATCAAGATAGTCTTTCAGAAAAGTCTTGATAGCGAAGGTATTTCTGTTGTCAGAATCCATGATATTTACAATTTGACGATTTACTATTCAGTAGTTTATTTCTTTATCAACCAGCTGATGACGGGTATGCTGCCGAGAGGCATATCACGCCGCACGATATAGGCCACAAAGACCAGCAACAAAACGGTACGGTACACCATACGCAGGTAGATATTTTCTATCGGGACATATTCGGCAGCCAGATAGAGTACTGCCGCAAGCAGCACATAACTACCGATAGCCTTCAGGTCATACTGAATGGGATACTTCTTCTGCCCTACGAAATAGGACAGAAGCATGGCGATGCCATAGCCACAGAATCCTGCCCAGGCACAAGCCATATAACTGTATCGGGGAATCAGAAGTATGTTCATCACTACCAGCACCGTGCAACCTATCAAGGAGAAATAAGCTCCCCAACGCGTTTCGTCAATCAGCTTGTACCAGAAAGAGAGATTGAAATAAATTCCCATGAAGATTTCCGGCCAGTAATCAGGGCCGATGATATAGCGCAAAATATCCAGATAGAACATGACAGCCAGGAATGCCAGCAGTGTAAAGATGATGAAAAACTTCATGGCCTGCGCATATACCTGCTTATTGTCTTTGTCCCGGCTCTTTCCGAAGACAAAAGGCTCGTATGCATAGCGGAAAGCTTGTGTAAGCATCGCCATCACCATAGCAATTTTGCTGGCAGCTCCATAAATGCCCAACTGCACGGTAGCTTCCGCCTCATCCGGATAGACAAAAGGAAAAATAATCTTATCGGCCACCTGATTCAAGATACCCGCCAAGCCAAGTACCAGTAACGGCAGACTGTAAGCAAGCATCCGCTTCAACAGTTTTTTATCCAGCACATAAGCAAACCCGCGTAACTCCGGAATCATGCAAAGCATAATGGTAGAGGTGCATATCAGATTGAAAAGGAAGGCATAGCCCACGTCATCCCCTTTCATCCCTACATAATAGACCAGATTCAGTGCTATATTCAGGAAGATAAACAGCAGTTTGAGTGCCGCAAACTTAATGGGACGCTTCTTGTAGCGCAAATAAGCGAAAGGAATGCTTTGAATAGCATCCATCGCCACCACAATCATCATCATGCCCACGTACCAGGGATGCTCACTGTACTCCATCCATCCGGCAATAGGGTCGAGAAACAGCAGCCCCAATGCAAGGAAAGTAAGCGCCCCCATACTCACACTGAGTAATGTCGTGGAGTACACACGCATCGGGTCATCCTCCCCTTTATTGGCAAAGCGGAAGAAACCGGTTTCCATGCCGCACGTCAATAATACCAGCATGAGGGCCACCCACGCATATACATTCGTCACTACGCCATAGCCGCCACTCTGTGCGGACATCGCCATGGTATATACGGGCACCAGCAGGTAATTGAGGAAACGCCCCACAATACTGCTCAGCCCATAAATGGCAGTTTCTTTTGCCAATGATTTTAATCCGGCCACTTCTTTTTAATGATTAATGGTTAGTGATTAATGATTAATGAATCACTCGTCGCCAAACAAGGTACGCTGGCTACTATAGAGACTCCGCCCCAAATGCTTGTAGGCAAGCTCCGTCACCTCACGCCCACGGGGGGTACGTTTCAGGAAACCCTCTTTTATCAAGAACGGTTCATAGACTTCCTCTATCGTGCCGGCATCTTCGCCCAAAGCGGTGGCAATGGTGGTCAGTCCCACCGGGCCGCCTTTGAACTTGTCAATGATGGTGCAGAGTATCTTATTATCTATCTCATCCAGACCGTATTTGTCGATATTCAGGGCTTCGAGGGCAAACTGTGCGATTTCCGTATCGATACTCCCCGAACCTTTCACCTGGGCAAAATCGCGTACACGGCGCAGCAATGCATTGGCAATACGCGGTGTGCCACGGCTGCGGCTCGCAATCTCGGCGGCAGCCCTTACGGAGCAAGGCACATCGAGGATGCCGGACGAACGACGGATAATGCCGCTCAACACATCATCATCGTAATATTCCAGATGCAGGTTGATACCGAAACGGGCACGCAACGGAGCTGTCAACAGACCGCTACGCGTGGTAGCTCCCACCAGCGTGAAAGGATTCAAATCAATCTGTATGCTTCGGGCAGAAGGGCCTTTGTCTATCATGATGTCTATGCGGTAGTCCTCCATGGCTGAGTACAGATATTCCTCCACTACGGGGCTCAACCGGTGTATTTCGTCGATGAAAAGTACATCATTGGGCTCCAGGCTGGTAAGCACTCCCGCCAAATCCCCCGGCTTGTCGAGTACCGGACCGGAAGTTATCTTGAAACCTACGCCCAGTTCGTTGGCTATGATATTGCTGAGTGTTGTTTTTCCCAATCCGGGAGGGCCGTGAAGCAGCACATGGTCTAGCGCCTCGCCACGCAGGCGGGCAGCTTTCACAAATATGCGCAGATTGTCCACCACCTTGTCCTGCCCGCTGAAATCCTCAAAATTCAACGGACGGAGAGCATTCTCGAAATCACGTTCTCGGCTGGTGACGGGCTGCTGGTTGCGTATATCAAAATCTTCTTGTTCCATACTATCTATCATGTTCCAAACACTGCTTTATTTCCTATTGATTTTTCCACATTACCGTAACAATCCCAACTGTCTGTAGGCTTCTCTGACCTCATCCACAAATTGCCTATATGAAGGAAGCAGATGCAACTTTTCCAATTCCAACCTCGCACCAATGGAAGCATATAGTTCACTAATATCCAAATCCTTCCTATGCCTACGTGTCGTAGTCCGATTAGATTTACCTATGGCTTGTATAATGGTAGCCTTAGGATCAAGATAAAGTTCCGGCATACGATTTATACCCAATTCTTCATCCGACATCCTTGTACCCATTTCCTCTTTTAATAGTTCTTTGTCAGCAAGCATCCATGCTTCTACCATCCTCACTGGAACAATAGGAATCAGACTCTTGCAAATCTCCCCTTTCTTATCAGACAAGAACTCTT